>Ga0154473_1166_pt2 | contig 10417 bp, 10 predicted proteins | sample RifGroC2_FD_115952 | JGI IMG/M metagenome (GOLD analysis project Ga0154473, IMG submission 115952) | Nitrospirae bacterium GWC2_57_9 | reverse complement strand
CGACTGCGGCCGACATCGTATTGAAGTCGCGGGCGAGCATGGCGATCTCGTCCCGGCCGGGGATGAGGATCTGCGCGCTGTAGTCGCCCTGCGCCACCCGGCGCGTTCCTTCGGTGAGGGCGCGGATGCGGCGGGTGATCAGATAGCCCCCCGAGGCAAGCAGGAAGAGGCTGAGGATGATCTCGGCAGCGGCGATCATCACGCCTTCCCTGACGACCTGGTTCTGGGTAGCCACCATGGAGACCAGGGACAGGCCGAAATGCACCTTGCCGACCTCATTGCCCATGATGGTCAGGGGCAACCGCGTATCATAGGTCAGGTCCGTCAGTGCATCTGCAACGCTGTGATCTTCCGCGGGCAGTTTTGCGGGATCCGGATCCCCGGACGCGGCAATAAGCCCGCCCCAGGGGTCAAACACGGCGATATAACGGAGCTCGGCGCTTTGCGCGGTGGTCAATCGGTTGAGAATTGCGGCTACTTCGGTATGGTCACGGTGAAAAACGCGGCCGGCAAGCGCGGCGTCGAGCAGAGGGGAAAAAGCCTCAAGCTTTGCCTGGGTCTGAGACTCGACTGCCTTGTCAAGCAGGCGGAAGCTGTTTGCGAGCAGCAGGGTAAGCATGATGAGCTCGATGACGACGGCCGTGGCTACAAGCCTGAATCGCAGCGAGCGATACCATGGAATGGCGAGACCTGAATTTCTCATTTGCCTGCTTTCGGCTCTATCAGAACATGCACATACGGATCGATTTGTTCCATAGTCGCCTCGTCAAGCGGCAGGAAGGATTCAAACCGGCTTTTTTCAAAAAAATCCATGCCCTCCGGAGTATTTTTAAAGCTCAGAAGAGATTCCTGCAAACGACGGACGGTCGCGTGACCCGTCTTGGGCGGGACCATCATCAGAAAAGAGGGAATAGTCGGTTTGGTTCGATAAATCTCGCGAAGCTCGCGATTCTGAGCCTCGTTGACGTTCACCCAGTTGTCCCAGAGCAGAGTCGGAGTGGCGCCCGCATCTGCCTCGCCCAGGAATACGGACTGGACCACGTTGGAAAAAGTGGCTGTCTCGATAACCTCGACATCCTTGCCCGGCATCAGCCCGTTTCGAACCAGAAATTCCTCGGCCAGCAGATAGGTCACGGAACGTGCATTGCCGACGGCCAGTTTCTTGCCGCGGAGGTCCTTTAACCCCCGGATGCCGGAGTCCTTGCGCACCAGGAGCACTGCCGCGGTTTTTTGACCGGACTGGACAAGAAGCTTCCAGCCGTTTCGTTTCTGTGCAAGCCGCCCCATGTGTGCTGCAGTGAGAACCAGATCGTATTCGCCCCTGGCTGTGCGATCTACAAAGCTGAGAAAGCCGGGTGCGGACACCATGGCGACCTTTTTGCCCAGTGCATCTTCGAGGCGTTTGCAGAGCGGGGAGAGCTGTTCCATCATCTGGCTGGCCGAGATATACGGGAAGACCCCGAGCACCAGGGGGCGGTCGCTTTTAGGCTCGGCCTGAAGAGCAGAGGGAACCAGCATGACAACGGCGACAAGCGCCCGAATGCTTCCTTTTATGGTTCCGGTCACGAAGGATATCCTTCCTTAACCCGCGGTTTGTTCTCTAAAATCCTTCTGACTCCCGCACCCCAAGAACACAGTCCTCATAGCATTGCATAGGTTCTAATTCCTGCATTGTATCATATCGGAAGGCATGGTCCAGTCCGTTTTCGAACGGCTCTGCGGCGTTAAGGTAAGTTGCCTTGTTACCTCCCTACGGCGCGCACAGACTCGCCCGGTTCCTGCTGCACCTCTTGGCCATAGACAGCCCGTCACGAATCCAGGACCTCCCGGACCTTCCTGATCAAATCGATCATGCTGACCGGCTTCGACAGAAAATTGATGTCGTCTTCCAGCATGCCCTTCCGGGCTATGATCTCCGCGGTGTAGCCGCTGGTAAAGATCGCCTTCATTTCCGGTCTTTTCTTTCTGATCTCTTCGACCGCTTCTTTGCCGCTCTTTTTCGGCATGACCAGGTCGCAGAGCACGAGCTGCACCCTGTCCCCGTTCTCCTCAAAGACCCTGACCGCATCTTCTCCGTCCACCGCCTCCAGGACGGTATACCCGAATTCGCGCAGCAGATCTCCGGTCACCAGCCTGACATTCGCGTTGTCCTCCACCAGAAGGATCGTTTCCGATCCCGCAGGCAGCAGCATCTCGTCCTCTTTCGGACTCACCGGAAGCGGCCGGCTCGTCAGCGGCAGATATATTTTGAAGGTCGTTCCCTTATCCGGTTCGCTGTATACCCGAATGAAACCCCTGTGGTCCTTGACGATGCCGTAGGCCATGGCCAGGCCCAGGCCGGTTCCCTTGCCTACCTCCTTGGTGGTGAAGAAGGGTTCGAAGATATGTTCCTGGGTTTCCTTATCCATGCCGCTGCCGGTATCCGAGACGGCGATGAGCGCATAGGACCCCTGTTCGATCTCGTCCTGATCCGTCCGGGCCGTGAAGGTACTGGTGCTGATCGTCAGTTTTCCGCCGGAAGGCATGGCATCCCGGGCGTTGGTCATGAGGTTCATCAGGACCTGCTCCAGTTGCCCGGCGTCCGATTCCACGATCAGGGAGTCCTCGGCGCAGGCTACCGTGAACTCGATATCCTCGCCGATGAGCCGGCCGATCATCTTCTGGAACCCGCGGATAAGGTCATTGATATTGACCGGCCTCAGCGCCATTGGCTGCTTTCTGCCGAAGGCCAGCAGGCTTTTCGTCAGGCCCGCGCCCCGCTTGGTTCCCGCCAGGATCTGATCGATATAGTCGCCGACCGCGTCGTCGGGCCTTGTTTTCATTTGCAGAAGACAGGCATAGCCCATGATCGCAGACAGGATATTGTTGAAGTCGTGGGCCACCCCGCCCGCCAGTGCTCCGATCGCCTCCATCTTCTGGGCTTGCCGCAGCTGCTCCTCGAGTTTTTTCTGCTCCGTGATATCCCGAAAATACCAGACCCGGCCGTAGTACTGCCCCTGGTCGCCTATGATCGGCGCGGAGTAGCGGTCGAAGGTGCGATGGTCCTTCAGTTCGATCACGTCCCTGCTCGTTTGGTCCTTGTGTTCGTACAGGTATTTGACCTTATCGAAGAAACTGCCCGGGTCGGCGACCTTGTCCAGCGCGGACTGGAGCATTCGTGCATCGGATTTTTCGGTGATGATATCGGAAGGAAGACCCCACATTTCGAGGAAGCGCTTATTGAAGGAGAGTATCCTGCCCTCTCCACCGACGATCAGGATCCCGTCGAGCGTAGCCTCCTGCTGCGTGGCGAGGATGGTGTTCCGGTAGAGCAACTCGCTCTCGATCCGTTTTCGTTCGACGATCTCCTGTTTCAGCGCCTCATTCGACCGTTCCAGCTGCCCCATTTTCCTTTCCAGTTTTCGGAGCAGTGTTGCGTTGTAGTCCTGGAGGAAGTCCTTCTCCTTTTTGTGGGATGGTTCGCCGGGAATGAGCCTGCCCGCATGGGCGTCGTCCAGGATCTCGTGCAGCAGCTCTACGATCTCTTCCGGTTTTTTCGGCTTCACGATAAAGCGCTCCGCCCCCAGGCTCAGCGCAAATTCCTCGTCCTTCGGCTCGGTATAGGTCGCCGTATAAAACACAAAGGGGATCTGCTTCAGCAGCTCATCCGCCTTCCACTCGCGGCACAGGGCAAAGCCGTCCATGACGGGCATCAGGATATCGGTAACGATCAGATCGGGCGGCGTCTTTCGCGCCAGTTCGAGCGCCTCTGAACCGTTGCAGGCGGCCACGACCTCGTATCCGTTGCCTTTCAGCAGCGTTTCGAGCATATACCGGTTTTCGGCGATATCGTCGGCGATCAGTATTCGGATCACGTTGCTGTTCCTCCCGGCGAAGGCCGCTCGTTGAGATGCTGCTCCATCTGCGCAAGAAATGTTTCCGGGTTTATCGGTTTTTCAATATAACCGGTGCACCCGGCCTCCAGGGCTTTCTCCCGGTCCCCCGCCATCGCGTAGGACGTCAGGGCAACGATGGGAACGCCGGCAACCTGCCCGGCTTCCCGTAATTTGCGGGCCACCGTATATCCGTCCATGACGGGCAGCTGGATGTCCAGCAGGATAAGCGCGGGGCGCATGCGGGATGCGGCCGCGATCCCTTCCTGCCCATCGCGGGCGCCCACGACCTCATAACCGCTTTTTTGAAGGATGTAGGTCACCAGGTACAGGTTTTGCTCGTTGTCTTCTATATAGAGAATCTTCTTTTTCATGATGCCCCTTTTTTCAGCGGCAGGGTGAAACAAAACGTGCTGCCCCTGCCCGGTTCGCTCTCCGCGGAGATCTTCCCCCCCAGCAGTTCAACGAGCCGCTTGCAGATCGAAAGGCCCAGGCCGGTGCCCTCATAACGCCGGGTAAGACCAGTTTCCACCTGATGGAAGGGCCTGAACAATTTTAGCATGTCCTCTTCCCGGATGCCGATGCCCGTGTCGCCGACTTCCGTGCGCACGAAGCCGTCCCGGACCGAGCAGTCGACCCTCACCTGTCCCTTCTCCGTGTACTTGATCGCGTTGCTCAGCAGGTTGAGCAATATCTGCTCGGCGCGCCGCTGGTCGCTGATGATGACGCCCACCGGCTCGGCAATGCTGACGGCGAGTTCCAGACCTTTTTTCCGGGCAAGGGGCTGGACGGTTCGAACGATCTTCAGAATCGACGCCTTCAGGTCGAAGGGGGCAGCGCCGACCTGGAGCTGACCTGCCTCGATCTTGGAAATATCCAGGACATCGTTGATCAGGTCGAGGAGATGTTCCGAGCTTTGCTGGACCATCTCCAGTTGCTTCCGCTGCTCATCGTTCAGGGGGCCCGCCAGCCCCTGGCGCAGGATGCCCGTGAACCCGATGATGGAGTTGAGGGGGGTTCTGAGCTCATGCGACATCGTGGCCAGAAACGCCGATTTCAGGCGGTCTGCCTGCTCGGCGCGCTCCTTTGCAGCAGCGAGGTCTTCCAGGACACAACGCAGTTCCTTTTCCGCCTGCACCCGCTTGGTGCTGTCCACCCCGATGGACAGTATCTCGACCACCCTTCCCTGATCGTCCCGGATAGGCCTGTTCGTCCAGGTGACCCAGACCCGGTCCTTGTTCTTCCGGATATTTTCGTTCTCGTTGATCGCATAGGCTTCGGGCCGCGCGGCAATATCGCGTGCCAAGGATGACAGGTCATGGCCCACTGAGTCCTGAACGGGCACGATCGTGCCGGCTATGTTCCGGCCGAGGATCTCTTCACCGGGATACCCGAAAAAGTTCTGCGCAAACGTGTTGAAGAAGGTGATCCTGCCCTCGGGCGTCCAGCGCATGATGACGCTGTTCGCGCCCTCGACAATGTCCCGGTATTTCGCTTCGCTCGCGACAAGCGCCTTTTCTATGCGAGCCCTCTCTTCGATCTCCTGCTGCAGCTTCGCGTTCATTTTCTGCAACGTGAGCGTGCGCTCGGCGATGCGCTGCTCCCTTTCCTGAGTGATCAGCTTCAGTTCCCGGGTACGCGCGTTTACCTGATGCTTCAGAATGAAGCTTCCCGCCAGGCTCAGGAGCAAGGTAACGCCCAGAACGAGGCCGAGAATTCCGAGCCAGGCCGGCACTTTGAATTGCACCTCTTCCGAGGTCCAGCGGTTTATTGATGCGTAATATGCCGATTGATGATCTTGCTTCAGCTCAGAAAGACGCCGGTCGATGACGTCGAGCAATTGCCGGGAGGCGTTCCGGGGCGCGGCAAAAAAGAAGGGGGCAGGGTCGAACATGATCGGCGTATCTTCCAGTCCGGACTTTCTTGCATACATCAAGCCGTAAAGGCGGTTGGTGAGTCCGGCATCGGCCTTGCCCGCGGCAACCATCTCGAACTCGGTTTTGTAATCGGGGACGGGAATGAGGGTGATCTTCAACCCGAAGCTGTTCGTAAGCCGCCGGAAGGTCTCCAGTTGGATAGTTCGCTCCAGAGCGGCAATCCGTTTTCCGTTCAGGTCCAATATGGACTGGATCCCGCTGCCCCGCGGCGCGTATACCTGGGACCAGACGGACAGGACCGGCACCTTGTGAAAGGAGTATAGCTTCTCCCGCTCCGCTGTGTATGCGACGTCGGGCATGAGATCGATCTCGCCTTTCGCGAGGCGGTCCAGCCCCTCGGCCCAGGTGCCGGGTACATAACGCAGTTCCCAGCTTTCTTTTTTCGCTATCTCCTCGAGGACATCGACGAAGATGCCCGAGGGTCTGCCCGATTCGGAGGTAAAGACCTTCGGCGCATTTTCATAGATGCCGACCATGACAGTGCGGACCTCTGCTGTTGCAGGTTGGGTAAGGCATGAAAGAACAAGCAGGACGATGGAAAGCAGGCGATAAACGCCGTAGGCGGCGGGAACAGCAAGGATCCGGGAAATAAAGAAGGCCGTCTTCTGTTTAATTTCCCCTGACACGCAAAATCCTTTCAGCCGAACAGAGCGATGCTTTGGATTTTTCGAACGCAGGAACTTTTTCGTGTTGTTGCTAAAGCGCGTTGCTGTTCAAGGGCTTGAGAACGGAAGCTATCGGAGGTGTGACTTAATTATACGTATGTGACCTTTATTGTCAAGAATATCGATAGGTTATTTTCAGGGTATGGGCTTTCGGAGAGAGGGCATTTATCGGAACGCATACGACTCATACGACGGGAAATGATCGAAGCCGCGATCGAGGCCTTCCCTGCCCGCAGGCCCGCCGCTACTTCGTCTCTTTGACCGGCACGGCCAGGGCCTTGGTAAGGCGACCGCCTCCGAACTCGGTGCGGAATTCCGCCTGCGCCCGTTCGTAATCGTCGATGACGTCGAACTTCGTAAAATGGAAGAATTCGTCGCGGTGGTATCGCAGGGTGCCGATATAGACCGCCTTGTCCGTGGGCCGGACATTGACCTTCAGCCCGCCCGGGAAATAAACCCTGTCCCCGCCGTTCATCCAAAGCTCGCCGACCAATATATAGAAGGGATTCTTCAGGCTGGCCACGAAAAAGGTCTTGTCAAATATCGCCTCGATCCGCATCCGGTGATCGCCCGGCCCCGGTTCGGAATCGAAACGCTTAAGCTTCACGCCGGTCAGGAGCATCACCTTGTTCCGCAGGCGGCCCGACACTTTCTGCTCGCCTTTCTCAAGTTTCGGAACGAGTTCCACGCGCCCGACGATCAGGACCTCGTCGCCGGCAACGTCGTTCATGCTGTGCACGGGCGGCCGCGCCGGGCCCATGCAGGCCGCGAGCAGCGTGAGGACCAGGACGGAACATACGCGCGGGAGCAGGCCGGGCTTCATTGTTTCTTTCCTCCCAGCTTCTGGTAGCGTTTGAGCAGCATGCCTTCCCAGCCGGTGCCCTTGCTGTACTGCAGGATCTTCTCGATCGCTTCCCGTTCGCCCGGGGATTCTATGGGTTCGATATCGAACTTGGGGTTCCAGAAGGAGCCGGCCTTTTTATACTTGAAGGAGCCGAGGTAATAGAGCCCGGGCTTGGTTACGCGAAAGCCGTCGGCCTGGGTCGGGAAGTTGAACCAGTAGTACGAAGCAGACGAAAAGAAGCCCCCGGGCCCGCCGAACTGGTTGAGCTGATAGGAGCCGTTCGGCATGTTCTCCATGTAAAAGACGCCCTCATAGGTGCGCATGTTCCAGTAAGGCTTGTCGGTCTTCGGGAGCACCTGCTTGAGCGTGAAGGCCTCCAGTTCCTTTGCGGGCGAGTCGTCCATGTCGATATAGCCGAACACCAGGGAATTCGCCTCGTTCAACTCGGTCATCTGCCTGTGCGCACAGCCGTTGAACAGGAACAGCACCATCAGGATCGGAATAATCCAGCCGCTGCCTTTCATGGGTCCTCCTTGTGCAGGTACGTTTATTAACGAAGATAGATTGAAAAAAAGAAACTTGCTGAAGAGCGGATGCTATCGTTGGAGGATGAATTGATTATACGGATGCGCGGTTTATTGTCAAGAAGATCGTTAACTTCTGAACAGGGAACGCTGAAAAGGGAGACAATGGATCTTGGTTGACTCGTGAGAAGCGTCATCATAATGGGAAATATCCATTGCATCGAAGCCTGTGTCGGGTGAGGCGCGCAGGGTAAATCGACGTTATCTTAACTTACTCAGGTTTCGCCCGGTTAGTTGAACATCTTTGCTAAACGATACTCCTCCAGGATCGGCCGATCAGCCTCCGCCCAATCAAGATCCGGAAGCTCTTCAGGAAGCAACCAGGCAAGCGCCGCGTGTTCATGCAGAACGATCTCGCCTGAAAGCACCCTGGAGATAAATGGATAGAGCGTGACGGTAAACTCGGGGTACCGGTGCGTTGCCGGGCGAAGCGGGGCTCCCACCTCGATCTCGATGCCCAGTTCTTCCCGCACCTCGCGCTGGAGACACTCCCCGGGCGTTTCCCCCGGGTTGATCTTCCCTCCCGGGAACTCCCATTTCAGGGGCATGGTCATGGTCGCGCTCCGCTGAGCGGCAAGGACGCGTCCGTTCTGCTCTATGATGGCGCAGGCAACGTGGATTGATCGCATGGAAAAGGGCCTCGGCTGCTGATTTTCCCCTTGAGCCTGTTTTTTATTTCCTGTATAGTGTATCCGAAAATGAAGCCAAAATCGACAAAAACAGCGAAGCTCGTCGGCTTGATCAGGCCAGAAGTACGCGCGCTCAAAGCCTATCGTGTTGACGAGACGCCGGTGCGGATCAAGCTCGATGCCATGGAGAACCCTTTCTCCCTGCCCGGTTCAGTGCAGAAACAGCTTGCGTCGGTTCTGCGCGAAGTAAAGATCAATCTTTACCCGGACCCGTCGGGAAAAGAGCTGAAAGAATCGATCGCCTCGCTCTGGAAGATGGACCCGGACCTGATGATCCTCGGGAACGGATCGGATGAGCTGATCCAGGCGATCATTCTTGCCTTCGGCGGCCCCGTGCTGGTCCCCGTCCCGACTTTCGCCATGTACGAGATAACCTCCCGGGCACTCGCGCAACCCGTCGTGACCGTGCCTCTCGGAGAGGATTTTGATCTTGACGCCGGCACCCTGATAAAAAAGGCAAGGCAGAGCAAGGCCAGGGTCATCTTCCTGGCATCCCCGAACAACCCCACGGGCAACCGCTTCTCTGACAAGGCGGTCAAAAAAATACTGGACAACACGACCGCGGCAGTAGTCATCGATGAGGCCTATTACAGCTTTTCCGGCAAGAGCTGGCTTCCGCAGCTGAACAAATACCCGAACATGATCATTCTCCGGACGCTCTCGAAGATCGGTTTTGCCGGCCTCCGTGTGGGCGTTCTGACCGCTTCCCCCGGCATAGTGAACGAGCTGAACAAGATCCGCCTGCCCTACAATATCAACAGCCTGTCGCAGGCAGCCGGAGTAAGCGCGCTGAAGCATAGAACGGTCATCAACCGTCAGATTTCCACATTGATTTCCGAGCGAAAAAAGCTCTATAATGTGCTCTCCCGAATGCCGGGAATAACCGCCTATCCTTCTGAGACGAACTTCATCCTGCTCCGGACCACATCCGATGCCAGCGTCATCCAGAAAAAAATGAAAGGGGCAGGCATTCTGATCAAGGACCTGAACGGGCCCGGACCGCTCAAGAACTGCCTGCGGGTGACGATCGGCACGCCGGAGGAGAACCGGGAGTTTCTGCGAACGTTAAAAACAATTTTAGACACTGCTTAACACTGACAAAGGCTATGATAATGCCAAAAAGCAGTTATCTTATTCTTTCAGTGTAAATCCGTGCCGGGCTTTTTAGGGAGAAGCGAATGCCGCGTAAAGCAACGATCGAGCGCAAGACCAAAGAAACGGACATCAAGATATCCCTGGACCTGGACGGCACCGGCGTCTACAGCATCAAGACCTCCGTCCCCTTCATGGACCACATGTTCTCGCACATCGCCAGGCACGGTTTCTTCGACATGACCGTCAAGGCAAAGGGCGATACCGAGATCGACGATCACCACACCGTCGAGGACCTGGGCATCGCCTTCGGCCAGGCGCTCAAGAAGGCGCTCGGGGACAGCAAAGGCATCAGGCGGTACGGCGATGCGACAGTGCCCATGGACGAGACCCTGGCCCAGGTGGTGATGGACCTCTCCGGCAGGCCTTTCCTGGTGTACGACGTGGAGCTGCCCAAGAAATACAAGCTCAAGGAATTTGATCCCGGCCTTGCCGAGGATTTCTTCCAGTCCGTGGTGAACAACGCCGGGATGAACCTGCATATCGGCCTCCATTACGGCCGTGATGTCCACCATATGCTCGAGGGCATCTTCAAGGCCTTCGGACGCGCCCTGGACCAGGCGACGAGCATCGATCCGCGGGTCAAAGGCGTTCTCTCGACGAAAGGCAAGATCTAAGAAGATTTCGACACAGAAGGAAACTGAGAAACACTATGAAGAATCATGATTTTTCAT
>Ga0154473_1161_pt2 | contig 10944 bp, 7 predicted proteins | sample RifGroC2_FD_115952 | JGI IMG/M metagenome (GOLD analysis project Ga0154473, IMG submission 115952) | Nitrospirae bacterium GWC2_57_9 | reverse complement strand
CCATGTTCTGGGCCTTGAACGGCGCCACGCGCAGCCCCTTGTCCGCGAAGATCCTGCAGAGCGCCGCCGCGATAAGGCTCTTGCCCGCGCCGGACCCGGTGCCCTGTATCATCACTGCTTTAGCCAAAGGTGCTCCTTATTAATCCCCCCTCTCCTTCAAGGAGAGGGAAGGGGTGAGGATGGGTCTTTTTGGGTAGCTTCCTGCCATATTCTTTCCGTTACCGCTTCAGACTGTTGCAGAACCTCATGGTTCCAGAATCGTAGAACGTGAAAACCTGCGTCTTCAAGCACCTTTGTCCTGACACCATCTTCCACTCTTTGTTCCTGATGCTGACCACCATCTAATTCAACAACGATCTTTTTTTCCAGGCAGACAAAATCGAGAATATAGTCCTCAAATGGATGCTGTCTGCGAAATTTCAAGCCCTCCATCTGCCTGCCACGCAATATTCTCCAAAGTTTCCTCTCTGCATCAGTCATACTGAGACGCAATTTGCGCTGGAGCTTGTTTTGAAGAACGCTCTTATTCGTTTGCCCCTGCACTTAAACCCATCCCCACCCCGGCCCTCCCCTTGAAAGGGAGGGTGCATATGCCTCCCCCCTCTAGGGGGAGGCATGTAAAAGCAATTTACATCTTCACGCTCTGCTTCAAATCATCGGCGAAAAGCTTGTTGGCGCCCTTCGCTGCGCAGAAGCTTCCGCACATGGTGCAGGAATCTTCGTGCTCCGGCATGCGGCTTTTCCTGATTGCCAGTGCCTCCTGAGGATAGAGCGCAAGATCGAATTGCTTCTTCCAATCGAGGTCGCGCCGCGCTTTGCTCATTTCCATGTCGCGCGTTCTTCCCTTCTCGGGATATTTGTTCATGTCCCCGATGTAAGCCGCTATCTTGGCCGCCTGGACGCCCTGGCGCACGTCGTCCTCGTTCGGCAAGGCAAGGTGCTCGGCGGGGGTGATATAACAGATCAAGTCCGCGCCGAACCGGCTCGACTGTGCCGCCCCGATGGCAGCAGTAATATGATCGAACCCGGGCGCCACATCCGTGGATATCGGCCCGAGCATGTAGTACGGAGCGCCTCCGCTCATCCGTTTCTGGAGCTGGATGTTTCCCTCAACCTCGTCGAGCGGAACATGTCCCGGACCCTCGACCAGCATCTGGCATCCCATTTCCCTGCCCATTTCCGCCAGCTCGCAATTGATGATCAGTTCCTGTATCTGCGCGCGGTCGGAAGAGTCATGAATCGCGCCTGCCCTCAGACCGTTGCCGAGCGAGAGGACCACATCGTATTTCTTGAGGATGGAGACCACGCGGTCGAATTTTTCATAGAGCGGATTTTCCCGCTTGTTCGCGATCATCCAGGCGACCATGCTCACCCCGCCCTTGCTGACCAGGCCGCCGTAGCGGTATCCCTGTTTCCTCAGCCGCTCGATGGTGTAGAGATTGATGCCGCAGTGGATCGCCATAAAGGCAATTCCGTCCTCGCACTGCTTCTCGATCAGATCGAACAGCATTTCTTCGTCAAGCTTGTTCGGATTGCCGTACTTCCTTCCTGCCTCGCAAAAAGCCTGGTACAGAGGAACATTCCCGACCGGGATATCCACAGCTGCAACCACCTCGCGCCGCACCCGATCCAGATCGCCACCCACCGACAGTTCCATGAGTGTGTCCGCTCCGGCCGCGGCCGCAGTTTTTGCTTTACTGATCTCCGCCGCGTAATCGATGATGTCCGACGAGGTGCCGATCGAAGCATTTACTTTCGTCGCAAGCCCTTTGCCGATACCTACGGCTTTCGGCTTTCTGATCGTGTTCCAGGGAATCACGATCTTCCCCTCCGCAACCATTCTTCTGACGTAGTCGAGCGATACGTCTTCAGCAACGGCAACCACCTTCATCTGTTCGGTAACAATTCCTTTACGGGCGTTTTCTATTTGTGTTGTCACTGGTCCACTCCTAAGGTTTTATTCGATGCGGCATCTGATGGCCGCACGTGCTGCTGGTGCCACAACAGACAGCATTACCTCTCTATGACAACACACAAATTGATATTCTCTTCATGATTATTTCTCCTTCCGCGCGAATATTCGAATGAGACGTCTCCTGGCTTAGGACACCCTACTCACTGGCCTTCCCGGGTAATTTAACCGTTTAAACCGTTTGAACTGTTTAAACCGCTTAAACTGTTGTTGCTCGCCCAGTGGCATTTCCAGTTTTCGTTTCCATTACAGTTGCGCGACAGCAGGGGAATTGCACCCCTTTCCGCTTTCTCATTCGGAATCTACAGAACCGTTCAAACAGCTTAAGCCGTTATCTTAAGCATCTCATCCATCTCTTTTTCCGTCTCACGAACCAGGGACGCTATTCGATCTTTTTCCAGGCGCGCTCCTGCTTCCAGAGATGTCAGGCCGTCTTCAAATACCTTCACGAACAGACGGTTTACCCGGGCATATCTTTCCTGCATACCGCGTAGCTCGATCGTCTTACCGCTCCATATACCATCCATGCGGTTAAAGAGGATATTGGTGGTTTGTCTCATGATATCGGCAAGGCCGGCGACTTGAGGGTTTTTAAAATAAGCTGTCCCCTCATAGGAAGAAGGTCCCAGTGAAAGCCTGTTTTCTTTTTTGAGATCTTGATATGCCTGGGTTCCCTCCAGAACGATCTGGTGGTGGTAAAGAACGTTCGCGGTAACGGCAAGATTTTTGAGCAAATCATTTTTCTTCAAAAACTCCAGGTTGATACGCAGATCTTCAGGCGTGGAATCCGGTTCGAACATGATAAACCCGACATTCGGCTCAATGCCGTGCTTTCGAAGGATCGCGAGCGCTTTCTCATTCTGGGACACGGTCGTCATTTTATTCATTCGCCTGAGCGACTCGTCTTTCCCGCTTTCGAGCCCGATCAGAATGTGGCGCAGACCCGCATCCACCAGTGCGCTGATGGTTTCATCATGAATATCATTGACCCGTCCTTCGATGCCGAATCGGATGTTTCTGGGCTTCAGGAGGGCGGCAATTTCCAAGGCCCTGTCCTGACCCACCCGGCCGGGGCCGAAAAAGTTGGGGTCCGTAAAGTAGAAATCCCTCAGACCACTTTCCCTGATGATCGCATCTATTTCCCTGGCAATGTTCTCGGGGCTCCTCCCGCGCCAGGGGTTCCCGGTCCCGTAAAAAGAATTAATGTAGCAGAACGTGCACTTCCCGTAGCACCCGCGGCTGCCGAGCAGGTTCACTTCGGAAAGCCGGTTCATGGCCTCGGTACGAACGGGAAAAGGGAGGCTGTCGAGGTCTGCGACAGGTTCCGGTTTTTGAAGCCCGATGCCTCCCAAACCGTCGCGAATCGCAAGACCGGGGATGCAGGGAGTGAAGTTTTTGAATGATGCTGCATCTGCCAGATCCGCAAAGGGCTTCTCAAGCTCTCCGACAATGACCGAATCAACCGCATGTCGCTGTTTCAGAATATTTTTGTATGAGATCGTGGCATAAAAACCGTATGCAGTTATGGAAGATACCTGTCCATCTCTCTTCATGGTATCCAGAAAATCGAAGAGAGCATGATCATTCTGCCAATGGTAGACGAGGTGAACTCCGAGGATGTCCGGCTGAACAATACGCACTCTTTCCATGATCGCGGCGTAGGAAAGCTTGTCAAGATACCCCTCCACGATCTCAACGTCATGTCCCTTTTCTTTCAGCATCCCGGCGGCATAACCGCTCTGAAGGCATGAGGAAAGAGGAGTGTTCGCGATATCATTGCAGCGTTCGGGAGCAACACTGCGCGGATGTTCCAGCAGCAGGATCTTCATACGGCAGCACCGACTTCCTGCCACATGAACACGTTTCTAGAGAGATGCAGCGCTTCCAGGCGGTATCTGAATGCATCGAACGGTTGCGGGTTATAGTAGGTCGGATAGAGCAGATCCGTATCCGGCCTTATGACTCCACCCCCTCTGGCCAGCGCTTCCATGCGCGTTCCGGGCAAAATGCGGATATTATTCAAGACAACAGTCCCGAGATTTTTCTTGTTCCCGTGCTGATCATAAATCCGTTCCAGGAAGCGCAGACCCTTGTCACAGGTTTTTTCCGTCTCACCCGGGACATTGACCATAAAATGGTAAACGGTGAGCACATCGGTTTTTGCGGCGATCTCCGAGGCCCGCAGGATATCCCCTTCGGCAAGCCTCTTGTCGAGCACGTCCAGGGCTTCCTGGCAAAGACCGTCAGGCGAAAATGAGAAACATTCGCACCCCGCTTTTTCAAAAAGAGCGGCATTTTTTTCGTCGAAATTATCTTCCCTCATAAAGCCGTCCCATTTGAGCTTCAATTTCCTCCGGATTATTTCAGCACAGATTTCTTCAAGATGATTAGCGGGATAATTTATGATCGGATCGGTAAAGTGAAAACGCTCGATGCCGTATTCCTTATTCAAGGACTCCATTTCATCCACGACGTCCCGTAAAGGACGGCAGCGTAACCGTCTCCCCTGGAGTACGGGATAAACGCAGTAAGCGCAGTGAAAAGGACAGCCGCGCTTCGTCTCGATCCCTATCGCAGGCACATACGCATTTATTCCGGAATAGAGGGATGGATCAAGCAGGTTCCTGTTCGGCCTCACGTAATCACCCATATCGAGACCTTGAGACGGAGCGTCGATTTTTGCCCCGGCCCCATTGCGTCTGCAGAGCCCTCTTATCGAGGGAGGATTTTCCAGGGAAGCAAGGAGGAGCGGCAAGGAATCTTCCGCTTCACCTACTATGCCGTAATGAAGCTCAGGCACCTCGCGCATCAAGCGTTCGGGAAAAAGAGAAAACGCAGCGCCGCCTGCAATGATCCATGATTCCGGCATGACTGCTGCAACAAGTCTGGCAGTGACCAGGAACGGAGGCACAAGTGAACTGGTCTTGTTCCCAAGCGGATCGATGTTCCGGAGCGATAGCCCGACGACATCAGGCTTAAAGCTAAGCAGTTTGCTCTTCACCGCGCCAAAGGGGTCCGTCCCGGTGTTCATGTCGAGGATATCGACCGTATAACCGCGGTCCTGCAGGGAGCCGGCCAGGATGACGATCCCGATCGGGTAGACCCTCTCTTGTGATGCCCCCTCCACGGAAAGCGTTTGTATGAACAGGACCCGCATACACCCTCAAAGACACCCTCTCCTTCAAGGAGAGGGCCGGGGTGAGGATGGGTTTTCTGTTCCAGGAGACCCATCCCCACCTTAATCCTCCCCTTGAAGGGGAGGGAATTTGTGTCAACCTTGATCGTTACTTGAAATCACTCCAGAAGTATCAAAGCAAAATATTTTACGAATTCATCTTTACTCGCAAGCGTTCTCAGGGATGCTCCTGCCCGCTTCGCAGTCTCAAAAACATCAATGCCCGCGCCTTCCATCGAAGGCCTGGCATTCACGGTGTTCGTGCATGATCCCCTTTCAACACAGGATTCACACAGGGAGCACGGACCCGCCCAAAAAGAAAAAGCCTTATGGAAACCGGCCTTGAAAGCCGCCCGTTCGGCCTGCAAGACTGCCAGCTGAAAGTTCCTCGTCGGAGGTTCCCCTTCCAGGAGGAGGGCGCGCTTATAGTCTTTCACGACCTCCCTCGTCTTGTCAGCGGAAGGACTGTTGGGAGGACAATGCGGGTCGCCGTATCTGTCACATCCAAATTGGCACCGGAGGTCCGTCCAACCCGGGATATGAACGTCCTCTGTGCTTATGCGATAGACTTTGAAACCCTGAGCACAAATCATTGAAACCAGAAGATCTGTCGGATCGAGTTGAAGAGCGCCGAGTGCTGCCGTATCTTTTGCGGCGAAGAGGACGGCCGTATCGGTCTTGAGCGGCACAAGATCCGTACAGGAAAGCTCCAGTTGAAGCAGCTGTTCCTGAACATACTTTCCTGAAAAGACCCTGCCGTTATACGTATTGATGAACATATTCAGGTCGCTCAGCGCGGCCTTTTCCGGGTAGTGCTCCCGAAAAAAATCATGGATCAGGAGAACGCCCTGATCGCCGAGACAATCAGCTGCCGACCGGAGGATATGGGGCAGCTCTTCCTCGGAATATGCGTGAAGTATGTTCGAAAGAATGACCAAGTCAAAACTTTGTTTTTTAACGGGCCATGGTTCCAGGATATTTGCCGGGCAGAAGTGCGACCTGTTGCTAAGCCCCCGCCTGGACAAGAACTCGCGGGTCTGGTCAAGCACGTCCGGCAGGTCGATGAATAGGGCTTTCGCCTCAGGAAAATGTTCGAGAACGGTTGCGGCAACAGCGCCTGAGCCGGCGCCCACGTCGAGGATCTCACCTTTTACGGAACCATTCTCGAAAAACCCGACTAGTTCATGCGCCTTTATTTTTGCAATGCCGTCCATGGCGCGGATATATTTTTGCGTACGCCTGTTTCTCTCGGAAGGGACCTCATTCCCGGTGTAATCTACCCTTCCCCCTTCCTGGACGCATTCTTTGAGACCATTCCAGCCCGGACGCAGGTATTTTCGCCAGAGGATGGAATCGCCCTGATACTGATCCTTGCCGCGCAGCAGATAATCGCTCGAAAGTTTTGTGTTGAAATACCGTTGTCCCGCGCTCACAACGAGTCCCATTGCACAAAGAGCCTGGAGAAATCGTTCGACACCATGCGGATTTGCATGAAGCGCTCCGGAAAGTTCTTCAACGGTCGCCCCCGCCCCCACGAGTGAAAAAAGGTCCATTTCAACGGCCGTAAAGAGGACCTCCGAGAACCAGTAACCGGTGGCAAGATCCTCGAGGTACTGCGGTCCCGTATCCTGGGCATCGTAGGTCTGATATGGCAAGGTCTTGTTCATAGCCTCCGGCCGAAAATCAATAAGGATATAAACCCATCCCCCTTCAAGGGGGAGATTGAGAGGGGGATGGGTCATAAGGTGGACGCAAATATTTCACGCTAACAATACAAGTTTTGGAAACAAAAGTATAAAATGTACCGTCGGCACCTTGACATTAATTAACGATGTCATCCGAAACCCCGGCTTCGCCGAAGGTAGCCATCTCGCGGTAGATCTTCACCCCCGCCTCGATCATCAGCATGGCCAGCGCCGCGCCGGTACCTTCTCCGAGTCTCAGATTCAGATCGAGGATCGGCGAAAGGCCGATCTTTTTGAGCATGCATCGCTGGCCGATCTCCACCGAGGAATGACCGGCGAACATATAGTCTGCGGTTTTGGGCTCGAGCTCGTATGCGATCATCGCGCCTGCCGTTGAAATGAACCCGTCCACAACAACAGGGATGCGTTCGGAAGCAGCCGCCAGGATAATCCCGGCAATACCCCCGATCTCGGTCCCGCCCACCTTGGCCAGCACATCGATGGGGTCCTTGGGGTCGGGCCGGTTCTTTGCGATGCACTCCTCGATGATCGAGATCTTGCGCTTAAAGGAATCATCGCTTATCCCGGTGCCCCTGCCGGTCACGTCGCTGACCGGCGTTTTGGTGAAAACGGATGCAATGGCGCTCGACGGCGTGGTGTTGCCGATGCCCATATCGCCGGTCCCGAACAGGTGATAGCCCTTCTTTGCATACTCCAAACCGAGATCGAAGCCCGTCTGGATGCACTTTTCCGCCTGCTCCCTGGTCATGGCCGGACCTTTATGCATATTCGCGGTGCCGCGCATGACTTTTTTTGAAACGAGGCCGGGTACATCGCCGAAATCATAGTCCACGCCGATGTCCACCACGACTACCTCCGCCCCGGCATGCCGCGCCAGCACGTTGATCCCCGCTCCGCCGCGCAGGAAGTTAAGCACCATCTGAGGGGTGACCTCTTTCGGGTAGGCGGAAACACCTTCGGTTGCAATGCCGTGATCGCCGGCAAAGGTGAAAATGACCTTCTTGTCGAGCACGGGCATTTTGTTCCCGGTCATGCACACAACCCTTTTCGCAAACTCCTCGAGCCTGCCCAGACTTCCCAGCGGCTTTGTAAGATTATCGAGACGTTTTTGGGCCACTTCCGCGAGCGCTCCGTTGACTGCTGTGATCTGCTTCAATATATTTTTCATTTTTTGGTTTCCTCAATTCAGTTTATGATGCGTAGCATGGGTACATCGTTTGAACCTCTTAACGGTCTCATTCTTGTCGGCTCAATAACAGCGTAAACGACTTAAACTACTCAACACCAAACTCTTGAGGCTGGTCTGTTTCTTTCGATCATTTTTCCCTCCTGCGAGTAATTTGAATTCTGGAGTGAGCGCATACCCCGCAGCTTGCTGTCGTGGCTGGCACGCGAACACGATAATTATCTCACCCTCAGAATCGAAGCTCCCCCGGAGTTTACTCCGTGGAACTTCAATAAGACGTCTCCTGGCTCAGGACAACCTACTTGCCGGCCTTCCCGTCCCGCTACAAAAGGACAGTGGCGTACCCGGCTTTCGTTTCCTTTACAGTTGCGCGACAGCAGAGGGATCACACCTCTTTCCGTTTCTTATTCCTTATGTAACAATCATTCATGACACAGAAGGACAGAGATAACAGCTATGAAAGATCAATGTTCTTTCACAGGTCATCAGCGAATTCAGTGCCAAAGATTCTCCTCATACCTGATATACGTCCCGGACTCCGGCGACGACCGCACTTCATATTCACGTCAAAAGCCTGATCCAGCATGCCGGGGGTCAGCACAACCTCCGGCTTGGCCGATCCGATCAACGCGCCGCTCTTGATCAGCATCACGACAACGGTTAACGGCTGCTATTTTTAGTTTTTATCTGTGTTCATCTGTGTGTTCGCGAAGCGAACCTGTGGTTGCAAATTGCTTCCTGCTTCGCCTATCGCTCCAAAAAAAAATCCCCAGTCTTCTCGGAAGACTGGGGATTAATAGGGAATATTAACCCACACAGGATCTTAGCGCCGAAGACTGTGCGAGAACATCCAAGCAGGTCTTCTGGCTCTCCCCTCTCTGTCCGCCTTCCCGACCCTGTTCAGGTCAGTGGCTTGCTTCGGCAGAGATTAACTACAGGATCACAGCGGCGGGTCCGCTCCCGATTTTAACGGGATTCCCTTAGCCTGGATGTGGTCGATTCAATTATAGTTGCTTTTATAGCATACGTAAAAAGTAAAGTCAAAAGATTTTACGTCTGTCTCGCGCAAAGCCGCAAAGTCGCCAAGAAAGGCTTAACGCCGCAGAAAAAACAGGAAACCTAAACCAACCCGTGCTTTTGCCTTAGATTTATCTGCGTAATCTGCGGACAAAAATTCTTAAAGAATTGAAGCTGAGCTATCCGCAGATGGCCGCAGAGGCCGCAGAGGAAACGTCGTAATCTTTAAGATTTTTCTCCGCGACTCCGCGTCTCGGCGGTACATTCTGACTTCTTACGGCTTTATCAAAATTTTGCGGTTTCCTTTGCGCCTTGGCGGCTTTGCGCGAAAATAGTGTTTATAGTTAACAGCCGTCAATCGTTCTTACGGTTCTCAGGAATTCCCGGGACTTGAGCCGTTTGCCTATAATATGGAAGAAATGCGCCGAAAATGCCTGGTCCAGCTCCTGCATGATGCCGCCTGAGGGCTTGAGCCTGCAGACCTTGTCCATGTCCATCCGGAGCGCCTGGTAATAGAACCCCACCGCGCCCGAGGTAAGCCTGATCCGGGTCTCGCCGGACGACACCACGCAGTCCATGCACAGGACGCCGCCCTTCATGCCCTCGAAGATCATCTCCCCTTTCGGCTGCGTCCCGCAGGACAGGCAATGGTCCAGCTTGGGCTGATACCCCAGGAGCGACAGGAACTTGATCTCGAAGATCCTGAGCAGGAAGGCCGGGTCCTGGCCGAGGTCGAGGAGGTGCAGGATATGGGACAGGAGCAGGAAGGCGGGGGCGTTCTGTTGCCCGAGCGGCGACATTTCGCGCACCATCTCGAGCATCACCGCCCCTGCTGCCGCGCTTCCCAGGTCGGCGCCGATCGCGGAATGCTGCTCGATGATGTCCGTAGACTCGATGCGGATCAGCTCCTGGTGCTCCCGCTCGTAGAGATGAAGACGGGAGTACGTGAACGATTCCAGCCCCGCGCCGAAGCGCTTGAAGGACTTGCGCGCGTTCTTGGCCACGCCCTTCAGCATGCCCCGGTCGAGGGAGAAAAAGGTAACGAGCTTGTCCGCCTCGCCCAGGTTCATATGGCTGATGATGATGGCTTCGGTCTTGGATTTCATAGCAGAACAGGAACTTTTCACCACGCATTAACACGGCCCTGCTGCGAATTATGCGGCCGTTCAGGGTTCTCGCACCCGGCGGGGCGAAAGCGCCGGGTGATGGACACGGATAAAGCGAATTGTTCAAGAAACGTGACCGGGTGATGTTCAGAGAACGTAAGCATTATACACGGTCGGAAGGAGAGAGAAAAGGAGGAATAAGCCCGCCCAAGGGTCGCCTGAAGATCCATCGCATCTACTCCACGATCCTCGCCGTTACCTGCCGCACCGCTGACCTGCCGTGCTCATCCACGGCCCGCAGCACGAATTTCCCGGGCTTTGGTTTCCAGAAGAACGCCTTTCCGGCCTCTGACACTCCCAGGTACTCGTCATTCAGGAACCAGTGCAGTTTACGGGCATCGGCATCGGTGACCGCGGAGAGAGGCACCCGCTCTCTGTCAAGGGTCGATGCGCGAAGGCTATACACCACCCCTTCCCGGGGTGAGGTGATCTGCGGCCCTGTTCCCGTTGCCGATGTATCCTTCATCCCGCAGCCCGGCTCATATTCCGGTGGGACACGCCGGGGAATCCCTGTCTGCTTGAAGATCGCAAGCAGGTCTGACGGCCAGAACTCATACACGGCGTATCTGGTTCCGGGAGCACCTTCCATGCACGAACGCAAACCCGTTCGGATGTTCACGGATATCCTGCGGTGAATATCGCAGGTCTCGATAGGCGACTTTCCAGGAATGAACCAGGTCTCCATGGTCCGTTCGCAGGCAGGGCCCGGAATCTTGCCGGAG
>Ga0154473_1019_pt3 | contig 11009 bp, 7 predicted proteins | sample RifGroC2_FD_115952 | JGI IMG/M metagenome (GOLD analysis project Ga0154473, IMG submission 115952) | Nitrospirae bacterium GWC2_57_9 | reverse complement strand
GTGAGCCTGTCCCACAACGGCGTACTGTTCCTGGACGAGCTTCCCGAGTTCAAGCGCAACGTGCTCGAGGCCCTTCGCCAGCCGCTGGAGGACGGGCAGGTAACGATCTCGCGCGCGGTCACCTCGCTCACCTACCCCGCGTCCCTGATGCTGGTCGCAGCCATGAACCCCTGCAAGTGCGGGTTCCACGGCGACCCCTTCCACCAGTGCCTCTGTTCGCCCCATCAGATCCAGACCTACCGCTCGAAGGTCTCGGGTCCGCTCATGGACCGGATCGATATCCATATCGAGGTGCCGGCGATCAAGTTCAACGAGATAGCGTCGGATTCCGCGGGGGAGCCGTCCTCGGGCATACGGGAACGGGTCACCCGTGCCCGCTCCATGCAGCAGGTTCGTTTCAAGAGCGACGGCATCTACGCGAACGCGCAGATGAAGCCGCGGCACATCCGGAAATACTGCAGCATCGACACCGAATGCCAGTCGCTCATGGAAAAGGCCATGACCAGGCTGGGCCTCTCGGCACGCGCCTACAACCGGGTGCTCAAGGTCGCCCGCACCATAGCGGACCTCGAAGGCAGCGAAACGATCGGATCCCGCCATGTTTCTGAAGCCATCCAGTACCGCAGCCTGGACCGAAAGGTGAGTTGATCGCGGTTACCACGCAGAAGCGCCGTTTTTTTTCACCAGCCGACGTCATTAAAAAACAAAAGGGCCCGCAACCTCGCATCCTGCCGGATGCCTTGTTTCTGACCTCTTCGGTCCAAAATTCCATCGAAGACGTGAACGGAACGGGAGGCCGGTCGAGGGCCGGCCTCCCTGCTCCGTACATCGCCTGCAATCGTTACGCAGCTTCCCGGAGGCGTTCCACCGGGTGCTCGCCTTTCAGCAGATACCGGTAGTCCTTTCCCTGTTTCTTCACGTGTTCCATGATCACCTGGTCGCTGGGCGCGCCGCCGGTGTTCACCGTCTTCTGGTACTGCGGATATTTGGAGTCCTTGGCGAGCTTGGTCTTGGGCACGAAATCGGTCCCCTGCGCCGTCAACTCTACCTGATTTGCCAGAACCTGCCGCACGTAATCCACGTTCGACTGGAACACGATGGGTTTCGGGAAGGCCGCAGGAAGCATCTCCTGGGCATCCATCTTCTCGTATTTCTTCATCAGGTCGCAGGCCATCTTGAAGTGCGTGAGCTCCATGCCGAGACAGGTCTGCCAGAGCTGTTTGGCCGCCGGGTCAACTTCCTGCTCCATGAACGAGTGATAGAGATAGCATTCGTTGTACTCGTGCATAACGAGCATCTCGAACCACGACGCCTTTGGATCGAGCAGGCTCTCGTATTGCGTCACATGCTGCTCCTCCACCATCCCGATCTCCAGGTAAAGCCCCCGCCCGATCATGTCCTCCAATGTGTTCCCCACGTTCATGTAGAAGTTCATGGTCTGCTGTTCTCCGGCAACGAGCGTCAGCACGTTCATCAGCGTCTGGGGCGACATCTTCTTCTTGTCGCCCGGTTTGCGGACATCGTCATAGGGATGCCGGTGCTCCTCCGCAGTGGGCCGGCCGGGCATGATCTCGGTGTACTTGCCGACCAGTTTTTCCGCCTTGATCCCCTGCTTCATCTCGAGCAGGTTCGCATACCGGTAGAGATGGTCGAAGTCCTCGAGCAGCCCGAAGTCGAACACCTGCTTTACGTACGGGTCGGGCTCGTTCTGGCACATCCAGGCGGTCAGGTCCACGGCCACCTGTTCGTAGCCGATCGTGGTTTCCAGGACGGACTGATCGCCGGGGATCAGCCAGTTGATCGCCTTCTGCTGCTGCTGTTCGACCCTGCGCGTCAGGGCCAGGTCCTTCTTGACGTCGGGGTCGTTCGTGTGCCTTGCGAACTGATGCAGGAAGATCGCGGCCTCCACTTCGATGCCGTTCATCAGGATGCCGCGGCACCGGGTATAGGGGTGGACCTCGTTCTTGTTGAACGGCTTGCTGTTCAGGTTTGACCAGTTGGTGACCTGGTTCTCGATGGGTATGCCTTTTTCCTTGAATGGATTGAAGCTCATGACATCCTCCTTGGTTGGTGTCGCACCGTCGCGCGGCGATCATACCGTAATTGGTACTGCTGCTGCCGGAGCGTGTGATTGTGATGGTCAAATGCGGATACGTTTAAGTTTATACGCTCTTGCCCGTTTGTCAACACTGCGGCAGAAGCGACTTATACTTTGTTCCGAATCTGCCCGGGAGAAGCCTCCGTTCCTCAAACTATGGGCCCGTGAAGGTTGCCTGTCCGGAACAGGCCGGATTGACAACAGTGTCGTCCGGTGATAACCAAGAGGTAGGTATTTCCGGACGGGCGCGCTCGTAGTATTAGTATGCGGTATTAGTGTCCGCTCTGATCATCCGGAAAGAAGCCGCAGATAGACGGTTCGGAACCGGCCTCCAAGGAGCAACATCCCATGAGAATAGCGCAGGTGTCCCCTCTCTACGAGAGCGTTCCACCCCGGTTCTATGGAGGCACGGAGCGTGTCGTCTCCTACCTTACGGAGGAGCTGGTGCAGGCAGGACACGAAGTGGTGCTGTTCGCGTCCGGAGATTCCGGGACGTCGGCTACCCTCGTTCCCGGCTGCGAAGCTTCTCTCAGGACCGAGTTCCGCTGCATCGATCCCGCCGCCTTCCATCTGCTCCTGATCGAAGAGGTCCTGCGCCGCGAGGATGAGTTCGACGTCATCCACGCGCACATAGACTATTACGGCTTCGCCCTTGCCAGGCGCAGCCGGGTGCCGGTTGTGAGCACGCTGCACGGAAGATGCGACCTGTGGGAGCAGACCTTCCTCTTCCCGGAATATCGGGAATGCGCCCTCGTCTCCATCTCGAACTCCCAGCGAAGGCCGGTTCCCGCTGCGAACTGGATCGATACGGTGTACCATGGACTGCCGCGCAGGCTCTATACGCCGGGCGAAAGTCCCGAGGACTACCTCGTGTACATCGGCCGGATCTCGCAGGAGAAGAACGTGGAATCGGCGATCGCCATCGCCCGGAAATGCGGACTGCCGCTCAAGATCGCGGCCAAAGTGGATAAAGCGGACCTTTCCTATTTCGAACAGAAGATCAGACCGCGCCTGAAAGATCCCCTCGTGGAGTTCCTCGGCGAAGTGGGAGACGCGGAAAAAAACGAATTGATCGGCTCGGCGCTTGCGTTTCTCCATCCCGCGGACTGGCCCGAGCCCTTCGGCCTGACGCTGATCGAGGCCATGGCCTGCGGCACCCCGGTCATCGCCCGGAGGCGCGGGGCCATCCCCGAGGTGGTGGATGACGGCATCACGGGCTTCGTCTTCGAAGAAGACGATGAAGCTGTCCAGTTGGTCCGGAACCTGCTTCCCTCCTTTGACCGGAAAGGCTGCCGGCAGCATTTTGAGAAACGGTTCCTGGCAGACCGGATGGCCAGGGACTACGTGAACGTATACCAGGCGGTGCTGGAACAGCAACCGGCGGGGAAATGACCATGCAGACAGTCGAGACCCCAAAAGACAAGTTCTATATTTCCGCCACGGCCTCCATGGCCGACCCCCGGCGGCTGATCCTGAAGCACGACGACCTGTTCGGGCTCTTTGACCGGTACGGCGACATTGTCCCGGTCGGGAACAACGATACGGGCCTCTACTATGAAGGCACCCGGTTCCTCTCCTCCTTCAGCCTCCGCATGGAAGGCCGGCGCCTGCTCTTCCTGAGCGCGGCCGTGGACGAGGACAACCTGCTCTTGAGCGTCGATCTCACGAACCCTGACATCACGCTCAAGGAGAAGATCCTGCTGGCCAAGGACTCTATCCACCTCATGCGCTCCCGGGTCCTGTTCGGGAACACCTGCTACGAGTCGCTCAGCATCCGGAACTTCAGCGGCAAGGACGTGCAGTTTCAGCTCGAGTTCACCGTGGATGCCGACTTCAAGGACATCTTCGAGGTCCGGGGACAAAAAAGGAAGATGCGGGGCACCATCCTGCCGTCGCGGATCAACAACGACGGCCTGGAGCTGTCCTATGTGGGGCTGGACGACGTCCGGAGGAGCGTGACCGTGACCGCCGCGCGGCCGCCCGACGTGGTCCAGGAGAACTCCCTGTTCTTCACGATCGATCTTGCTGCAGCGGGCAGGGAGGACCTCTTTCTGCGGCTCAGCTGCTTTCCCGAGTCGGGCAGTGGAAGCGCCGTCGGGTACAACGAAGCGGTCAGCGAACGCCGCGTGCAGCAGGAGCGGCTGAACAGGAACGCCGCCGAGGTCCACACGTCCAATGAGCGGTTCAACGAGTCGGTCCGGCGGTCCCTGGCGGACATCAATATGATGCTGACGACGATCGACGGCGAACTCTATCCCTACGGCGGGATCCCCTGGTTCTGCACGCCCTTTGGCAGGGACGGGCTTTTGACCGCTCTCGAATGCCTCTGGATCAAGCCGCAGATGGCCCGGGGCGTTCTCAAATACCTGGCCAGGACCCAGGCGGCGGAGCTCGACCGGGCAAAGGCGGCAGAGCCCGGAAAGATCCTGCACGAATCCCGCCGGGGCGAGATGGCCGGCCTGGGCGAAATACCCTTCGGACTCTATTACGGCAGCGTGGACTCCACTCCCCTCTTCCTGATGCTGGCCGGCGCCTACTGGAAGCGCACCGGCGATAACGAGCTGATGCGCGAGCTCTGGCCCGCGCTCCAGAAGTCGATCGCCTGGCTCGACACTTACGGCGACCCCGACAGCGACGGATATCTCGAGTACGTTCCCCACAAGGAAGGGCTCAGGAACCAGGGCTGGAAGGACTCCCAGGATTCGATCTCCCATGCCGACGGCAGCCTGGCCCAAGGCGCTATCGCGCTTTGCGAGGTGCAAGGCTACTGCTACGGGGCGAAGAAGCAGATAGCACCGGTGGCGGCCTTCCTGGGCGACCAGATGCTTGCGGACCGGCTGCAGCAGGACGCCCGTGACTTGAAGGAACGGTTCAACAGGGATTTCTGGGACGACGAGAAGGGCATCTTCGTGCTGGCCCTGGACGGGGAAAAACGGCCCTGCAGGGTCATCTCCTCGAATGCCGGCCACAGCCTCTATACGACGATCGCCGAGCCCGCCAAGGCGTTCAAGGCAGCGCTGTCGCTCACCTCGGCGCGCATGTTCTCCGGCTGGGGCCTCCGGACCCTGGCTGAAGGGGAAGCGCGCTATAACCCCATGTCCTATCACAACGGCTCCATCTGGCCCCATGATAATGCCATTGTGGCAGCCGGGCTTTCCTTTTACGGGCTTAAGGAGTACTTCCTGAAGATCTTCACCGGGATATTCGAAGCCTCGCTCTACATGGAGGCGAACAGGCTTCCCGAGCTGTTCTGCGGCTTTCCCCGAAGAAAGCGGGCAGCCCCCACGCTCTACCCTGTTGCCTGCTCGCCCCAGACCTGGGCCGCAGGTTCGCTCCTCGCGATGCTGCAGGCGTCTTTGGGAATGTCCTTCGATGCCGAGAACGGCCTGGTCATTTTCCGCAACCCGCTGCTGCCGGACTTTATCTCGAACCTCACGATCACCGGGCTCATGGTCTCGAAGGACAAAAGCGCGGACCTGGACATCAAACGGCACCGCGAAGGCGTTACGGTGGAAGTGATCAGGAAGTCCCGGGGTGTGAGCATACTCACCTACAAGTGAGGCAATTAAAAATTAGGAATAAGAATTAGGAATTAAAAAAAATTTCTTCCACCATTTTCTTTCCCGTTCTCAGTTGCTCTCAAAATTCGTCCTTGAAAACCTGCGCGAAATACGGTAGAACAGGACCTGGAGAATCAAATAGAAATTTAGGAATAGGAATAGCAAGGCAAGCGACCATGTTACATTCCTAATTTATAATTCTTAATTGACTCTCCCGCGTCGTTCACTCCTAATTCCTAATTTATAATTCGTAATTGATTTTTCAAGGAGAACCATGCAGCAAACCCCTGATACCCTGTCTTCCCCCCTCTTCACGAACGGCAACGGCAAAGCCCTCTCGATCATCCCCCTGGGCGGGGTGGGCGAGATCGGGTTGAACATGACCGTGATCGAATACGGGAGCGACATCATAGTGATCGACGCGGGCCTCATGTTCCCCGATGCCGAGATGCTCGGCGTTGATATCGTCATTCCGGATTTTTCCTATCTCCTGGTGAACCGGGCGCGCATCCGGGGGGTGCTGATTACGCACGCCCACGAAGATCACATCGGTGCTCTTCCCTTCCTGCTGAAGGAGCTCAAGGTTCCCGTCTACGGCACGCGGCTCACGATCGGTTTCATCCGTGAAAAGCTGACCGAGCACGGGCTCGAGAGCGAGGCAGAGCTCGTCGTGGTGAAGCCCCGGGACGTGGTGGCGCTCGGCTGCTTCCTGGTGGAGTTCATCCGCGTGACGCACAGCATCGTGGACGGCGTGGGCCTGGGCATCACGACGCCCGTGGGCCGCGTGGTGCACACCGGGGACTTCAAGATCGACCCGACCCCGGTGGACGGCGAGATCATGGACCTGCGCACCTTTGCCGAATACGGCGACAAGGGCACGCTGGTGCTGATGTCGGACAGCACGAATGCCGGCCAGGGCGGCTACACCTTCTCCGAGAAGGAGGTGCGGCGCGGCCTCGAGGACATCTTCAGCCACGCCAAGGGCAGGATCGTCGTGGCCACCTTCGCCTCGAACATCCACCGGGTCCAGCAGATCATCGACGTGGCCGTCATGTTCAACCGCAAGGTGATCCTGAACGGCAAGAGCATGATCGCCAACGCCCAGATCGCGCTCGACCTGGGCTATCTCAAGATGCCGGCCGATACCTGGCTCAAGATCGACGCGCTCAAATCGCTGCCCGACGACCGGGTCGTGATGATCACCACGGGAAGCCAGGGCGAGCCCATGAGCGCGCTCTCCCGCATGGCGGCGAACGAGCACAAGCACTTCCAGATCAGGAAGGGCGACACGATCATCCTGTCCTCCAAAATGATCCCCGGGAACGAGCGCGGGATAACGCGCATCATCAACCACCTGTTCAAGCACGGCGCCGAGGTGTTCCACGAGAAGGTCTCCGAGGTGCACGTCTCCGGCCACGCGTCCAAGGAAGAGCTCAAGCTGATGCTTTCCCTCATCAGGCCCCGGTACTTCATCCCGGTGCACGGCGAGTACCGGCACCTGGTCTACCATGCACAGCTGGCAACGAAGGTGAACATCCCCGAGGAGAACATCTTTATCATCGAGAACGGGGAGGTGATGGAGTTCACTGCGGAGAGCGCGCGCCGGGCGGGCATCGTGAACGTGGGCAGGGTCTATATCGACGGGAAGACCGCGGGCTCCACTGTGGACTCCGGCGTGGACAGGGTCGTGCTGCGGGACCGGATGAAGCTGGCACACGACGGGGTCGTGATCGTGATCCTGGGGATCGAAAAGATCTCGGGCAACGTCGTGAGCGGCCCCGATATCGTCTCGCGCGGGTTCGTGTTCGAGGACGCTTCCCAGGAACTGCTGGCCGAGGTGAAGGACGTAGTCCTGGACACGCTCACCCTCATGATCCCCGAGGCCAAGGGCGACTGGTCGCTCGTCTCCGCCCGGGTCCGGACCGCGCTCAAGAAGTTCATCAACAAGCGACTCGAGCGAAGGCCGATGATATTGCCGATCATTATGGAGATTTAGCTTCAATTAAAAATTAAGAATTACGAATTAGGAATGGGTCCGACTGCAATTAAAAATTACGAATGCTGAATTAGGAATAAGGAGCTGTAATTACGAATGACGAATGAGGAATTAAACCAAAAACCCAGCGTCCGATGAAAAACGGGAATGTCATTCAAGAGAAATCCTATGCCTTCGCTCTTCAGGTCGTGAAGCTGTACCGGCATCTCGTCGATATTACGAATTGGGAATACGTGACTGCAATTACGAATGGGAAGCAGCCTTGATTTCCGGTTATTTCTTTTTCACTGCTATTTCTCTCCTTAACTTGCTGATTTAATGTATTATTGTAATTGTCCTTCCTTCCATTCGTAATTCCTGATTTATAATTGCAGTTTGAGGGCATACCCTGAAAATACCCCATCGAGTTTCTTGACAAACCAGCTGCCGTCATGAATAATAGCCCCGCGTCATTCAAATAAGCATACTCACCAACGAGCGTCACCTTCAGTAACGGTCGCATCACATAAGTACATCCTGTCCCTCTCATCACGCGTCTGATTTTGAAAATTATCCCGATAGCTGCACCAACGCAAGATCTGAAGGACGCTTGAAGGCCGGATGCCCGAAGGGTTCAGGACCATGATGAGGAAGGAGAAAATGACATGAGCAATGTGATTGACGTAAACAAAAAGACTCCGCGGCGTAACAAACTGGGGCTGGCCCTGGCCGGCGGCGGTTTCCGCGCATCGCTGTTTCACCTGGGGGTTCTTCACCGCATGGCAGAGCTTGACCTGCTGCGTTCAGTCGAGGTCTTGTCGACAGTATCGGGAGGCTCCATTATAGGCGCTCTCTACCTGCTCCTGTTAAAAAAATACCTCGAGAAGAATTCGAATCTGACGAGAAGCGACTATATAGCTATTATCAAGGAACTGGATCACATCCTTGTCAAGGGCATCAGGAAAAACCTCCGCACCCGGCTTTTCATGAACCCCCTTGGACTACTGCGGGTGCTGGTAACCAGTGATACGCTGGGCCGGCGCATGGCACGAATTTATGAACGGTATATTTACCAGGACATTGTGAACGATATACAGCCCGGATCACGGTGGGGTCGTTTCTGGCGACCGGGCAGGATGCGTCTGAGGGACGCGCAGATACGGCCCGGCGGCAACACGATCGAGGGAGGGATTGAGTCCTATAACTGCAAAGCCGTCAGCAGCGGCCGGTCGGCGGTCACCAATCTGATCCTGAACGCGACGTGCCTGAATTCCGGGGTGCCCTTCCGGTTTACCGGAGCTGAAATCGGCGATTCACGCCTTGGCTTCTTCCGGCACAGTGAGATCAAGGATCTGTTGAAGCGGAAACACTTGCTTGTCAAGGCGGAATTGAAGGAGCTGCAGCCGGCACAGAACAAGCCGGCAAACGAAAGCATAACAATCAGGAAGGAACAATATACCCCGAGGACAGTTTCCCTCGCATACTGGTGGCGGTCGAGGAAAGAACAGCCGGACAAGCAGCCGAATTCGCCCTCGGGCTGGCAGGATCTCTTCGCGCTGCCCCGGTTCCCCGGGCGCATGCTCGATGCCGACTTCGGCCAGCTGCGCCGGATGAAGCTGCCGGCCTGGTACCTGCGCAAGGGGGTAAAGCGGACTCCCCCCGTGGATGGAGGGCTGTCCCCCGAGGAACAGCGTGAGCGGTTCTGGGAAGGCTTCCGGGAGATCTACGGCGAACAGGCGCCCGAACTGGAGGCAGCGATCGTGCAGAATGCCGAACTGCACGAGCTGCTTCTCGATTTCGTACTGGAATTGTACTACCTGAGATGCGCCGAGATCGTGTCTTTCCGAATCGACCGTCACTGGGACAACTTGAGCCTCGGAGAAGGCGTGGGAGCGTCCGCATGCTTCCCCCCGGTTTTCCCTCCCTTTATCATGCTCGATTTTTACGATGACTGGCATGTGACCCGTCTCGGACTGACCGACGGCGGTGTCTACGACAATGTCGGCCTGTCTTCACTGTTCGAAGAACAGTGCAACTATATCATCGCGAGCGATACCAGCGGTCTGTTCGACACGGCACAACAATCATCAACAGGAAGGATCGGCATGAGCGGCCGTATCGTCAGCATCCTGATGGATGACGTTGCTCATGCCCAGCGGGAAAACCTGCGGGAGCGGAGGAGGGCCGCCAAGAGAATAAGCGAACTGGCCGGCCGCGTGTCCCCCCCGGCAGACGCACTGGCAGGCAACGACCTCAAAGGCCTTTCCTTTTTCCATATGAATTCCCCGGCCATTGGCGGAGCAGGGCTGAACCTGAAGCCCGACAGAAAACTCCTCGCGTCGATCCGCACGGATCTCGACGGCTTCGGCGACGTCGAGATCGCCGCGCTCGTGAATCATGGATACGATATGGCGGATCGCTACCTGCGGGAGTATTTCGCTGACTATCCCAATGCAGACAAAACGTACTGGAACATTCCGCAAACGGAGCCGCAGCCCATTCATCGCACCGATGACGAGGTGAAAAAAATCCTTCAGGCAGGTAAATCCCGGTTCTTCCGCTCGCTCAAATTGCTCGCCCCCGTGTCCTTACTATTTTCCGCCGCCGCAACCGCGGTTTTTCTGTGGTGGTCCCTGGGCGTCAGCGTTTCGGTTCAGGACGTGATCACCCGGTTCACGACGCAAGCCCTCCAGTGGATGGATGAGAATGTACCCTTTGTCGAGGCCGGCTGGACCCGGCTCCGGTTCCCGCTGGGCCTTGTCGTTTGCGTTGCGGCAGCGGCCGTTGCAGTGGTCACGATCTTGCCCAAAGAATTGCTCGACTGGATCAAGAACCGGTATCTGCCGGTCTACAATAAGCTTTCCACCCTTTACAAATGGATCCGAAGTTTTTCATTCAACGTGTTCTGGTTCGTCGGCTATCTGCCGCTGGCCTTAGCTCTTGCCGCATCAGCCGTTGCATGGATCAGCCACGTGTTTTATTATCTGCCCTTCAAACAAAAAACGAAGAACCCGATACCACAACCGAAATGACGCGCGGCCGCACGGTACCTGGCGACGGAATCGAACGTATTCTCGGGATACAGGTAATAATCGTTCTTCGAAGTCAACAAGGGGGAAGCGCGGGCCCGGATGCTCAAGGAAGGTAACCATGAAAAGAACGATGCTCATTACTGCAGCCCTGTTTATTTTTCAGCTGGCCTCCGGCCGGACATCCCTTGCCGAGGACCAAAACAGGGACATGGTCTACTCGACATACGGAACCATCGTGAAAGGCATAGAAGCGGCTTTTGACCCGAGCTACATAACGTTCACCGGGGGGCTGAACTGGTCGGACAGCATCGACAACGACGATCTCCTGTACGAAGCGCGGATCG
>Ga0154473_1212_pt2 | contig 11062 bp, 12 predicted proteins | sample RifGroC2_FD_115952 | JGI IMG/M metagenome (GOLD analysis project Ga0154473, IMG submission 115952) | Nitrospirae bacterium GWC2_57_9 | reverse complement strand
CCGTTCTTCCACGCCATGTTCACGATGGTATCGAAAACCTTGCGGGCATTGAGCCGTTTGACCACTGCTTTGCCGCGCGGCGAGACCAGGTCATACTCGCCGTCCTTCTCCACTGCCTGCATAAAGGTATCCGTGATGGCGACGGAGATATTGAAGTTGTTCAAGCGGTCGTTCTGCTGCTTGCAGGTGACAAAATCCAGGATGTCGGGATGGTCCACCGACAGGATGCCCATGTTGGCGCCGCGGCGGGTGCCTCCCTGCTTTACGGTCTCCGTGGCCGCATCGAATACGGTCATGAAGGATATGGGGCCCGAGGAAACGCCCTTCGTGGACTTTACCACGTCGTTCTTGGGACGGATCCGCGAAAAGGAGAACCCGGTGCCTCCGCCCGATTTGTGGATGAGCGCGGCCTGCTTCACGGACTCGAAGATCTCGTCCATGGAGTCGCCCACGGGGAGCACGAAGCAGGCCGACAACTGGCCCAGTTCACGGCCTGCGTTCATAAGGGTGGGACTGTTGGGCAGAAACTCGAGCGAGGTCATCAGGCGATAGAATTCCGTTGCGGTCCTCTCCACGTCGGGATCGGTCTTCCCATAGGCGCGGTCGGCCTCGGCGATGGTGCGTGCGACGCGTGTGAACATGTCCACTGCGGTCTCGACGACGGTCCCGTCCTCGTTCCGCTTGAGGTAGCGTTTTTCGAGGACCTTGAGGCAGTTCTCATTCAGGTTGAGCCCCTTCCCAGATGTTGAAGCAGAGACAGATGCCGCGCTCTTCATAACCCCTCCTCAGAATGAAAGTCTTTAAAAAATAAATTCAGGGCGGCAGGTCCGCCCTGAATGAAATTACTGTCCGGCGCTCGTTGTTTCGATGGTAAAACAGGGTTTGCAGAAGTTTTTGAAACACAAACAAAGCATCATGTGGACTACCGCCCGTCGTGTTCTTCTTTTTGATTTAGGAGTCTGGACGAAAAAGGTGAACTGGATTGAATTGACCGCCTAAAAAACTGTACCTGTTCCAAAACTGTGCGGAGTATAGACCACAACATGTTGTGTTGTCAAGACAAATTGCACCCTATATTTAGTCTGATTTAATGCGGTTCCTGTGATTTTTTATGATAAAAAGCGCATGGAACAAGGATGAAATAAAACAAGCTTTGAAAACCGGCGCCAATCGCCGCTCCTGTGGACGTCATGCAGGCATGCATGGTGGGATCAGGAGCGGACAGGTCTGGTTTTTAGATCAGGAGGACGAGCCGGACAGCATGAGTTGCGTCAGACGCGGGAAACGACGAGATGATGCAGGGGGCGTTCCCGAGCATCTACGGCAGCGATACAAGGTCCCTCGATGCAGGGTGGTCAGGCGTCCTTCTTGGTAGCAAACTGATAATCGACGAACCCGATGATCTGCGTCTTCGCTTCATCCGTGACCTGCCGGAACTTCCTCAGCATCTGCAGTTCCTCGCCGTTCAGGATCCTGGCCAGGTAGATACATTGTTCCTCGGAGAGAGGGAATATCCGCTTCCCTCCCCGCCTGGCTTTGGTCTCAATGGGAGAAAGAAAAAAGCCCTTCACTTCAGCGGGAACCTTCTGCTGATGCGCGGTCAGGATCAGGACGGACCGGTCCAGACCCAGTTTATTCGCGATCTGGATGAGCGTCCTGTCCTTCGGCATGTGACCCTTGTTGATGGTCACGCGGAGGAGCTCCGGACTTATGCCGAGCGCCTTTGAGGCTTCCTTCAAGTTGCGATACCCCTTTTTCTCCAAAGCTTCCCTGATCATATCTGCTATTTTCATTTTTCCCGACCTTCCCTCGAGCGATTCCGGAGTACGCGTCAGCGAACGAATACGCTCATATTTTTACCTTGGGAATCGAGGTTCCCTGCAGTCCCGCTTCTGCGGACAGGGAGCCTCAATTCCGGAGTACGCGTCAGCGAGCGAATACGACATCCTGCAGGGGCCTGCTCAAACTCCCGATGCCTCGCGGGATAGCGGTCCGCGTTCCCGGGAATTATGCAGATCCCTCTGGCGATGAGCGATTGTTGCAAGCAGAGAGGGCCGGCGACAGGAACAATCCGGGAAACGAACGCGAAGGCGACGGTACAGGGACCGGGCGCTCCCCTCTGAACTGAAGCTCCCTGCAGCGAACGAAGGTTCGCATAGGCAACTGCTGCAGGCATTCGCATTCCCGGCAGCTTGTGAAGATTCGTATAGGCATCCGGGGGAAAATGCGCTCACTCCAGAATTCAGGGTCACATATTAGCACAAAAAATGCCCGGTCGGCCAGATTTTTCTTACTGCAGCAAGCCGTCAATAGCGGTACGGATCTGCACCGGGGTGCGAAGGTCGATCTCGCTGGAGCGCTGCCGCGACCGCCAGGTTGCTGCGGTCCTCGTCGCGCATGCTCATCTCGGCGGCGATCCTGACAGCAAAACAGGTTACCTGCCGGTGATGATTCATCACCAACCAGGTCACGAGGTCCAGCGCGGACGACAGGCGGCCCAGAATGACGTTCGAGAACTGTATGTGCAGGCGCCTGTTCATACCAGAGAGGCTTTTATCTGCCGGGGGCGGGGCACAAACCGAGCGGAATGCGAAGGAGCCGTGCAGCGCTGTTCGGCTGAGCGGCTCCGGGGGCGGGTCAGCTACATCTTCAGCTTGAGGAACATGCCCAGTGCGCGATCCGAATATTTGATGTGGTTGATCAGCCAGTCCACGACCAGCTGCCTGGTTTCCTCGGCAAGCTGAGGATTGACACCCTCCAGCATCATGCGCTCTTTCAATTTGCCGAAGGTTTTGACGAATTGTTCGTGCTGCGCCTTATGCTGCGAGGTGCTGGAATAACCGTATTTCGTCATATAGTTCTCTTCGTTCCCGAAGTGAAAGACCACATACTCCGCCAGGAATTGTATCACCTTGCTGACCTCCTGGCGGTCGAAGGAGCCCTTATCGAATGTTGCGAGCAGACTATTGATGCGCTGGAACAATTCCTTGTGTTGGGTATCGATATCCGATGAGCCGGAAGCAAGAACATCATTCCACTGGATCTGTGCCGACATTGGTTCATCTCCTTACGTTATGGGGTCCGGGCTGATTAAAAACAGCATGTTGCATATTGTACCATATTTTACCTGTTCTTTTCAAAGAAGGGCATGTCCGACCCCTGTTTGAACCTTCATTTTGAGGAAGAGACCCAAAGCCTTGTCGGAGTACCGAAGGTGCTTCACGAACCAGTCCACCACGAGTTCATTGGTCTCCTCGATAAGGCTTGCGTCAGCTCCGCTCCGGAAGTACCTGTCCTTCAACCTGCCGAAACTTGCCGTGAACACCGCGTGCTGGGCTTTGTGCGCCGCGGTGCTTGAATAACGGTAGGTCTCCATGAACCGTTCCTCGGTGCGGAAATGATAGGAAACATAATCATCGAGAAGCTGAAGGATTTTCTCGACCTCGTCGCGGCCCTTGCCCGCGTGCCACGCTTTCAGCAACAGGTCGAGCTGCCGGAACAGCTCCCGATGCTGGTCGTCGATGGCCTCCACCTTCGTTGAAAGATCCGGGGTCCATTGAACCGGCATGTAATGCCTCCTTTCGGCGTTGCTGTTTGTTGCATCTGTCGAAAGGATATCATGGGCGGAATGGAGCGGGTATGAGCTGCATCATAAGGCCGGGAGGTCTCTTCCCTGCGGCGGTCGGCTCTATTCGACGACCCAAACCGCGCAGTTCTTTGCCTCGTGGATCAGTTTGCTCGACGTGCTGCCGAACAGGAACTCCTCCGTCCTGGACTTATGGTGTCTTCCGACGACAATGGTGCAGCAGGTCAGATCGCAACGGGTCTCGAGGATAGCATCGGAAAAGGACCGGGACTGTTCGATGCAGGCCCGGTAGCGGACCTTGTCCTCGGGAAAGCCGGACTGGAGCAGCACCTGCCGGTAGTTCTCGAGCATCTTGTTGGCGGCGGTGAGCTTCTCCTCCACCCAGGCGTCCTGCTCGGCAGCGTTGTCGAAGAAGTCCTTTTCCGGCGCCGGAACAATCCGGAGGAGCGTAACGGTGAAGCCCGGGAACCCGCCGAGAAAATCGGCCACATAGAGGACCGCGCGGCGGGAGCTGTCGGACTCGTCCACGGCGATCAGCAGGTGTTTGTCCTTGATCGGTGATTCGTCAGCGCTCATGGATGTGGCTCCTTTCTTTCTGGGAGAAAGCATGTTCAGGGATGTGACGCTGTCCGCATCCCGCTACTCGGCACTCCGAACTCCGCACTCGTTACTCCGCATTCCGCACTCAGAGGTCCTCCCGCGCTTCTCCCAGGTCTTCCAGCAGTTCGCGGGTGTATTCGTAGTAAAGGGGTGCGCTCAGGGAAAAATGCATCAAGACCCTGTTCAGCTTTTCCGGGATATAGGGGAATATCTTCTTCAGGTTGTTCACCCGGTTGTGGAACACGATGTTCACGTCGTCCTCGCTCAGCCGCTCCAGCAGGTCAGGACTTTCCTGGAGCAGCCGGTAGGTCGTGATATCTCCCCGGCCGGTGATGAACAGCAGCACGTTGCCCAGCCCGAACAGGTCGAACCCGAACCTGCTTTCGCCGTGCCGGTAGTTGAAATCGAAATCGATCCAGCGGTATCGCCCGGTCTCGCTGTCCTTGATGATGTGGTCCCTGCGGATGTCGCCGTGCTTCTCGTTGTTCTCATGGAGAAAACGGATCGCCTCCACGACCCCGAGGAACTCGTCCAGCAGCGCCGGGAAATGATTATGGAAGAAATCCTCATGGTTCCTGCCCAGTTCGAGGGTATGCTGTCCCAGGGTCTTCCCCGTGATATAATCCAGGACCCGGAGCTGGTTCCCGGAAGAATCCGGGACCGTCTCGCCCTGCATGAAATCGGGCCTGCCCCGGACCAGTTCCAGAATACGCGCCTCTTTTTCGGGGCTCCGCACGCACTCGAACACAAGGCTCCCGATCTTTGCATCGAAACGCTCCTTGAAGACCCATTTCAGGATCTTGACATCGCCGGTCAGGAGGTTGCGCGCCCGTTTGACCCAGAACTTCTGCTCGTCCTCGAGCCCGAACCTCCCCTCCCGCTCGTTATTACGGACCAGATAGGGGACCCCCTTCAGGAAGACCACATCGTCGTAATCGACACGGAAAAAATCGGCGGTGTCCTTCACGCGCACGCGCCTCGGTATCCGGTCGCGGGGCAGCCATTTCCGGATCATACGCAGCAGTTCCTTTTCCGGGTAGTCCCCGTTCTGAAATGCCATTCCTCGACTCTCCCGCTCTGACCTTCATTATAGCAGACGGGTTTCAGGGGGGAGAATGGACCGACTGGATCTGCAACGATTTCGCATCAGGGGATGCAAAAGCAGGGAAAAAGAAAAAACAACGGAAAAAAATGACTGTTCCACCGGCATTCCACATTCCCCATTCGGCATTGGAAAAACCTTTTCTCTTGACTTTTCGGGCAAATAACGCTAATTTTCGTCTAATACTTTCTTCATGGCCGAACCCGCCGGCGGCCAAGGGAGGGGCTTACCAATCCATGTCGTACCAGATAAAACTCGAGATCTTCGAAGGTCCCATGGACCTTCTTCTCCACCTCATCAAGAAGCACGAACTGGACATTTACTCCATACCCATTGCACTCATCACCCAGCAGTACCTCGAATACATCGACCTCATGAAGAGCCTGGATATGGAGATCGCCGGCGATTTCCTGGTCATGGCCTCGACGCTCACCCACATCAAGTCCAGGATGCTCCTGCCTCCGGCGGAGAATCCCGAAGGGGACGAGGACGGTGTGGACCCGCGTGCCGAGCTCATCCGGAGGCTTCTGGAGTACAAGAGCTTCAAGGAGGCCGCGGGTTCCCTCGGAGACAAGGAGGAAACCTGGTCGCAGGTGTACACGCGGCAGGCTGAAGCGGCGCCAGACCTCCCCGCCGATGACGAACCGCTCCTCTTCGATTTTCACCTCTTCGACCTGCTGGCCGCCTTGAAGGATATAATGGCCCGGGTGCCGGACGCCAAGTTCGAGATAACGGCCGAAACCGTCTCGATCACCGAGAAGATATCCCATATCCTCGCCCGGCTCGAGACCACGGACAGCCTCCTCTTCGTCGAACTCTTCGAGAACAGTACGACCAGGCTCCAGGTGATCGGAACGTTCCTGGCGCTGCTCGAGCTGATCAAGACGCGCGTCGTGAAGGCCTTCCAGATCGAGCAGTTCGGGGCCATCCGGATCATGAAAGCCGTCACGGACACCCAGAACCGCGACCAGGATACAGCCACGGGAAATTTGTTCGGGTAGAGACTGAAAGCATCTTGTCACAGAGGACACCGAGGAAAACGAAGATTCATCGTAGTCTTGTCTTTCTCTGTGAACTCTGTGTTCTCTGTGGCTTAAAAATTATAAGTATGAAACCCGACATCAAAGCACTGGCCCAGGAAAAGAAGTTCGGAGACATCGAGACAGCCGTCTATGCGGACCGGTCCCTCATCGGCGACCTGGCAGGCCTGCTGGGCGAGAAGAACGGCGACGTGCGCTCGGGCGCGCTGAACCTGCTTTCCCGCGTGGGTTTCGACTATCCCAATGATACCCGGCCGCACCTGCCGACCCTCATTGCACTCCTCGACGACCCGGACATGTTCGTCAAGATAGACGCGGCGAACGCCGTCGGCAACCTGGGGTTCAGCTTCAAGGATTCCGCGGCCAAGGCCGCCCCAAAACTGAAAGGCCTGCTGGGCCATGAGCAGAGCCTGGTGCGGCAGGAAGCAGCCTATGCCCTGGGAAATATAGGCTTTGCCCATACGGCCCTCGTTCAGGATGCCGTGCCCCGGCTGATCACGATGCTGGAGCAGGGGGATGACGACGAACGGGAAGCAGCAGCCCATGCCCTGGGCAAGGTCGGCATCAATGCCCCCGAGCTGATCCGGGGTATCCTCCCCAAGCTGATCGAGGTGCTTGAATTCTCGAAGGAGGCGACCTGCGGCGGCGTCTTGTTCGCCCTGGGTGCCATCGGCCTGCATTATCCCCAGGAAGTGGCAGGCCTGGTCCCGCGGCTGATGCAGTACCTGGACAGCGGGCACCCAAACGCGGTCAAGAACGCGGTGGCGGCCCTCGGGAACATCGGCAGCTCGAACCCCGAGACGGTGAAGGACGCCGTGCCGAAGATCCGGAAGATCATGGAAACAACGACAGACATCGATGTGAAGATGAACGCCAAGGTGGCCCTGGGCAGGATGGGCGACCCGACCGCCTTATAACAAGAAAAACGATAACCACGGGAGCTTCGCTCTCACGGTTTGGTCTTTTTCTTCTCGTTTCATCTGTGCGTGCGGCAGAGCCGCACCCGTGTTGATCCGTGGTTACAAAATTATTTTGTATGAGGTCTGAATGGGAAGATAACGAGTTGAAACCGGCATTGGAAGCGCTTCTCTTCATCGCAGGCAGTCCGCTGTCCCTGGAGCGTTTGAATGGTCTTTTTGAAGAATCGTCGCCTGAGCAGATCGAGGCGCAGCTCCAGGTGCTCCGGCAGGAATACGATGAACGGCAGGCCGGGATCATGCTGGTGGAGGTGGCGGGCGGATACCAGCTGGCCACGAGACCGGAGCAGGCAGTCTGGATCAGGAAGTTCAAAGCGGTCAAGGTCTCGACGAAGCTTTCCCGGCCCGCCCTCGAAACGCTGGCGATCGTTGCCTACAAGCAGCCTATCACCAGGACCGAGGTCGAAGTGGTCCGGGGCGTGAACATCGGCGGCATCATGCGCAACCTGATGGAACGGCGGCTGGTCAAGATCGTCGGGAAGAAGGACGTGCCGGGGAAACCCATGATGTACGGGACCACGGCCGACTTCCTGCAGTACTTCGGATTGAAGGACCTCTCGGCCCTGCCCACGCTCAAGGAGTTCCAGGAGCTGGAGGCCGGGGAAGAGATCATGGAAGAGCTGCCCGCGGAGGACCAGGAAGCGGCGGAACAGCAGGAACCATCAGAAGGGACGGAACTCGCCGGGAATGAAGCTCCGGCAGAGATCGCTTCCCAGGAGAACGTTACAGGATGATAGAACTCCAGGATGCCCTGCGCAAAAAGGAGATCTGGGCAATCGGCGGCGGCAAGGGGGGGATCGGCAAAAGCCTAATCACCGGCAACATCGGAATCACGCTTGCCCGCCTTCGGAAAAAAGTGCTTCTCGTGGACGCTGACCTGGGAGGCGCCAATCTCCATACCACGCTCGGCATAGGCGTTCCGGAAATGACGCTCTCTGACTTCCTCAACCGCCGGGTGGAGAACATCCAGGAAGTCATCATCAAGACCAGCATCCCGAACCTCAGCCTGATCAGCGGCGCTCAAGACTTCCTCGACGCCGCCAACCCCAATTTTTCTCAGAAGGCCCGGCTGCTCCGCCACCTGGAGACCCTGGATGCCGACTATATCCTTCTCGACCTCGGCGCCGGCACCTCCTTCAACATCCTCGATTTCTTCCTCTTTTCGGACCACGGCATCCTGGTCGTGCTGCCCGAACCCACTGCGATCGAAAATGCGTACCGGTTCATCAAGAGCGCTTTCTATCGCCGTTTTAAAAAGGTGGTGGCCCAGCAGAACATCAAGGACCTCATTGACGCGGCCATGGACCAGAAGAACAACATGGGCATCCGCACCCCCTACGATCTGATCGAACGGGTCAAGACCATGGAACGGGAGGTCGGGGAGATCCTGGAGCTGGAAGTAGCGAAGTTCAGGCCCAAGCTCGTCGTGAACCAGGTACGCACCAAGACCGACATCCAGATCGGGTTCTCGATGAAGAGCGCCTGTCAAAAATATTTCGGCATCCACCTGGAATACCTGGGCTACGTGGAATATGACGACTGCGTCTGGCAGTCCATCCGGAGCAAACGGCCGCTCACGATCGAATACCCCTATTCCCGGCCTTCGCGCTGCATCGAGCGCATCGTGCACAACCTGCTTCGGAAAGAGCAACTCGTGGCGAGTATGTTGTACTGAAAAAAGGTGGTTTGAGGCGTTTGAATCGTTGCCTGCGGATAGAACCCGTTCCGGGCGCCTTAAAAGGGAGTTGAGTGTTTGATTGTTTTTTGAACCATTCGAACGACTCAAACGGTTCAAGCTGTTTATTAGCTAAACGATTCGAACGACTTAAACCATTCAAACTGTTTTTACTGAATGGATGACACCATGTTTAAAAAAATAGAAGACCTCAATTTTTACGAGCTGCTGGAAATAAGCCCCCGAGCCAGTGCCCAGGAGATCCACAGGGCCTATGAACGGGTGCGCAGGGTCTATGACCCCAATTCCATTGCGCTCTATTCCCTGTTCACGCCTGAAGAGACCGCCGCAATACACCAGCGGATCGAAGAGGCCTACCGGACCCTGCTGTATGAAGACAACCGGAGAAAATACGACGAAGAGCTGAGAAACAGCGGCGAGATGCAGGCACCCCCGGTGCAGCAGCAGCGTTCGTTGCGCACCCAGGCTTCGCCGGCTGGGCCTTCCCTCTCCTCCCCCGGCAGTTCACGGACCAGGGACATGCCGCAGCCGGCCGCAGATCCCGTTCCCCAGGAGATTCCGGCGCCGGCGCCCTTCAACTCAGACTTCACCGGACCTGCCATCAAGCTGCTGCGCGAACAGCGCAACCTCACCCTTCGCCAGGTCTCGGACATCACCAAGATAGGACTTCGCTACCTCGAGCTGATCGAGGAGGAGCAATTCCAGAAACTTCCCGCCCGGGCCTATCTGCGCGGCTTCCTCATGCAATATGCCAAGATCCTGGGGTACGATCCGGAGCGCGTGGCCGGGGATTACCTGAAGCGCTACGAAGCGTCGATGAACCAGCCGAAGAAGTAATGCCTCTTGAGTAACAACAGATGACCGCGCGCGGCTCTAGCCGCACGTCACGGGCAAAGGCAGTTTCTCCGGGGCCTGCGAGAAGCAACGGTTGAGAGACCTCTCGTCACGCACTCCGAACTCCGAGCTGTTTCTCGCCCTCCCGCTTCAGCTCCCGCTCCTTCCAGATCACATAGATCGCCGGGTAAATAATCAGCTCCAGGATGGTCGAGGTGATTACGCCGCCCACCATCGGCGCTGCGATCCGTTTCATGACGTCGGCGCCGGTGCCGGTCGAGAACATGATCGGCACGAGCCCTGCAAGGATCACCGAGACAGTCATGATCTTCGGCCTGATCCTCTTGACCGCGCCCTCCATGACTGAGTCCTCAATGTCGCGCAGCGTCCTGATCCTGCCCTCCTGATGCCACCGGTTATAGGAAAGATCGAGATACAGGAGCATTACGATCCCCGTCTCCGCGTCCAAACCGGCCAGCGCGATTACGCCTACCCAGACCGCGGTGCTCATATGGTAGCCCAGGATGTAGAGCAGCCAGACAGTGCCCACCAGGGAGAAGGGCACCGCGAGCAGGACAATGGACGTCTTGACCCAGGATTCCGTATTGAGATAGATCAGGACGACGATGATGAGCAGGGTAAGCGGGATCACGTAGAAGAGCTTGGCCTTCACGTTCTCCATGTACTCGTACTGCCCGGACCAGATGAGGGAATAGCCCGGCGGCAATTTGACCTTCTCGGCGATGGCCTTGCCCGCACGCGTTACATACCCCCCGAAGTCGCTCCCTTCGATGTTGAGCGTTACATTCGCGGTCAGCCTTCCGCCTTCGCTCTGGACCAGGCCCGGGCCGCGGGTGATCCGGATGTCAGCGAGCTGTTCCAGCGGCACCTGGGCGCCCTCCATGACCGGCACGAGCACGCGCCTCAGCTTCTCCACGTCGTCCCGCAACTCACGGCCATACCGGATATTGACGGGATAGCGCTCCCTGCCCTCAACCGTGGTCGTTACGTTCATGCCGCCGATGGCGGACTGGATGACGTTCTGCACGTCCTCCACCTGAAGCCCGTATCGCGCGATTCCGTCGCGATCGATGTTGAAATCCAGGAAGTATCCGGTATTCGCGCGCTCAGCAAAGACCGCCCGGGTTCCCGGCACGTTTCGCAGGGTATTTTCAACGTCCAGGCCTATGCGCTCGATCTCGTCAAGGCCAGGTCCGAAGATCTTGA
>Ga0154473_1237_pt1 | contig 11174 bp, 14 predicted proteins | sample RifGroC2_FD_115952 | JGI IMG/M metagenome (GOLD analysis project Ga0154473, IMG submission 115952) | Nitrospirae bacterium GWC2_57_9 | reverse complement strand
GAAGAGCTGCTACGCCTTGACCGCGGCTTCCTTCTTTTCGCGCATGATTGCGGGCGCCGAGACCACATATCCCATGGCCGTACCCAGAAGGCCGCCCACCACGATGCTCACCGCTGCCGCGCAGGCGATGCCCACCGCGATTCCCATTACGATGACCGCACGCACGATCAAGGTCGGCTCCACCGTTCCGCCCATCAGTTTCTGGAGCAGGATCAGCGTGCCATAGCTGCCGAAGTAGAACCCCGGAACGATCCCCAACACCAGGAACACCAGCCCGCCTATCGTTGCCCCGATCTTCATTCCCGCCTTTACCGTCTCGTTCTTCATGACCAATCTCCTTTCAGACCCAAGTTTATTTTATTATTCCGATCCTGTTCGATCGCTCTTAACCTTATCTGTGCTCGGCCTTTGCCGTTTCGCTCTCCCGCGCCTGGCCGGACTCGACCGCCTTCCCCACCAGCCAGCCGAGGGTGGATGATGCCGTCACGATCACGATGCCGGCAACCAGGACCCCGATCAGCATGGAGGCCAGGACGATCACCCGGGACAGGAGACCCGGCTCGAGCGGAAGCCCGAAGAGCCATCCCGCGATATTGATGCCCATGGCGCCGCCCAGAAGGCTTCCGGGCATGAGCCCGAAGAGTGCGAACAGCACCAGTCCCGCGCCTGCTCCGATATAGGTTGTTTTTTTTGCTATTGAGGTCTTCATGGTCTGTTCCTCCTTTTCGTGCTGCCTTGCCTGACATATTGCATCATGCATGCCAAAGCGTAATCGATTGATTTTAAAGAATTCCAATCATGAGGATCTTTTGCAGAGATGAGAAAAGGGATTGCACGCTTTTTAGAGATGCGAAAAAGGGGAAAGCTTGTTAATGGTTCAATTATCAAAATTTTTCTTGAAAAGGGCAGAAGTATATGTTATTTTAAGGGTCGCCTTTTTAGAAGGCAAATCCACACGCGCCAGGACTTGTATCAGGGTGTCCTGCTGAAATGGCAGGATCTGGTCGGGAACGACGGGCGCGGCGGTAAAACCTAAAGGAGGGACAGAATGTCCACGATTACGATGAAGGAGTTGCTGGAAGCAGGGGTTCATTTCGGTCACCAGGCAAAACGGTGGAACCCCAAAATGAAGAAGTACATTTTTGGAGAGCGGAACGGTATCTATATCATTGATCTCCAGAAGACGCTCAAACTTTTCAAAGAAGCCTATGATTTTGTTCGTACGTCCTCAGCCGAAGGCAAGGATATATTGTTCGTGGGAACAAAAAAGCAGGCACAGGACGCCATAACGGAAGAAGCGAAGCGCTGTGGTATGTATTATGTATCAAGCCGCTGGCTCGGCGGCATGCTCACGAACTATGCTACTATCAAAAAGAGCATCGACCGTCTCAGAAAGATCGAGAAGATGAAAGAGGACGGGACATATGACAAGCTGACCAAGAAGGAAGTGGCAGGACTGGAAAAAGAGCGCACCAAGCTTGAAAAGATCCTGTCCGGCATCAAGACCATGCCCGAACCGCCGTCAGTCATCTTCGTGATCGATCCGAGGAAAGAGGACATTGCCGTGCATGAGGCGAACAAGCTCGGCATCAAGGTCGTGGCAGTGGTGGACACCAACTGCGATCCCGACAATATCGATTATGTGATCCCGGGAAATGACGACGCGATCCGGGCCATACGCCTGATGGCTTCGAAAATAGCCGACGCCGTGATAGAGGGACGTCAGGCGATCGTGAAAGAGGCCGGGGCAGCCATGGAAGCCGCAAAGTCGGCCGGCGAGGTTCAGGCGCCGGTTGAGACGGCGATCGACGAGACTGCAGATACAGAAGAATAAGAATGAAAAACACGGTCAGCCCTGACGTTTGAAGTGCAAACTCTTGAAGCGTTCCAGGGCTGTTATCGTTTTTAGGAAAGGGGTCTTAGAATGGCAACAATATCGGCAAGTGCGGTCAAGGACCTGCGCGAAAAGACCGGCGTGGGCATGATGGAAGCAAAAAAAGCGTTGGAAGAGGCCGGCGGCGACTTCGAAAAGGCTGTCGACATCCTGAGGAAGAAGGGCTTATCGGCTGCGGCAAAGAAATCGGCCCGTGTGGCATCGGAGGGGATGATCGCTTCCAGGTTGGAGAACGCAGGCAAGACGGCCGTTCTTATAGAGGTGAACAGCGAGACGGATTTCGTTTCCAAGAATGAAGAGTTCCAGTCCTTCGCAAAGGGACTTGCCGAGATCGTGGTAAAGCAGAAGCCGGCCGATGTAGCGGCCCTCTCGCAGCTTTCGATTGGGGGCGATAACGTCGAAGCGAAAAGGAATGCACTCGTTCAGAAGATCGGCGAGAACATCTCCATCCGCCGCTTTGCCGTTTTTGAAACTTCCGGCCAGGTTGCGGTATACTTGCACGGCAACCGCATCGGCGTCATGGTCGACTACACCGGAGGGGACGAACAGCTCGGCAAGGACCTCGCAATGCATATAGCTGCGGCAAGCCCTCAGTTCCTGAGCCGCGAAGCGGTGCCGGCGGATGTACTGGCTCGGGAACGGTCCGTGTATGAGGCACAAGCCAAGGAATCCGGGAAACCGGCAGCGGTGATCGGCAAGATCGTCGAGGGCAAGCTGGAAAAATTCTTCTCCGATTCATGCCTGGTCGATCAGGTATATATCAAGGACCCTGATGGGAAACTCAAGATCAAGGATCTTTTGAAAAAAGCCGGAGCAACCGTCAATCGTTTCACCCGGTATCAACTTGGTGAAGGAATCGAGAAGAAAAAGGAAAACTTTGCGGACGAAGTTGCAGCTCAGCTGAAATAATCGGCTGTTCCAGCTCCGCTCATTCTCGGGTCAACAATATGGCAAAACCTCGTTACAAACGAATTCTTCTCAAGCTCTCCGGTGAAGCGTTGATGGGAGATCAGGGGTACGGCATCGACCATGCGGTGCTGGACTCCATCACCTCCCAGGTCAAGGAAGTCTACGATCTGGGGGTTGAAATAGCGATCGTGATCGGCGGAGGTAATATCTTCCGCGGATTATCCGGTGCAGCCAGAGGTATGGAGCGAGCAAGTGCCGACTACATGGGCATGCTTGCCACCGTCCTGAATGCCTTAGCCCTGCAGAACATCCTGGAGAACAAAGGCGTGGTCACTCGGGTGCAATCGGCCATTGAAATGCGCGAACTGGCCGAGACGTACATCCGACGCCGCGCGGTGCGCCACCTGGAAAAAAGAAGAGTGGTTATTTTCGCGGCAGGAACTGGGAATCCGTACTTCACGACGGATACCGCCGCCGCGCTCCGGGCAATGGAAATCGGGGCTGAGGTCATTATGAAGGCGACCAAGGTGGACGGGGTCTACAGCGCTGACCCAATGAAGGACCGGGCAGCGACCAAGTACGATACGCTTACCTATATTGAGGTCTTGCAGAAGGACCTCCGTGTAATGGATGCCACGGCGATCTCGCTGTGCATGGACAACAATCTTCCGATCTTGGTCTTCAATCTTACCGTAACGGGCAATATCAAAAAAATTGTCCTGGGCGAAAAAATCGGCACGCTGGTGATCGGGAGGAACAATGCTTAGCGAGCAGAAGAAAAAGGCTGAAGACAAGATGAGCAAGGCGCTTGATGTTCTGAGGAAGGAGTTTGCCACGCTCCGCACAGGCCGGGCCACCCTGGGATTGCTTGACGGCATCATGGTCGACTATTACGGAACGCCTACCCATCTCAGTCAGGTTGCCAACATGGCTATTCCTGACCCCCGGCAGATCACGATCCAGCCCTGGGAAGCAAAGATGCTCGGCGAGATCGAAAAGGCCATCTTGAAATCGGATGTCGGCTTGACTCCTTCGAATGACGGGAAAATCATCCGCCTTTCGATCCCGCCCTTGACGGAGGAGCGGAGACATCAGATCGTAAAACATGCGAAGAAACTGGCCGAAGATGCACGGGTTGCCATCAGGAACATCCGCCGGGACGTGAATGACGAGATCAAAAAGAAGAGCAAGGACAAGGACGCCCACGTTTCCGAGGATGCGACGAAGAAGCTCCAGGACGAGATCCAGAAAACCACCGACAGCTATATCAAAAAAATCGACGATCTTCTGGCCCATAAGGAAAAAGAGATCATGACGGTTTGATTATCCGGCTCAGCCTCGAAGCTGCGGATTGCCGTCCCTATTGCCAGATTGATCATCCCAGGCTTTTCCCGAGACAATATCAATGCCGCATCCATAAGAACGAAAACCGCTTTGTTTATATTTCTCGCTGCTCCACTCCCGAAGTCCTGGGATGCTGTTCCTGTCTTCTAAACCCAACCCATTAACAATTACATATATGATCATTAAGAAATTTTATGCTCGCTTTCCGGGTTTTTTCTTGACAAAAAACAGGCCTTCCTGTAAATTTTTTGGTGTATTTTACTAAAGATACAAGGAGTGTGCAATGAAAGAAGGTCCGATGATATTGGAAGCATTGGCGCCCAACGTGCCTGTGCATGTAACCTATTCCTGGCTCGCAATGGCCATTTTGATCGGGCTTTCGCTGGCTGCACGCTTCAACCTTAAAAAAGAGGCGCCTACAGGTGTACAGAACCTGCTGGAGACCGTGGTCAGCGCCCTCGAGAATTTCGTGGTCGACATCATGGGACCGGAAGGCAGGCATTATCTTTCTTTGGTCGGTTCCCTCTTCCTGTTCATCCTCGTCTGTAACCTGCAGGGACTGATCCCGGGCTTCGATTCACCAACTGCCAATATCAATACGACGCTCGCGCTGGCGCTCGTGTCCTTTTTCGCTACGCATTATATCGGCATCAAGCGGCACAACATCGGATACATCAAACACTTCATGGGACCCATGTGGGGACTTGCTCCTCTTATGCTCCCCATCGAGCTGATCAGCCATTTCGCACGCGTCATGTCGCTCACCTTCCGCCTGTTCGGCAACATGGTCGCAAAGCATAAGCTCCTTCTCGTGCTTGCGCTGCTCGCTCCGTACATTGCGCCGGTTCCAATCCTCGGCCTCGGACTGCTCGTGGCCTTTGTGCAGGCCGGCGTCTTCACGCTCCTAACCATGCTCTATCTTTCGGGCTCCATTGAAGAAGCGCATCTTGGTGGAGACCATCACTAAATAGATAATTTACCCCGCAGGCCGCATTTCTTTCCTGATGAAAGAGCCTTCGGGAGGTAGCACTCCGGCACGATTCCGGGCAGAAGTCGACACCAGAAGAAAGGAGGCACTCAAATGAAAAAGATATCTGCAATCATGTTTTTCGTCATCAGCCTCATGCTCGTGGCATCCGCGGCATTTGCTTCGGAAGCTGCAGCAGCAGCGCCTGATGCGGCCAAGTTCTCGTTCTTCGGTACCGTGGCGTTCGCCTCGGCTCTCGGCATCGGGATCGCCGCTCTCGGCACGGGCATCGGCATGGGCATGGGTATCGGCCGGGCAGTGGAAGGTATTGCCCGGAACCCCGAGGCGTCGGGCAAGATCATGACCACCATGATCGTGGGTCTGGCTCTTATCGAGTCGCTCGCCATCTACACGCTGGTCGTGGTTCTGATCCTGCTTTACGCAAAGCCCTTCGGCGTGTAATCCGAGGGCAGGGAACAACAAAAAGGGACGGCACATGCCGTCCCTTTTTTTATTGGTTGGTTCATTTCTTAACGAGGTAGAACCTCAGACCAGAATCAAAACCAAAAATCAAAAGCATCTCGCGCCAAGACGCAAAGACGCAAAGGAAATATTTAAAAGGACGCGGCTTTAAACTCAAAAATCGCTTGCGCTTTTCTTTGCGGCTTGGCGACTTTGCGCGAAAATTGGTTTTTCCTTTGCTTTCGAAACTTGACTCAAATTTCAAGAGGTGACGAAGTAAAGTACCTTTAATGGATTCAGGCTACTTTCCTGCTGGTGCCCGTCTCGCCGATGACCCTTGTGTCCCCGCTCACGCGGGCGTTTCCCAAAACCCGTGCGGTGCCGCCTATTTCGGCTTTTTCGGACACCTCTGCATACCCGCTCACGACGGAATCCCCGTAAATGCTCGCAAAGCCGTACACCTTGGCGTCACCCTGGACCTTGGCGTTGCCGAAGACCCGCGCATTCCCGAATATTTCCGCCCTGCCGGAAACTTCTGCATTATCGAAGATCCAGGCATTGCCGAACACAAAAACCTCTCCGTGCAACTTGCAGTGTCCGCAAATTTTAGCAAAAGGACCGACATAGACCGTATCTGACACCTGAGCGTTTTCGGCCACCATGCCCCCGCCGTTCGGATGATGATGGTATTTGACACCGTCTATCTCTACAACAGGAACAGTCGTCAACACTTTTATGTCCATTTCCCACCTCCGAATGTAATGAACTGAACAGCTCAGAGAAAGTGCTTTTCGGCCCTTTAGAGACGGCTAAAATTACAACTTTAATCTGCCTCAATGATAGCTAAGCCCCTCTTCTTTGTCAAATTGGACAGGCCAACCGCCACCTTTCCTCTTTTTTTCGTTATTACAGACGGTTATGTTTTCTTTCCTGAACGCGGTCATTAATTTTCTTTTTCTTGCTCCGATTATTTGCTATAATCACGCTTTCCAAGCACGATCTTTTTAGCACAAGGAGCCGCCATGAGCACTGTTCGAGTTCGTTTCGCGCCCAGCCCTACAGGAGCACTGCATATCGGGGGCGTTCGCACCGCCCTTTTTAACTGGCTCTTTGCGCGTCATCATAAGGGCGCTTTCATCCTGCGCATTGAGGATACGGACCAGGCACGATCCACCGACGAATCCATCCGCATCATCATCAATGGGATGAAGTGGCTCGGCATGGACTGGGACGAGGGACCGGCCGTCATGCCCGATGGAGCAGTCAAAGGGTACCGCCAGACTGAGCGCATGGATATCTACCGGGAGCATGCGGACCGGCTGCTCAAGGAAGGAAAGGCCTACTACTGCTACTGCTCACCGGAGGAGCTCGACACGCGCAGGAAGGCCGCCATGGCCGCGGGCAAGCCGCCAAAGTACGACCGCACCTGTCTCAGCCGCAAGGAGCCCGTGGCCGGGAGAACTCCGGTGCTGCGCTTTCACTCGTCTGACGAAGGCCAGACAGTCGTGCGCGACCTGATCCGGGGCGCGGTGACCTTCGAGAACCAGCAGCTCGATGATCTCATCATTATGCGTTCCGACGGCTTCCCGACCTACAACTTCGCTGTGGTCGTCGATGACATCACGATGAAGATATCCCATGTCGTCCGCGGCGACGACCACCTGAACAACACGCCGCGCCAGATCCAGATCTACCGGGCTCTGGGCCACGAAGCGCCGGAGTTCGCCCACCTTCCCATGATCCTTGGCTCGGACAAGACCAAGCTCTCCAAGCGTCATGGCGCGACCGCGGTCACGGAATACATCGATCTCGGCTATCTGCCGGAAGCGCTGGTGAACTACCTCGCGCGCCTCGGATGGTCACACGGCGACCAGGAAATATTCTCCCGGCAGGAGCTCGTGGACCAGTTCTCTCTCGAAAGCGTGGGAAAGGCGCCTTCCGTCTTCAATCCTGATAAATTGCTCTGGCTCAACCATCATTACATTCAACAGGCAGACCCCGGCAGGCTTGCGGAGCTCGTCCTTGAACTGTTGAAGAAGGACGGCATCCTCTCTGGAGGGAAAGAACCGGACCGGGAATGGTTCAGGAAACTGGTAAAGATACTGACCGAGCGGAGCCATACCCTGGTAGAGATGAAAACAGCTTCTCTTCCCTTCCTCCTGGATACCGTGACTCTGGACGAGAAAGCAAAAGCAAAGCATCTGACCCCCGATGTCGGCCCGCTCCTGGCCGAGTTAACAGCGCGCCTGCGCCAGGTCGATCCCTTTACCCACGCAGAGATCGAGAAGGAGTTCAACCAGCTGGTTGCTGAAAAAGGCATCAAGCTGGGAAAGATTGCCCAGCCCGTCCGCGTGGCCCTGACCGGAGGCACGGTCAGTCCCGGCATCTTCGAGGTGCTGGAAGTCATGGGAAAAGAGAAAGCACTCAAACGGATCGAGTTCGCGATAGCGGCTGTCAAATGATCTCCGCTGTTACTGTACGGGACCTCTTGATTCGACCCTGAGTTAATCCATCTTGACAGCGGCCGAACTGCCAGGTCCTCGCCATTACACTTCATTCCCCCTGATATTCATAACAGTCACGCCCCTCTCCTGGAAGGACGGGACGGATTCCCTCACCGTGCGGCATCCGGACGTTAGCGGGCCTGTCTCTTTATTCAATGTGCTGACACGAAATCGCTGAAACAGGGTGCCAATAGGGAGGAGTTCAGCAGATGATCCTGAAGCCTAAACTGCACACCCCGACATGCGCACCTTCTCTTCTTTCTCACCTTGCCTGATTTCCCGTTGTCAAAGACGTTCTTTTGCGCTACAATTGTCCGTGCGTCTGGACCTTTTTCTGAAAACGAGCAGGCTGATCAAGCGGAGGGCCATGGCGCGTGAGCTGTGCGATAGCGGAAAAGTTCATGTGAACGGCCATGAGGCAAAGGCTTCCAAAGAAATCAGGCCGGGAGACGTGATGACGGTTCATTTTTCTTCCCGCGTCATGGAGCTGGAGATCATCAGCGTGGAGGCGCCGGTTCAGCGAAAGGCTCCTCATGAATGGTACCGGGTGAGAGCGGATTCGCGAATATTCAAGGATCAGGCCAGATGGAACGAAGACCACTGATCATCATAACGATGGGAGATCCGGCGGGCATCGGCCCGGAGATCATCGCGCGGGCAATGGCCGGCGGCGAATTGCTGGATGTGTGTCGGCCGGTCGTCGTCGGCGATGCTGCCGTCCTGAAAAAAATAATCGGAGAGATAAAGCTGCCGCTGCGCGTGAACCCGATAACATCGCTCGCGGACACTGCGCCGGAGCCGGGGAAAATGGACGTAATCCACTTGAACCTGGTGAATCTCGCTACCCATTCCTGGGGGGAACCGGATTCCGCCTCCGGAACGGCCGTTGTCGCATACATAAAGAGAGCGGTGCAGCTGACCCTCCTGCAGGAGGCGGATGCGATCGTTACGGCGCCCATCAACAAGGCAATGATAAACGCTGCCGGATATCACTATGCGGGACATACCGAGCTGCTTGCCGATCTTACCCAGACGAAAGAGTATGGCATGTTGTTCGTCGGCGGGGGTCTGCGGGTCATCCTCGTTACCATTCATCTGGCCTTGAAGAACGTCCCGGAGCAGATCACCGAAGCCGCAGTTTTGAAGACGCTTCGGCTGGCCTATCGGGCTGCCTCGTCGTTCGGGATTGACAAGCCCCGAATAGGGGTAGCAGCGCTGAACCCGCATGCGGGCGAGGGCAGGCTGTTCGGAAATGAAGAGTGGGACCATATTCTCCCGGCGGTCATCCAGGCGCGTGCAGAGGGCATCGATGCCAGCGATCCGCTGCCGGCCGACACCCTCTTCTATAAGGCCAAGAACGGTCATTTTGACATTATTGCGGCAATGTACCATGACCAGGCCTTGGCCCCGCTCAAGATGGTCGCATTCGGCAATGCGGTCAATGTCACCGTGGGGCTGCCGCTCATCAGGACGTCCGTTGACCATGGCACAGCTTACGACATCGCCGGAAAGGGCTGCGCTGACCCGTCGAGCCTGATCGGAGCGATAAAACTTGCAGCCGCAATGGCCCTGCACAGGACCTTGCGGACCAGGGAGGACCGGTGAACAGTAGAAGGCCAGCGCCTTTTTTGACCCGCTCGCACATCTTTACGATCGTCTTTTTCGCGGTCTTTCTTTTTCTCTTGTATCAAATAGGCAACCTGCTGGCCCCGTTTTCCGGCGCCCTGCTCTGGGCCGGCGTCATTGCCCTGGCGCTTTACCCGCTGTACCGTAAAACAAGTACTCTTCTGCGCGGCCGGAGCGGCCTTGCCGCGTTTGCCATGTCACTGTTCACACTACTGATCGTGGTCGGCCCCGCCATAGGCCTTCTCGGCGTTCTTGCGTCTCAGACCATGGACCTGTATCAATGGGCAGCGGAAGGCGTAAAATCCGGGGCAGCCCTCAAGTTCTGGACCAAGGCATCCTCCTTTATCTCGGACAATATCCTGGTCCTGCCGTTTCTTGCGGACCTCGACATCCGTGGCCTGTTCATGTCCGGGCTGAGCCAGGTGTCCTCTGGATTGGCATCGCGGGTCGGCACGGTGCTTCGCGATACCCTGCTCCTGCTCTTTAATCTCATCATTATGCTCATAGCACTTTTTTTCTTTTTCAAGAACGGGGAGCGCTATTACCAGATGACTCTGGATATTATTCCCTTCTCCCGGGAGCAGAAGGATTCTATCGCCAAAAAACTCCATGATACGTTTGCTGCGGTTATTAATGGGGTTTTTCTCATCGCCCTCGGTCAGGGGATCATGACGGGGATCGGGTTTGCGCTGTTCGGGATGCCCTTTCCCGTTTTTTGGGGATTTCTGGCAGCGGTGCTTGCCCTCCTGCCCGTCGGCGGTGCGGCCCTCGTTTGGTTGCCGGGTGCGCTTTACCTATTCATCACCGACGCCACGGTACGCGGTGTGCTGCTTGCAACCTGGGGTACCCTCCTGGTGAGCCTGCCTGATAATTTCATCAAACCGCTATTGATCGGGAAAAGAGCCAAGCTCCCTACTTTTTTCCTTTTCCTTGGGATCCTCGGCGGTCTGCAAGTATACGGTTTCCTCGGCATCCTTTTCGGCCCGCTGATCGTAACTCTGCTTACGGCCTTTGTTCAGATTTACCGGGAGGAGTTTTCCGGTGATAAAAACGGCATCGTGAATGAACCGTTGTGAAACAACTGCGTTTCTGCTGCTCCTGCTTGCACCCGGCCCGTTCGGGCCGACCGGGCCGTCTTTGAAGCTCGCTGCAGCAAGAGGAGGCTCGTATAGGCATCTGCAGGGAGTCTCGATTTTTTCAAGGTGATAACATTATCGATTCGTTCGCATTCCGCGCAGCAGTGCTGGGAATGCGCTCACTCCAGAATTCAAGAAGAAGGAGAATAGTTTCATGGAAGATCTGGCGAAATCCGACACCTGGCGCGTGTTCAGGATCATGGCAGAACTGGTGGAAGGGTTCGAAGCACTGAACAATATCGGGCCTGCGGTCACCATATTCGGCAGTGCCCGCCTGGCGCCCGGCTCACTCTATTACAACAAGTGCCTCAAAGTCGCGGAGCAGCTGGCCA
>Ga0154473_1221_pt1 | contig 11202 bp, 8 predicted proteins | sample RifGroC2_FD_115952 | JGI IMG/M metagenome (GOLD analysis project Ga0154473, IMG submission 115952) | Nitrospirae bacterium GWC2_57_9 | reverse complement strand
CATGCCGACGAAGCCGGCCAGAGCCGAACCGCACACTCCGATCAGGAAGCCGATCGCGGACCACTTCCCGAGCGCCGGAACCGCCCAGAGAATAACGAACAGCACTACCGCGACCATGGCCACGGTCTTGTACTCGCGCGCGAGGAATGCATATGCGCCTTCCTTCACCGCATCAGAGATCGTCTTCATCTTCTCATTTCCTGCGTCCTGCTTGTTGACCCATGCGGCGATGAACAGGGCGTATATAACGCCGGCGATGCCGCATGCGATCGCAAATGTCATAACTGTATTTGCAAAATCCATTTCCTTCCTCCTTTTAGAATTAGATTATATCGTCCTCATGTTGCACTTCAATAAATCCTGTCCATCACGATGCGATGGATGAGCAACCACTGCAGCTATGTTCCCCCCAGGCATCCCTCCCTATCGTCATGTGTAATAGGAACTCTATGCTTCGAATTTGCCGCCGATGAAATCTTTCAGGTAGTGGTTCTCCGCCTTCAGGTTCTTCACCAGGACGCGTACCACGTCGCGCATGGACAGCAGTCCGAGCAGTCCGCTCTCTTCGACAACCGGCAGGTGACGGATATTGTTCTGGATCATGATCGCCATCACATAATCGAGGTCGTCGCCGGGCTTGACCACGAGCAGGTTGGCGCTCATGGCATCCTTGATTATTACATTCTTCAGGCTCTTCTGCTCGTTGGCGGAGTTCTTCACGATATCACGCTCGGTAACGATACCGACGAGCGAACCCCGGTCCATGACGAGCAGCGCGCCGATGTTGCATTCCGCCATCTGCTTTGCAGCAGCCTGCAGCGTGTCCGTGCTGTTGATGCTGAAACACTCGAGGCCTTTGATGCTTAGTAATTCTTTGACTTTCATGGTGACTCCGCTGAAAAACGCTTACTGCATTCCCGCGACCATACAGCCTGGCCGGGGTTCCCTTATTGTGCTGCCGGCTGTACGCCGGCTTCGGTGACCGACCCCGCGTTCGGGGCTTTCACCTCGCGGCCGGTGTAGCGGGCGAAGACCATGGCCGTGGTGCGATAGAAAACGTGCGCGAACTTGGAATAGGGGGCATATGCGAACAGCGACCAGACCAAAACCAGATGGAAGTAGTAAACAATGTACCCTATCTTCATCTCGGCCAGCCGAAGCGCCCAGGAGCCCATGCCGGTTGCGCCGACGCCAATAACTATAGTCAGGAAAACCCAATCGAAATAGGAACCCATTCCAGCCTTTGCAGCATTACCGAGCCGATTGAGCAGGATGATCAAGGCCCCTGCCGCAAAAGCGACAGAGCTTGCCAGGGCCAGCCACTTGACCGGGTCGCTGTTCGGGTAGGGCGCCTCTCCAAAATGGAAAGGTCCAAAAGCCGGTATATGGAAGAACTCGTGGCCGTAGAGGTATCCTACCGCCCATACTGTTACGACAAAGAGTCCGGCGAATGCATAGAACAGGAGCAAGTGGCCCCATTTCCTGAGCTTGCTTACGTTGCAATCCGTGAATTTCTTGTGCGCGAATATCTGCGTGAATGCCGGGACGATGTGGCTGAAGGGACTGCCTGTTCCCTGCGCGCCCGCCGCATTCTTCTTCATGCCGGACCAGAGACGGGTAATCCCGACAAAAGCCGATACTGCGGCAAAAAGCGCCGTTAACATAAAGGTTACGTCAATGTGAGGGAATACCGGCATGAAAAAGTGGTATGCCATTTTACCCTCGTTATTGAGAGGCACCGCGTCGATGCTTTTATAGGGCATGATCATGTAGAACAGCACCATGGGTATCGCGAACAAAAGCCAGATCCATTTAGGATCAGTTGCAATTTTCGCGAAAAAAGGAACCATAGCGACCTCTTTGATGCTCTGTTTCCGGATAGCGTTCAGCACTTCGCCCGGCTTTGCGCCCCGGGGGCAGTAGGCCGTGCAGTCGCTGCACTGATGGCAGAGCCATACATCGGCGCTCGCGATCAGTTTGTCTTTCTGGCCCCACTGCGCCAGGACCATTTCCTTGCGCGGAAACGGATTGCCCTCGGGCGTCACGTTGCAGACCACCGAGCAGGTTGCGCACTGGTAGCACTTCTTCAGAGATTCGCCGCCGCCCTTGATGATCTCGTTCACGAACTGTAAATCAGGTTTTATTACCGTTGCTTCTGACATTTAATCCTCCCATTACTCTGGTTAGGAGTTGTTTGTTTTTAACTCCGCACTCCGAACTCCGCACTCCGAACCTGACCCTACATGGTCCTGAACGGATTCGGTCCGATCTCTCTGATCCTTGTAGCAAACTCATTGAGCATGTCCGGCAGTTTATCATACTCGTTGATGGCCACCTGCATGAGCTGGACGCGCTCGGACTCGAGCTGGAGCCGGTTCAGGGTCTCACTCACCTTGCTGAAGCGGGTGTTCGCGAGCTCGCTGCCCTTGACGAAGTGGCACTGATAGTTCTCCCCGTACTTGCAACCGAGAAGCAGCATACCGTCGGCGCCCTTGGACAGCGCGTCGGCAACCCACACCAGGTTCATGCCGCCCAGGCACCGCATGGAAATGAACCGGAATGCCGGATCGATCTTCTTTCCGGCAATAGCCGCCGTGTCGAGCGCCGGGTAGGAATCGTTCTCGCAGACCAGGCAGATGATCGTCGGCTTGTCCTCATCATCGGAGTATTCCACAGACTTGAGCATCGAGCCGACGATATCGACGCTGTAGTCCTTGAACGAAACGATGCGTTCCGGGCAGGCGCCCATGCACGTTCCGCAGCGACGGCAGCGGTTGAGATTGTATTTCGGAATGCCCTTCTCGTCCTCGTCGATGGCGCCGAAAGGACATTCTTCCGTGCACCGCTTGCAGGCCGTGCACTTGATCAGCATCGGATCGGGATAGGTCACGTCCCAGGCGCGGGGATGAACGGCAACGCCGCGCGACGCGTGGTCGATGGCCTGGATCGCCTTGAAAGCCGCTCCTGCCGCGTCTTCCTGCGCTTCTGCCATGTTCATCGGCTGATGCACGCTTCCTGCCGCGTAAATACCCGTTCTTCTTGTTTCATACTGGAAGCATATGAAGTTGGAATCAGCAAAACCGGCTGCACCCTCGAGCGTCGGAATCTCGGGTCCCTGACGATAACCGAGGTTCAGAATATAATCCGGCTTCGGGGTCTGTTCAAGATAATTCTTTTTGGCTTCGTCGCCGCCCCCGGCTGCGGCCGTAAGTCCGTCAGCGTATGCCTGAGGGCCGAGGGTCGTGGGGACCATACCTGCTGCGAGAACAACGAGATCGGCTTCCACTTTCACCTTCTCGCCGGTCTTCGTGCCGAACAGCGTATTCTCCATCTCGACGAACATGTTGCCGTCCGCCGCTTCTGAAACGCCTGTCACATCGGCCTTGGTGAGCATCACGCCCGGATTGTTCTGAGCTTCTTTATAATAGAGTTCGGTCCTGCCCGGGGTCCTGATGTCCTTGTAGAAAATCATGGCAAGGGCATCCTCGTTCTGCCGCACGTACTGCGCCTGCTTGAGCGACGTGGCGCAGCACATGGAGGAGCAGTACGACAGGTGGTTCGGATCGCGCTGGCCCGCACACTGGATAAATGCGACTTTCATCGCCGGCTTGCCGTCGGAAGGCCGGAGCAGTTTGCCGTTGTTCTTTCTGGCGATCTCTTCAAGCTCCATGTTGGTCACGACGTTCTTGAACTTGCCGTACCCGAGATAATCAAGTTTGTTTGCGTCATAGGGCTTCCAACCGGTGGCCATGACGATGGCACCGATCTTCATGGTCTCGCCGTTCGAGAGCGTCACGTTGTACAGTCCGGGCTGGCCGTCGGTCTTCGCTATCGTTGTTGACTTGTACACCTTGATATTCGGGTTGCTCTCGACCTCGCTGACGGTCTTGTTGATATCGGTATCGACAATCAGCGGCTTGTTGATATAGGAGCCGGTCGGGATCTTTTTATAAAGCTTGTTCACGAGGCCGCCCAGTTGTGCGTCTTTCTCAACGAGCACGACTTTGCTGCCGGCGCCTGCTGCGGACAGGGCCGCGGTCATGCCCGCGATGCCGCCGCCGATGACCAGGATAGTGCTGTCCAGGTCGGGCAGAATATTCGGTTCAGGTAGTTCACTTTTCTGGACCTTCACGATGCCCATGTTGAGGTAGTCGTAGGCTGCATCGTTCGTTGCATCCGTGTTCGGCTCCATAGTCCAGGCAACGAACTCGCGGATATTCACGCGCTCCGTTAAAACGCCCGGGAAGGTGAACTCGGCCGCCTTAGCGCGCGGCGAGCAGGCAGCGATTACAATCGTATTCACGCCATCGTTGGTGATCTCGTTCTTCATCATCTGCACGCCTTCGGGGCTGCAGAGTGCATCATGGAACTTATAGTTCTGGAGTTTTTTAGCGGCTCCGGCGACCTTCTCAACGTCCATCGCCTCCTTGATGCCGCATCCCTTGCAGATATATACGCCGTATTTCTTCTCCATCCTTATTTCCTCCTCAAGCTCTGGATGCTCTTCATCACCACGCCGGTAGCATCCTGCGCAGAGCGCGCTACGTCAACGGGGGTCTTGAGCGTCCCGGTGGCGTAGATGCCCTTCGGGAGTGTTGCCTGGTCCACGAACCCGTCTTCGGTCACCTTCACGCCCGCACCCGCCAGCGACTGTGCCGTGGGCTGCATGCCGGTCGCCAGAACGACCATTTCGAAGGTCTCGGTGATCTTGCCGCCGCCGTGGATGTCCTCGGCAGTGACCTTCACATCGCCGTTCTCACCCTGCTCGATCTTCGCGACCTTGCCCTTGAGGAAGGACACGTTCTGGTCTTCCTTGATCTTGGCATAGAACCGGTTCTCATAGAGTCCGGGAGTCCTGATGTCGATGTAGAAGATCTTGACCTTGGAATCGGGGTACATTTCCCTGACATAGGACGCCTGCTTCAGGGAGGCCAGGCAGCAGATGTAGGAGCAATGGGCCAGATGGTTCTCGTCTCGTGAACCAGCGCACTGCACGAAAGCGATGTTCTTCACTTCCTTGCCGTCCGACGGACGGACGATCTTGCCGGCCGTGGGGCCGTTCGGCGCCGCGATGCGCTCCATCATCATGTTGGTGATCACGTTCTTGACCTTGCCGAAGGAAAGGTTGTCCATCTTGGTTGCATCGTAGGGGTTCCAGCCGGTCGCCATGACCACTGCGCCGACCTTCACGGTCTTGGTCTCGGGCTTCATGTTCAGATCGATCGCGCCGTACGCGCAGGCTGCCGCGCACTTGGCGCAGGATGAACCCTTGCATGCCTTGCCGTCGATCACATACTGGAGCGGGAAAGCCTGGTTGTGCGGAAGGTAGGCTGCCTTGGTCTTGCTCATGCCGAAGTCGAAGTCGTTCGACCGCTCTTCGGGACAGGCCTCTGCGCACTTGTTGCAGCCCGTGCACTTCTCGTTCACGAACCGGGGCTGGGTCTTGATGGTCACTTCAAAGTTGCCCTCGGAGCCGGTGATCTTCTCCACCTCCGCCATGGTCATGATCGTGACCTGGCCGTTGTTCTTGATCCGCTTGTACTGGGTCTCGAGACCGCAGTTCGGCGGACACATCTTCCAGAAATACTTGTTCAGCTGCGTTACCCGGCCGCCGAGATAGGGGTTCTTTTCCACGATGATGACATCGGAGCCTGTTTCCGCGGCTTCCACTGCTGCCGTGAGGCCGCTGAAGCCTCCGCCGACAACCAACACCTTATTTTCCGCCATAATAATCTATTCCTCCTTAAGGCAGTGAAACTGAAACGCTACACAGAAAGTTGATGACATTGAACATTGTAAACTTTAGTTGTAACGATGGTAAAAAAAAAGAACAACTTTACTTTACAATTTTCAATAAATCTCCGGGGAGGGTTGCCCTCCCCGGAGTTGAGATGTGTTAATGTTTTACAGGAGCTGCGTCCTCAACCATCTGGACATAGGGAACCTTCTTGACTTCCCACTTGTCGGTCGCCTGGTCATACTTCGAGTTGACGAAGCACTTCCAGTTGGTGTCGTCGATCTTGTCGAAGTCGCCGCGATAGTAGTAGCCGGGATACCGCGACTCCTCACGGAACAGGATGTGACGCGCATGGGCTTCCACCGACAGGATGCGGTGATAGTTCTCCCAGCAGCGCATCAGTTCGTGCAGGTCTCTTGCCGCCATTTTCGAAGTGTCTTCCTTCAGGATCTGGAGCTGTTTGAGACCCTCATCAAGCATGGTCTTGGAGGTCATGTACCAGGTGCCGATGCCGCCAAAGTACTCGTCGGCGATCTTCTGCAGACGGGTCTGGAGCATCTTCGGCTTGATGTAGTTCGGGTTGATCTCCGGAGCCGTGGTGTGGTTCTTGTACTTCTCGTAGACCTCGAACGGCAGGTACAGCTCGGCCGCGAGGTGGTCCGCCGTCTCTTTGATGGTCGGGGTGTAGCCGGGATTGTCAAGCATGAAGGCTAACGCATTCTTTGCAGCGATGCGGCCTTCTGCGTGCGAACCGGAGGAGAACTTGTGGCCCGAAGCGCCGCAGATGTCGCCGCACATAAAGAGGCCCTTCACGGTCGACATGCGGTTGTAGTTGCCTGCCGGCCACTTCTTGTTCCACTCTTCCGGAGCGCCGATATCATCGGGACCGCAGCACCAGAAGCCCGCGCAGCCCGCATGGGAACCGAGGAGATAAGGCTCGGTCGGCATGATTTCGGAAGGAACCTTGTCCGGCTCGATGTTCTTGGCGGCCCAGAGACCAGCCTGGCCGATGGCCATATCGAGGAAGTCTTCCCATGCTTCCGCCTCGAGGTGCTTCACCTTCTTGGCGCCTTCTTTATCGCCGAGTTTTTCCTTGAAGGTCTTGTTGATCGCTTCCATTGCATGGTGCGTGTTCATGAGGATCGGGCCTTTGCCCAGCTTCATGTCGCGCATCATGAGGTGGTTTCTGATGGCCGTGCCGAGAGTATCGACATATTTGCCGTACTTGGCCTTGGCTTCTGCAAGTGCTTCAGGATTGACGCAATAGTCTTCGCCGAGGCTGTTGGTCGCCTTTGCCTTGAAGAACAGGAACCATGCGCCCACCGGTCCGTAGCCGTCCTTGAAGCGGGCGGGCACGAAGCGGTTTTCCATCATGGTCAGCTCTGCGCCGGCCTGGAGGCCGAGAGCGTAACCGGAACCGGAGTTCCATACCGGGTACCAGGCACGGCCCTGGCCTTCCTGGGTCGACCGGGGACGGAACACGTTGACCGCGCCGCCGGCTGCCAGTACCATGGCTTTTGCCTTGAAGATGTAGATCTTGTTCTCACGAACGCTGAAGCCGGCTGCCGCTGCAACCCTGTTGGGCTCCTTGGCATCGTTGTAAAGCTTCACGATGAACACGCGCTCGAAGTGGTTCGTCGCGACACCGGTTGCCTCGCGGTTGGTCTTGAGGGCCACCTTTGCGGCTTCCGCAACGATGACCTTGTAGGACTCGCCGTTGATCATGATCTGCCATTTGCCGGAGCGGACCGGCTTGCCGCCGTCCTTCAGCATGGCCTTGCCTGCTTCCTTTGCCTGGAAGCCGTCGAGGGAGAAGCCGTCGTCGCCCATCTTCCAGATCGGGAGGCCCCACTCCTCGAAGAGCTGCACGGAATCATCAACGTGACGGCCGAGGTCATAGACCAGGTCTTCGCGGATGATGCCCATGAGGTCGTTCCGTACCATCTTTACATAGTCCACCGGATCGTTGTCACCCATATAGGTGTTGATGGCCGACAGACCCATGGCAACGGCGCCGGACCTGTCGGTCGCGGCCTTGTCCACCATGGTGATCTTGATCTTCTTGGGGTTTGCCCAGCGTGCGCCTTCGAAGGCCGCGCCGCAGCAAGCCATACCGCCGCCGATGAGGAGGAGATCTGTCTCTATTTCTTCGATCGCCGGCTTCTTGCAAAATGAAAAGTTACATGTCTCTTTTTCCATTAGTCATATCCTCCTTATTTCTTGATTACCGGCATCGGCTTCGACGTTGTGAAGTAGCCCGGCTGTTTGATTTTTGCCATGTCTGCTTCAGGCTTGCCCTTGAAGGGATCGACCGAGCCTTCCGCCGTGGTCCTGATCGGGAACTTGAAACGCTTCAAGAGCCCGTTCCGGAACTTGATGGTCCACATGATGGAATCCGTACCCCGCATCGGGATGACGTTCGCGCCCAGGGGGGCGAAATCCTGGTAAGCCCGGATCTCGATCGCCTGCTGCGGGCAGATCTTGACGCAGTTGTAGCACTCCCAGCACTGCTCGGGTTCCTGGTTGTAGGCCTTCATGAGATCCCTGTTCAGGGCCATGAGGTCGTTCGGGCAGATATACTGGCAAGCAGTCTTATCTTGCGCCTTGCAGCCGTCACACTTCTCTGTAATTACATAACTCGGCATGTTGCTGAACCTCCTATCCTTTGGATTGAAATGAACTGCTTTTTGCAGTTGTTGACCTATGGGTTACTTATGCGTATGCGTGCCTTCCGCGTGGCTGTGGAGCTTGATCTCGACCTTCTCGGTCAGGCCTGCATAGTACTTCTTGAGGATTTCGAGCACTTCGGGGCGGCTGAAATGATCGGGAACGTTCTCGCCTTCGGACAGCATCTTCCGGAGCTTGGTGCCGGAGAGCATGAGCCGGTCTTCCTTGCTGTGGGGGCAGGTCCTCATGGAGGCCATGCCGTCGCACTTGAAGCAGTAGAAGGTGTGGTCGATCTTGAGCGGCTTGGTCTCGAGGGCGCCCGCAGGGATCTCGTCGAAGATTTTCTGCGCATCGAAGGGGCCGTAGTAGTCGCCCACGCCGGCATGGTCGCGGCCGACGATCAGGTGGCTGCAGCCGAAGTTCTGGCGGAAGAGCGCGTGCAGGAGGGCTTCACGCGGTCCGGCATAGCGCATTTCCATGGGATAGCCGCACTGGATGGATGAGTCCTTCACGAAGTACTTCTCCATCAGGGTATCGATGGCCTCGGCGCGGACATCGGCCGGGATATCGCCTTCCTTCAGCTTGCCCAGGATCTGGTGGATCAGAACGCCGTCCATGGTCTCGATGGCGATCTTGGCAAGATACTCGTGGGAGCGGTGCATGGGGTTTCTGGTCTGGAACGCGGCGATCGTGCTCCAGCCCTTCTCCGTGAACATCTTGCGGGTTTCTTCGGGCCGCATATAGATGCCCTTGAAGGTCTCGGGGAAGTGTGCCTCGGAGAGGACCTTTACGGGACCGGCCAGGTTGAAGTCGGGCTGGCCCATGACCTTCTGAACGCCCGGGTGGCCTGCAACGTCGACGGTGCGGAAGATCTGCTTGCACTCGTGTTCCTTGTCGGCCTTGGACATGGCGTACTTCTCGGACACTTTCATGGTGGCCATGATCGTGCCTGACTCCTCGTCAACGAGGGTGATCTCTTCGTTCTTCTTGAGGGAGCCGGCGAAATCAGCGGACGCCGAGAGGGTGACCGGGACCGGCCAGAACGTGCCGTCCGCCAGTTTGTACTTGTCGCATACGCCCTTCCAGTCCTTCTTCGTCATGAAGCCGGTGAGGGGGGTGAATGCGCCGATGCCCATCATCACGAGGTCTGCGGTCTCGCGCGAGGAGATCTTGAGCTGCTTCAGCTTCGCCGCCTTCTTGAGCTCTTTCTGAAGGGCTCCGCCGCTGAGAAGAAGCGGCATGAGCTTCTTCTTTTTACCATGGGGCTTTACCAGTGCCATAATTGTTCCTCCTTATAAGAATTTAAAATTTTGAATAAGTCTAATAGGTCCTAGAGGACCTATTTTGATTCCTAGCCGAGAACCGCGGTCACCTTGTTGAAGATGTCGTTGATGGAGCCGACGCCCATGACGGTCTTCATGATGTTCTTCTTCGAGTAGTAATCGATGAGCGGCGCCGTCTGCTGCGTGTACACGTCGAGCCGCTTCTTGATGGTCTCTTCCTTGTCGTCGTCGCGCTGGAAGAGCTGGCCGCCGCACTTGTCGCAGACGCCGTCCTTCTTGGGGGCCGAGAAATGGACATTGTACATCTGCTGGCAGCCCTTGCAGGTCCTGCGGCCGGTGAGGCGCTTCAGGAGGTCGTTCATGTCAACGTCGATGTTGAGGGCGATCGTAAGAGGGATGCCGTTGCTGCTGAGGATCTTGTCCAGGGCTTCGGCCTGGGCCGTGTTGCGGGGAAAACCGTCGAGGATGAAACCGTTCTTGGTGTCCGGCTGCTTGAGGCGCTCTTCAACGAGACCGAGCACGATCTTGTCGGACACGAGCCCGCCCTGGTCCATGATCACCTTTGCTTCCTTGCCGAGCGGCGTGCCGTCGGCTACGGCCTTGCGGAGAATATCACCCGTGGAGATCTGGGGGATCTTATATTTGTCGATCAACATCTTCGCCTGCGTGCCTTTGCCGGCACCGGGCGCTCCAAGCAGAACAACCCTCTTAGCCATTCGAGATTTCCTCCATCGTAGAAGAGATTATTTGCCGCGGGAACAGAGTGAAGACGCAATAGGCCCTTCCCAAGATTTTAACCGGCCTATATTCGTTTAATTGGAGTTTTTTTTCAAGTTAAAAATTATAATTTGAATATTAGTTTTGTTTATAAATGGGGTCGGTCATGCAGAAAATTGCGAAGTTTTTCAAGAGCTTTTCCGCGGTGGCTCAGCCTGTCCTTCTCTTCTCCGGACATCTCCGCAAAGGTCCTGTCGAACCCGTCAGGAGTAAATACCGGATCGTAGCCGAAACCCGTTTTTCCCTTAGGTTCCAGCCCGATACGGCCCTTTGCAAACCCGAAAAAGGTCTTTACGTCGCCGCCCGGAAGGGCCAGGGCCATGCAGCAGACGAACTGTGCCGTTCTTTTGTCCTGCGGGATATTCTTCAGCTCCTGGAGCAGTTTTTCGTTGTTTTTGACGTCATTCGCCCCTTCCCCGGCATAGCGGGCGGAATAGACGCCGGGCGCGCCCTTCAACGCATCCACTTCCAGACCGGAATCATCGGCAAGGGCCGCCTTGCCTGTGCACTGACAGACCTCGACAGCTTTCTTCGTTGCGTTCCCCTCGAAGGTGTCCTTGTCCTCCACGGTTTCGGGGCAGTTCGGATAATCACTCAGGGAGAGGATCGTGATCGGGAGATCGGCGGTGATCCGTTTGATCTCTTCGATCTTCTTTTTATTGCCAGTGGCGAGAACGATCTCCATCAGAACCTCAAAAACTTTATTAACCACGGATAAACACGGATGAAAAAGTACGG
>Ga0154473_1215_pt1 | contig 11233 bp, 9 predicted proteins | sample RifGroC2_FD_115952 | JGI IMG/M metagenome (GOLD analysis project Ga0154473, IMG submission 115952) | Nitrospirae bacterium GWC2_57_9 | reverse complement strand
CCTGCGGCCGTTTTGTCTTACGGGGCTTCAGGTACTCGTCGGGGTTTTTTATTTCCCAGACCTTTTCCATGTTATTCTCCGGTTCTTATTATAGCAAGGAGCGTGCAGAAGGTCGAGCAAGAACCTGCAATAATTAAAACCGTCAGTTTTCAGCGGCCCCATTTTTTGGTTTGCGCCTGCCGCACCCGGGTTGACATACCGCATATCGAAGTCCTTGATTTTTCCCCATTTCTATACTATTGTAGCGAGTACATACCTCACGCCCGCCTGGTTTCGTCCTTTCCTCCCTCTGTGGCCTCTGAGAACCTGATCCTGTTCCTTCGAGGGAATGAGACCATGAAAAAAATACTTGCCATTGCTCTGCTTATTGCCTGTTCCTGCTTCTTGCTGATCCGGGAAACTTCGGCTGAAGAGTTTACCCCTGCCGCCGGCCCCGATGTCAACGCTCCCCAGCCCGTCTCCGCCCCAACCCCGCAAGCCGCCGGATTAGACATCGCGGTCATTTCAAGAAGCACGATCACGGAGCTGACCGCGGGAGAGAATCTGCGTTACTACCGCAGCCTCGATGACTGGTTGATGAGGAGCATTGTCACCGATCTCGAGGACCGGGGATTGCGCGTAGATTTCGCCGAGACGGAAGACAGCCTGAAGAAAAAGGAATATCGGCATCTTCTGGCCTACAAAGTCGAGGACGTGGAGTTCGGCTTCAAGAACCCCTTCGGCCGCCATGCGAACGTCAGGGTCAGTTATGTTTTCCAAAAGCCGGACGGCAGGGTGCTTGCCTCGGGCGAGTACCGGGAGCACTCGAACAAGAGCTGGAAGAAATGCGCGATCAGCATCAGCAGGAAGGTGTCAACGGACGTAGCGAACGTGCTTTCAGGCAACCATCCGGCAAAAGCAGGCAACGCGGGAACGCCGGATAAAACAGTCGAAGAGCGCCTGAAGGAGCTTGATTCGCTCAAGGCAAAGGGCTTGGTGACGAAGGATGAGTACCGGAGCAAAAGGGAAGAGATTCTGAAGGACCTCTAGAACGTGTATTATTAACCACAGATGAACACGGATAAAACCAGGCAGGCCGCAGTTGGAAGCCGATAAGCGCAGATACCTGGACTAGAAAGGTCCGTATCGTCTTTTTTATTCGTGTCAATCCGTGTTGATCCCCTTGGCTTAGGGCTACGATCCGCGAGAAACTGCGTTAATCAGCGGCCGAACAGGTTCTGTTTTTTGCAAATTCTTAACTTGAGTGAGGAATTGACACGAATGTCTACATGCAAGGAATGCAGCGGAGAAGTGAGCCAGGGGGAGATCTTCTGCCGGCAGTGCGGCGCAGGAACCGCGTCGACGCCCGACTCGGCGGCCGGCACGGCACCGGCCGCGGACTCGAATGAGGAAGAACTTGCCCTGTTCGTGGGGAAGAATTCGGACAAGTATCTTCACAAGTTCCGGAGCTTCAACCGCAACGGGGCGGATTCCTTCGCCCTGACCTGGCACTGGCCCGCGTTCCTGGTCGGCTTCTGGTGGTTGCTCTACCGGAAGCTCTACCTCTGGGCAGTGCTCGACCTGGTTCTTGGCTTCATTCCCTACCTGGGGATCATCATGATGTTCGTCTTCGGCCTTACCGGAAATTACCTCTATTACAGCCATGCCAGGAAAAAACTGCAGGAGATCAACGCCGCGCCGGGATCGGATACTATCCGGACCGCGAGCATTGCCCGGGCAGGGGGGGTGAACAATGTGGCTGTCGTGCTGGCCCCGATACTGGTGATATTCATCGCCGGGATCCTCGCGGCCATCGCGATACCGCAGTTCTCCAGTTACCGGCTGAAGGCCTGGGACATGAAGGCAAAGCAGGAGATACAGGATGCCTGTACGCGGGGCGCGACCCTTTTCAATAGCCGGCCGGAAAAAATGGAGGTGAATCCCGATGACCTGCTGTATGCCGGCCTGGTCCGGTCGCCGGAGGTCGAGATGATGCTCCTGGACGGCAGGAGGGAGAGCTTCAGCATCAGCGCGAAGCATATCAAAGGCAGGACCACCTATTACACGGACCCGGCGTGCGCGCTGCGGGAGGAAAGACAGGCCCCGGACCAATAATGTCGCTTTGCGCGAGACGAGGCTTGCCTTACCCCGAGGCTGCTACGTGAATAGTATTTATAGACTGTAGCGAGGACCCCCGCATCATGCTGAAATTTTGCGCTTTGCATCCCGGCCCTTTCCAATTTGACTCGGACCTTTTCCTCTGCTATTCTCGCCTCATGGCCGGTCCTTTGCGAATGTGCAGTTTCTCGACCTTCCCTGGTATGAGCCGTCCGGTCCGGAGCATCGGCCGATGAACCCCTTCGAGATCATCGCTTACCCCCTCCTGCCGATCGCCGCTATGGAGCTGCTGCTGGGGTTCCTCCTGGTGAGCCAGGGCCGGCGAACCACTCCCGTGCACCGCTCAGTGGCGGCCATCGCATTTTTTTCCGCCGCATATTCGCTGAACACCGCTGTCATGTACCTCACGGCTTCGCGCGGCCTTGATTTCAATTTTTTCGCCCGGCTGAACTGGATCGGGTGGTTCGCCATTCCCGCCGGTTTTCAGTTCCTTTTCTACTTCAGGTCCGAAGCGAGCCGGGCCGCCCGCATCGCAGGATTGATTGTCTACCCCTACTGGGCGATCGTCCTGGCCTTGTGCCTGTTCACCGACCTGATCGTCACGCCCCGCTATTCGCTTATACCCTATGCCAACGATCCCGGGCCGCTCGAGACCCCCGCTCGCGTCATCGGCGCCTTGATGACCCTCTGGCTGATATTCGACCTGGTGCGGTTGAGGCGCCGGCTGGCCGGGATAAAGAAGTTCCAGCTGAATTATTTTTTTTACGGGGTGTTGATCTTCTCCTTCGCGGGCACAGCCATCGCCGGCCTGATGCCCGTGATCGAGGGCCTTGCCGTAGAGCCGGGTTTGGGCTCCTATTTCAGCCTCCCCTGGGTGGTCCTCACGTTCTACGCCATCGTCCGGCACAGCCTCTTCGAGATGCGCATCATCTTCTCGCGCACGCTTGCCATCATCATCCTGGTTCTGGCCTGCTCGGCCCTGCAATTCGCGGTGCTGTCCGCTGTAGCGCCCGCGCTGGGAACCGCCCTGTCGGTCTTCGTTTCCCTGTCGTTCCTCGGTTTTTTTCTGTTCGGAACTCCGGTCAGCGGCAAGATCCAGTCAATCGTCGACAGCCTGATCATCGGGGGCCGCTACCGGTATGAGACCCTGATGCGCGAGGCGATCGTGACCCTGAACTCCAAGAAGGAAGGGCCTGAACTGCTCGATTCCCTGATCGAGACTATCTGCGGCGGGCTTGGCGTCGCCGATGCGGGCATTTACCTCCACCGCGTCGAGGACGGGTTCGTGCTGCGAACAGGGCGAGGCAGCTTCCTGGACCTGAAGGATTCGCGCTCTCTTGCCGATATCGTACTGCAGAAACTGCAGGAAACCAACCGTTCGCTGGTCCTGGCAAACGTTGCCGGAGGGGGCGACGGCGGAACGTTTCAACTCACCACGTACCTGCGCGGAATAGGCGGAGAGGTACTCGTGCCGCTTTTATTCCAGCAAAGACTGCTGGGCGCGCTCATCCTGGGCCGGAAAACAAGCGGAGAGATGTTCGGGCAGAGCGACATCGGGTTCCTGGAAACGCTGGCCGCCCATGCCGCCAGCGCTCTTGAAAATGCCCGGCTGAATGACATCACCCGCAAGATCCGGTCGTCCCTCCGGGAGAGCGAGGAACGCTTCATGACGCTTGCCGAGGGGATGCCTGCTGCGGTCTTTATCCATCGGAACGCGTCGATAGTGTATGCCAATAAAGCGGCGGAGGATATGACCGGATACCATTCCAGCCAGCTGATCACGATGTCCATCAGCGACCTTGTCCATGCCGATTCTCCGTTCCCTGTGCATGCGAACGGTCCGGTCCGGGGAGGCCGGCAGAGGCACCAGGCCTCCCAGGAAGTGCGGGTGCTCCAGGAGAACGGGACCCAGCGCTGGGCTGTCATGAGTTCGGCGGTCATCGCATACGGGGAGCAGGCGGCCGTGATCGCCATCCTGTTCGATGTAACGGACCACAAGCAGACCGAGGGCAGGCTTCGGTATGAGCGGATACGGGACGCGGTGGAACGGATGGCGCAGTATCTTTCGGCGGACCTCGGCAGGCTGGTAAAGGACCTGCGGCATGTGGCAACGCTCCAGGAATACCGCGAAGACTGCCCGAGGGACCCCGGTCTCGAACGGAAGATCATCTCCACGCTGGAACAGGCGGAATTCCTGGTGCGGACCGTGAAGGAGTTCGGCGCGCGCCAGGAGTCGAAGCGTTCCCTTCAGGATATGAACGATATCGTCGGGAAACGGCGCTCCCTGCTGGCTGCCATGCTGACCGGAAAATGCGAGCTCGTGATACACCCCGGCACGGGACCGCTGCTCATCATGGCCGATCCGGCCAGGATGGAGAGCGCGCTCATGAACCTTGTACTGAACGCACGGGACCGGATGGTCCGGGGCGGCGCCATAACGATTGCCACGGGCCGTGCCGCGATGGATTCCGAGTTTATCAGGCGCGCCGGATACGGAGTGATAGGCGACTACGCCACGGTCTCGGTGCGCGATACCGGGGAGGAAATGACCCCGGATGAGCAGGAAAGGATCTTTGAACCGTTCTTCACGACGCGAGACGGCTGGCAGGGGAACGGCATGGGTCTGTCGATGGTTTACGATATCATCAAGGAACATCAGGGATACATAGCGGTAACATGCAGGCCGGGGCGGGACACTTCCTTCATCGTTTATCTTCCGCTCGTATCCGTCGGCAGCCGGTAAACCGGTTGATGGCAAAGAGCCGGAAGGATAACAGGCAAAGCGAATACGAGGCTCTTATTCAGCCGCAGATGCACGCCGATGAAGCACGGATAAAGCCACGGACCAACATCAGGGGATGTGTTGAACGCACGAACGCGGATACGACCAGGGCCGGCCATTGTCAAAGTATTCTTCCTTCTTAATCCTTATCCATCACCGTCAATCCGCGTCAAAGCTTTCTTGTCCTTTAAAAGATCGATCACTCATTCCTTGTCATCCGGCCCCGGGCCGGATGACGACCCTTTGATTTTTTTCTGTAACTTTTTCTGAAATAATTCGTCTTATGGGCGACAGTCCTGACGATTATACCCTGGCTTTTCAACTGCCCGGCAGTGGCCCAGAGGTCACGATTTGTTCGTGCCCGCGGCATGACGGTGCTGTCTTGTCCAAAGGAGGGCATTTTCGATGAAATGTTTCTTACGACAAGGAGCGGTCATCCTGCCGGTCCTGCTGGCAGCAGGCTTTCTTTTTCTGCCTCCTCCATCGCGAGCAGTTGAAACAGGGGGCAGGAGCCCCGGGGACCTGGCATCACCCGTGCGAATCGCAGAGATGGGCGATCTTCTGATCGTGAGCGACTACCGCGAAAAGGCGGTGTTCCTGCTCAACAAATTGAAGCTCAAGTCTGTCCGTTCCTTCCCGGTCAAGGGCGCACCCCTTGCCGTTGCTTATACCGGCGGTCGGATCCTTGTGGGCAATGAGACCGAAAAACGGATAGAAATGTATAATCCCGCCGGAAATAACCTGGGCGTTTTCGGGGGATCACGCGGCAACCGCATTCTTGCCAGGGATATGGCAATGGACGAGCGGTCGGACACGCTCTTCGTCGTCGATGGCCTGGACAGAACGGTCAAGCTTTTTGATCGCGAAGGAACGCTCATACAGACGATCATGTCCCGGGATATCGTGAACCCGGCCGGTATTGCTATCGATGCGGAGCGAAGCGAACTCTATGTAAGCGATTACGGTGATCCGTCGCTGAAAAATCCCGCCCTTGTCCATGTCTTCGACTATTCGGGCAACCTGCGCAGGGCGCTCTCCGGTCAACGAGCGGGCTTTTCCCGGCCCCAGGGAATGTCGTTCTCCGAAGACCATCTTTTCCTGGCAGACGGCGTACTCGGCAAGGTGCTCGTTCTGGACAGTTCCTCTGGGTCCCTGGCCAAGACCCTCGGCAGTTTCGGCGCAGAACCGGGCCAACTGATGCTGCCGCTCGACGTGGTGATCGACCGGTTGACGAAGGACGCGTACGTCACGAACAACCGTCCCGGCCGCATCGAACGGTTCCCCGGAGGAGGGCTGCTGCCATGAAACGCTGCCTGATACTGATCGCCGTGGTTGCTGCGGCAATGATTTCCCCCGGCAGTGCAAAAGCGCTGATCGCCGCTCACCAATGCAACTATTGCCATGCCGTTCATGGCGCAGCGGGTTCGGCACTGCTCAATGATACGCAGGCCGAAACGCTCTGTATGAGCTGCCACGGCCCCGCGGGCATATCGACACTCAAGGCCGAAGTTCATCTGAACGATCGGAACAGCGTTTATCCTGCATTTCGCATCACCTGCCGCACCTGCCACGATCCGCACGACAATGGGGGGAACTGGCTTGGCGGATCCAATATAAGACTGACGGGGAGCAGGCAGGATGCTACCGGGTATGCCAGGATCACGACGCCGAACAGCGGGGTTCGGGAAGTGGTCTTCGAGAGCCGGGGTTCCACGGCGGGAATGCCGACGCTCCATTCCTTCGCCGATGCCGACGAGGACGCAAACGGCTACTACGACGGCGTCTGCGAGACCTGCCACACCTTGACCAAGTTCCACCGGAACTCCGCCGCCGGGAGCCATAACCACAACACCGGGGATACCTGCGTGAGATGCCATCTCCATGCAAGCAATTTCGTGAAGTAGCAAATTAGGCCGCAGATGGACACGGATGAACACGGATAAAACCAGGCGAAAAGCAGCAAAGCTTTTGATCCTTTCGGTTTTTCAAGAATCTCCTGCCGTAGTTACCTCTTGGTTTTTCCTTTCTCCTCCGGTATAGTACCTTCCATGTCTCAACCAGTGGCCCTTCGACAACCGATCCTGATCCGTGATCTCCGGATCGATCCTCCGCTCCTGCTGGCGCCCATGGTAGGCCTTACCCACACCGCGCTCCGTCAGGTGATCTGCGATTTCGGCGGAGCCGGTCTGCTTTCAACGGAGATGCTTTCGGCAAGGAGCCTCCCTGTCGAGAATCCCGGAGTATCGCCCTACCTGATCCGTACCGCTTCTGAAAAACCGCTCTCCTATCAGATCCTGATCTCCTCGGCGCAGGAAGTGGCCCCGGCCGTGGACGCGCTGCATGCGGTCAACGCTGACGCCATAGACCTGAACCTGGGATGCCCTGCTCCTGCCGTTGCCAGGCGCGGTGCGGGCGCCGGGCTGATGGAACAGCCCGGGGAGGTCCGCCGGATCGCGGCCGAGGCGCGGAAGCTCACCTCCTTGCCCCTGACGGCAAAGATCCGGCTGGGCATGGATCTGGATATGGGGAGATTGCAGGATTTCTGCAGCATGCTCGAAGACGAGGGCATCGATCTGATCTCGGTACATGCCCGGCTCAAACAGGAGTCCTTTGCGAGGAATCCGAGATGGGAAATCATTGCCGGCATAAAGGAGCAGGTCACGATCCCGGTCATCGCCAATGGGGGCATATTCTCGGTCCAGGACGCGGAAAAATGCCTGCGCCTGTCCGGCGCGGACGGGCTGATGCTCGCCCGCGGGGCAGCGATAAGACCGTGGCTCTTTGCGGAGATCGCCCGGGAACTGTTCGGGTGCGCTGTTCCAACGCCCGCAGTGTCCCTGCCCGCGCTTTTCTGCAGGTTCGTCGATCTCCTGAACGAGCATTTCAGGCCGGAGCACCGGCTGGGCAGGCTGAAGCAGTTCATCCATCATTTTGCCCGGAACTACCAGTTCGGACACCACCTGGCATCCCGGGTCCAGAGCAGCGACAGCGTGGAGGAAGCCCGCGAACGGGCGGAGAGGTTCTTTGAAGATAACGAGGGATGCCCACCCTCATCCCGTCCTTCCCCCTGAGGGGGAAGGGGTAGCGGACAAGGATAATTCTATCGAATGCGGAGCGCGGAGTGAACGCAGCGCGAAGCGAGCCGAGGGACTTTAAGCTTTCGCCTCCCTTCTTGTCTTCGTGGCTCCGTGTGAAAACAGAGGCCTGAGCTTTTCCCCCGGTTTCGAGCCTTTCTTTCTTTGCGCATTTGCGGCTTTGCGAGAGAAAAAGAATTTAGGATTTTGATTCTCACGGAGAGCAAGTCAAGCGCTTTTCTCCGCGACCTCACCCGGCGCGCTCGCCCCGCCGGGTGCGAGAACCCTCAACGCCACCAAAGATCGGTGGCAGGGCCGCGCCTCCCGAGAGACAGGCCTTTACGAGGTTTTCGCCATTCCCAGCACAGCATCGATCTCCTCGCTGCTCATCGTTTCTTTTATCGCCAGTTCCCGTACCAGAAGCTCTAAGGTTTCCCGGTGCCTGGTCAGCAGGTCCAGCACCTCGGCGTAGGCCGAAGTGACGATGGAGCGGATCTCCGAGTCGATCTCTTTCGCTGTGGCATCGCTGAAGTTCTTCATCACCCCGCCATCGGGACCGGCCGCCTCGTTCCTGCCGAAGGCAACCGGGCCGAAGGCCTCCGACATGCCCCACTCGCAGACCATCTTTCGTGCCAGGTCAGTCGCCCGGGCAAGGTCGTTGCCTGCTCCCGTGGTCGTTGTCCGGTAGACCAGGTCTTCGGCGGCCCGGCCTCCCATCAGCACCTTGATGTGGCAGACCAGCATCTCCCTGGTATAGCAATGAATGTCCTCTTCCGGGATCTGAACGGTCACGCCCAGGGCGCGGCCCCGGGGGATGATCGAGACCTTGTGCACCGGGTCGCAGCCCGGGATGAGTTTCGCAGCCATCACATGGCCGGCCTCATGCCAGGCGGTACGAAGCCTGGCCGCATCGGACAGGACCAGGGATTTCTTTTCGGCCCCCATCAGCAGCTTGTCCTTTGCCGCCTCGAAGTCCTCCATGTCCACGGCAGGCTTGCTTTGGCGCGCGGCCTGGATGGCGGCCTCGTTCACCACATTTGCGAGGTCCGCTCCGGAGAAGCCCGGTGTGCCACGGGCGATCACGTGCAGGTCCACGCCGGCGCTCAGGGGCACCTTCCGGGCATGCACTTTCAGGATATCCTCACGCCCCCGAATATCGGGCGCGCCGACGGATACCTGCCGGTCGAACCTGCCGGGCCGCAGCAGGGCCGGGTCGAGAATCTCCGGCCGGTTCGTGGCTGCAAGCACAACGATGCCCGGGTTCACCGTAAAACCGTCCATTTCCACGAGCAGCTGGTTCAGGGTCTGGTCTCGCTCGTCGTTGCCGCTGCCGCCTGCTGCATCGCGTTTTCGGCCTACGGCATCCAGTTCGTCAATAAAGATGATGCAGGGGGAGTGCTTTTTTGCCTGCGTGAACAGCTCCCGTACGCGGGCGGCGCCCACGCCCACGTACATCTCCACGAATTCAGAGGCTGAATGAGCAAAAAAGGGGACCCGTGCCTCGCCGGCCACGGCCCGGGCAAGGAGGGTCTTGCCGGTGCCGGGAGGGCCGACGAGCAGCACGCCCGTGGGCATCTTCCCGCCCAGCCGGGAAAAACGGCTTGGATCCTTCAGGAACTCCACAGTTTCGACAAGATCGTCCTTCGCCTCTTCGGCTCCGGCCACATCCTGGAACAGGGTCCCCGATTCCTTCGGGTTCACTGCCCTGGTCTTGCTGCCGCCGAACACACCGGTCTTCTTCATGATGAAGAACAGGGGCACCAGCATCAGCAGGCCGATCCCGAGCTCCACCCGGCCGGTGTGCGAGTCGGCAGGTTTGGCTGAAAGGTCGATGTTCTTCGCCAGAAGCAGTTTCGACAGCTCTGCATCCATGGGTCGAAAGAGCTCATAGGAGGCCCCGGACCGTGCGACGGCAGTTATGGCATCGCCTTCCATCCGGACGCTTTTGATCTCCCCGGCATTTACCTTGTCCACAAAGACGGTATAGCTGATCCTTCCGCGTTTCTGGATCTGGTAATGCCTCCAGATAAGGATCCCGCAGATGAGCAAGGCGGAGATGGCGAGAAAGGCGGATAATTTGATAATCAGTATGCGTGTACTATTTTTCATTCGTTACCTCAAAAATAGGCTGGACCCTGCGGCAGGCAGCGGTCCTCGCAGGTACCATAGCATGGACAGACGCCTTTTTATGTGACCCGGCTCACGTTGCTGCTGTCAATTCGCGTGCTTTTCCGCCATTGACAAACCCCCGAATCCCGCATAAGATATCTCTGTATGAAGGCACCCGAATTTCTCAAGCTCTTCCCCGCGTTCCGGAACACCCCGGACAGCCTGCTCCGCGACTTCCTTGCCGCGGGCAATCTTCAAACCGTGCCCGTCGGGACCCAGATCTATCGCGAGGGCGACGTCTGTTCGGGCATTGCCTTCGTGATCTCCGGCGATATCCGGGTCTATAAGATAGGCCAGAGCGGCCGCGAGATCACGCTCTATGAGATCGGCCCGGGGGATACCTGCATCCTGAACGCATCGTGCATACTTTCCGGGAAGACCTATCCGGCCTATGCCCTGGCGGCAGCGGAGAGCGAGGTGCTGCTCTTCCCGGCGCCTGTCTTTCACCGGATGGTGGCCGAGTCGGAGCAGATGCGCAAGTTCGTCTTCACGATCATGAACGAACGCTTTACCACGGTCATGGAACTGGTCGAAGAGGTGGCTTTCGGCAGGATGGACCAGCGGCTGCTGGATTACCTGGTCGAGAGGTCGGGGAACGGACACCTGGAAACGACCCACCAGAAGATCGCCAATGACCTGGGGACCTCGCGCGAGGTCGTGAGCCGCCTGCTCAAGGATTTCGAGCGGAGGCAGCAGGTCAAGCTTTCCCGGAATTCCATATCCATTCTCAAGTGATCGTATTTGGTTTGTTGGTATTTTGGGTACATCAGAGAAAACAAACCTGAAACATTTGACACTGATAACGGCGGATCGAGATCTGATTCAGACGGATAAGATCAGTGAAAATCATATTTCATCGGCTTTTTTCTGTGTCAAAGCTTCTTGGTTTCTCATCCTCTCTGGGTGTCTTCAACTTTCTTGGCAAAAGAACCACTCGATGTTAGCGTTGTCCCGTCCCTTTTCCCCAGTGTGACTTAGTCACAGACCCCTTTCTTCTCCTGTGCTATCGTTTATTCAAAAAGGATTTTCCTTTTCGGGATTCCTTTGAAACAAGAGCATATCTTTTCCAGCGAGCGGTTTATTGCCAACAACGGATTTAGGTCAAAGGAGG
>Ga0154473_1229_pt1 | contig 11805 bp, 9 predicted proteins | sample RifGroC2_FD_115952 | JGI IMG/M metagenome (GOLD analysis project Ga0154473, IMG submission 115952) | Nitrospirae bacterium GWC2_57_9 | reverse complement strand
AACAGAGCCGATGCCGAGCAGGCCGGCCGGATCGTCGCCCGACATCCCTACACTGTCCGCCCAGGCGAGCCGGGGTTCGGGGCCCGTCGTCACAAGGCGCGCGGCCAGGGAGACTTTGGCCTTTCCGCCATTTTCAGAGCTGCTGCTGTTCCCGTTGTAGAGTTCGCAAGACGTGATCAGAACTGCATCCACGCCGGCTTGCTCCTTGAAGGTCTTCGAGACGTCAGGGTCCACACCGCTCGTGAAGCGGATCCTGTTCTTCTCCAGGAATGCCTCGAGCACGGCATTGTCAAGCACCTGCAACCCCTGTTCGTGAAGACGAATCTGCAGCCTGTTACGGATATCAGCGGCCGGTACGGCATTGCCGGTCAGATTTTGCACGGGCAGCACGGCGAGCACGGGTCCGCGCCCGTCCGGCGCGGCTGTTTCGTTCACTCGCGCCGCGCACCCGGCGACCAGGAGGAGCGCGGCAGCAAGAACGCGCAGATTACCGGAACATTTTATCAATGATGTCATTGACCGCCTTTTCGGTGATCTGGTTCATCGGAAGGCCGCCGCCGCCCAGCAGCCGGTCCTTGAAGGAGATGCCTCCCTGCGTGGAGGAAGCCGACCACACCACCCTGCCTGTCTGCGTCTCGATCATCTTCATGCTCAGAGAGATCACCTGCGAGGTCGAGTTCCCCGAGCGGACCTCCCCGTACTCGCGGATCACGCCGATTATGACGGCGTCCACCTTCACAATGCTGCCGAATTTGACGATGTCTTCGGGAGCCGGGAAGGCAGCCTCGGCGATGGCGGCCCGCGAAATGCCGCGGTTCACTTCCCCGGGAGGAATGACATAGACGGCCCCGGTGGACAGGAGCGTGGTCGCGAAGACATCGCGCACCCGTTCCGTGGCCAGCGTCTCCCGCGTCTGGTTCGAGAGCGGCATGACGGCCACGGTGCGGATCGCCGCGAAGTCCATGCTTTCGTCGCGGAAGACATCGGTCGCGACCGGGCCGCAGGCTGCCAGGACGACGGCGAGCAGCAAGCATTTGATTCCTGTTCGAGCACGAGGGGAGCAGTTCTTCATGGATCGCCTCTCAAAAAGTGTAGCGGAACTCAAGACTCGCGCCGGAGGACCGCTGGTCCTGCGACAACGAGTCGACATGGTTTTTGAACAGCGACGCCATCAGGTACATGCGCGTCGAGACGTTCCATCGGACGGACTCGGTCAGCAGCTTGCTGGTGGTCTCGTCAAAGGACTGGGTGTTCTCGGTATAGGATGCCGTCAGCTGCAACGCCCCTCCCGAGAAGGGCGACCAGGTGACGCTGTAGTTCCGCATCCGGTCGGCACGGTCGTCCTGACGGATGATACTCCACGAGACGGCCAGGTACAGCGCGGGGACCGGAATGTAGGTGATGCTCAGATCCTCGCGTTTCGTCTTCGTAACGACCGGGTCCTCGTCCGGCACGCGGACTTCGGTGCGCGTCTCGGAGTAGTTCGGCGTGATCGTGATTTTCGGCCGGGGAACAATGGAAGCGCCCAACAGGAGAGTTCTGCTCTCGGACCTTCGCCCGGTATCCACTGCCTCGAAGGAGGCGCCTCCGCTCACGAAGGCGTCTACCCCCGGGTAGAGCCTCGCCGTGTTGTTCAGGAACAAGGCATTGCTTTTAACCTCGCTCTCGGGTGTGCGTTCGAACCTGCCGCTGTAGGTCAGAACGTTGCTCACGGTTATCCGCGGCGTCGCATTCAGCGTCGCGCCGTAAAGATAGCCCGTGGTTTCCCCCCCGTTGTCGGAGCTTCGCTCGATCCCGACCCGCGCGCTTCCCGTGAGTCTGTCGTCGAAGCGCTCGCTGGCCGAAAGGATGTTGGCGAGCGTGGACCGCCTCCTGGTGTCGATGCCCTCGGTCACGACCGTGAAGTAGGAAAAATCGTAGGTGACGAAAGGGACATTGAGGAGCCGCGCCCGCAGGACTACATCGCCGATCCGCGTCGTGGTGGTAAGAGGTCCGTTGAGGGGGACGTTGGCCAGGAACGCCTGCAGTTCGGTCACGAAGATCTGCTGGTCCGCGGCTGCCGAGAAAGTGGCTGACGCAAGCGCCTGCGCTTGCGTCAGCGGCCTGACCACGACCTTGATGTACCTCGTCCTGACCGTGGGGAACCGGAGTTCGAAGCGGTTCCGGATCGGATCGAAAACGGCCGGAAAGACCGTGGCCCAGGGGGACCAGGTCTGGTTATCGCGGCTGGTGTAAACGGTCCAGGAGAACACGTTCGCAATCTCGGCCGGGAGCGAGGTGTTGTTCCAACCGACCCAGACCGCGAGCGAGCTTACTTCCTGGTCCAGGCCGAGATCAAGACCGATGTTGCGGGCGCCCGGCGTTGTCGTCGGGAGGCCGATGGCAATCCCGGCAGGCAAGGACGTGTCGTTGTTGGTCAGCGCCGGGTTTGTTTCCAGCGGCAGGGATGCCGTATTGTCATTCACCAGCGAAAGTCCGGACGAGGCGAACAGCTGGACGGTCGCCTCCGGGCTCCCGGTGGTAAACACCTCTGTTTCCCGCCGGATCATTTCGTAATCGGTATACAGGGCAAGGCGGGTGTTGAAGAGGCTGCGGTCATAGGATGCCTTCCCGTCATGGGCCCGGGTCTTCTGCTCCACATCATGGATCTTATCCAAAGAATCGTCCTCGGTATACTGGTAGCGCAGCGTCAGCCGGTCGGCCGGTTCATAAAGGGTGGTGAAGGCAAATATCTCGTTCTCATCGTCTATGTTGGTCCGGCCCTGGTCGTAGACCTCGTTCCGCAACCAGCGCGCCTGGAGCATCGGAAGGTCCGATGGCCTCCAGCTCAGAACGGCGCTGGTGGTCTCGCTGGTCGTCCGGGACGATGATCCCGAGGTCTCTCTTTTGACCTCCTGAACCCCGTAGTTGGCTCCTGCCGTGAACAGAGGGTCGCGCAGCGTCAGATCGACGAAGGGCCGGTACCGCACCGCCGTTACGACGCTCTCTGTCCCGTCGGTGGTCGTATCGAACCTGTTCTTTTCGAACACGCCGTTCGCGAGCAGGAACAGCTTCGGGTAGAGCGCTTTATTCAGCGTCAGCCCGTACTGCTGGAGAAAACCATCGGTCTCGGAGTGCCGGCTGCGGCCGCCGCTCCTGATGTCGGTCTCATTGTATGTAGAGATAAGATCCACGTACCCCGTCACCTCATTGGCTGCCGCACTGCCGGCGATCCAAAAAAAAAACAGCAGCGAGCAGGCGCCTGTTCCGGAAAGAAGGGGCTTCCTGTGTTGAACGTACCTGTTGCGCATGCCGCTCCTGTCCTTAGCGTTCGCCCATCATCGCGACCCACAGAGGTCCGCTGCCCACGTCGAACTCGCCGATGATCTTCCTGCTCACAAGGTTCACTACGCTCACGACCCTGCGTTCCGGCACCACCGCGTACAGGTTGTTCTCGTCCCCGTCAATCGCCAGCGCCGCTGCCGTCCCCCCCAGGGGGATCCCCGCCCCCCGGGAAAGCGAGAACGGGTCATACACGCCGAGAACGGGATCATACTGCATTGCCAGGTAGAGGGTGTCCGTCCTCGTATCCACCTTGATCGCGGTCATGCCCATGCCGATGAACTGGCGGGTGATGACGGCGAGCGAAGCGGGATCCAGCACGAGGAGGTACGGTGATCGGGCGCAGATCGCGTAAAGCCGGTCGCCGCTGCGATTGAACTGTCCCCGGACCGGCTCCGCTTCCACTGCCGCCGAGACGGCCAGCGAACGATAGGGCACGTCGATCACCGAGATCATATTTGACGTCGGACTGAACACGTACGCCCGTTGTCCCGTCCGGTCGAGCAGAACCGACCGAGGTCCCTGGGCAACCGGGATCCGGGCCAGTTCAAGGAGGGTCCGGGTATCGAGGAACGTGACGGAATCCGCGCCGCCGTTGGGGATGATAAGAATTCCGCCGTCCGGCGTGAGCGCCGGTTCTCCCGGCACATCACCCGTGTTCAGACGGACCTTGTTGATGATACGACCCTCCGCCAGGTCGATCACCTCCACCAGGTCTTCGCCTGCATCCGCAACATAGCCTCGTTTCCGGCCCTGATCGAGCACGATTGAGACCGGCCTGCTCCCCGTGGCCAATACGCCTGCCACCTGCATCCTCTTCTTGTCGAACAGGGTTAGTGAGCCGTCGCCGGCATTGGCCACATAGCCGGTCAAGCCGGTCAGAGGACGGTCTGGAACCATTGCGGAGAAGACGGGATCGAAGGCGAACCCGGTCCTGACCGAGTCCGGATAAACGAGGTTCAGGCTGACCATGGCCGCTGTTCGCGGGGCAAGATCGAAGGTGACCGCGGCCGTAGCCGGTGCCTCAGCCGTCAGGAGCTCCGCGGAACCGTCTCCGCGCTTGAGGACCGCCTTCTGTACGGTGCAGGCGATGCCCTGATACCGGCCGGCGGGAACGTTGCCGAAAGCTAGTAGACGTTGACGGTTGCGGTCCTGCACAGGAAAGCCTGTAATCGCGGGAACGAGCGGGTGGTGCGTTCCGTCCTCGCTCACGGCAGCAACCCTGGTTATCTCAAAGACGAGACCTTCGGCGTCCTGCTGGAGCGGATCAAGATAAACCGAAAGGAGGCCCTCCGTACCGGACAAGGGCTGAAAGGGAAGGCTTCTCATCAGGCACCCTGAAAAAAGGGAGCAGGCAATGAGAATGATCACGGCAAAGATATCTCTTTGGACCATCTCCCCCCCTGAGCACACGGTCATCGATACTTGTCTGGGATTACTGAGGAAAGAAAAGAATACTTTTTTTAATATATCTCAAGATGCAGGAATTTTGGTTGCACTCTGTTGCTTCTTTCTTTTCTAAACGCTAAAGTTCATTAAGATTCAGAAGGGTGCCAAAAAGAACACGCCTTCTGATGAATAGTCCGAGGCTTTACCCGTTCCGTCTATTCACCCCCTTCCAGGAGAGAAGGTATTGGGCGACTTTAGGTTTAACGTCGCGGGAAAGCGCCTAATCGTATGTGATGATAAAAAAACAAGGGCTGGCAAATGCGCCAGCCCTTTAGAATTAACGATTGATCCAGCAGACAGGAAGGCAGTTTCTAGTCCTTGGCATGACATTTATTGCAGAGTACTCTCTGATAAATGGAGAAATCCGAGACCGGCCTGTCATAGTAGGCGGCCTTGGTTTCAGCTTCCGTACGGCCCATGGCATAGCCGGCAGCGGCGTTGTCAATGCCGGGGTAGAGGCCGTTGTACACCATAAATTCGCTCTGGTACTCAAAACGGAGCATATCCGGCCAGCCGGATGCATGGGCGCGGTGGCAGGAAAGGCACATGACGTCCGAGGTGGTTACGGTCGGGCCGGGCTGCTGCTTGGCATTGTTGGAAGCGATGGACTTCAACGTGGCATAATTGAGAGTATCTTCCTCATAGGGCACCAGCGAGTTAAACGACGTGAGCTGGCTGCCGGTCATGTCGCCCGATTTCACGTAGCTGTTGTAGGTTGCCGTGAGGCTGGCGAGGTTCTGGGATACCGGGTGGGTCAGCCTGCCCGAGTTGGTATGCATGTCGGGATGACAGGTTGAGCACCACTCAGCCATGCCCTTGCCGTAGGCATCGCGGACCTGCAGCACGTCCTCGCTCTTGTTGTAGTTCTTGTTCACGACAGCTGCAGGCGGATCCACAACGAATTGAATACCGTCCTGGGTCCAGCCTTTGCCGGCCAGAAGCCGGAAAACGCCGACCGCCGTGGAACCGGAGATGGGATCGGCGCTGTCATTGTAGGAGCCCGAGTTGGCGATAGGCAGGCCCGTCGTCTTGATCGTGCCGTCCGCGAACCGGCGATACTGGCCGTGCATATCATGGCAGCTGGTGCAGGTCAGTTGGGCCGAGGGAAAGGTCCCGCCCGGAGCTGTTGCGCCGTCGATCTCGGTATATCCGTTATCAGCCGCCAGGATGTTGTGGCCGTGGCTCGCGCCCGCCTCGTTGATCGTATCTCCGTGGGTAACATAGGTGTAGGACATCTTGAGCCAGCCGAAGTCGCCGCCCGGCGATCTCTGGATAGGCGCCTTGCCGTTTCCCGCATCCAGGTCCTGGGTGCGGGTGCTGATATGATATCTGGTCGGCTCGGTATCGCCTTCCGCGTTCTCATGACAGTTGAGGCAGGTGGAGCCGATATCGCTCTTGGTCAGGAGCGCGCCGCTCTGGGCGGAATGCATGCTGTGGCAGCCTTCGCACTGCGCGACGCCGCCGGAATGGAACGCAAATGCCATGCTGCCGAAGCCGACGACCAGCAGGGCTGCGGTCATAACGGCCATACTCCATTTCAATCCTTTCATCGTATCCTCCATGTATTCTCCGGCAGCCCGGCCGTCCCGGAGGGACCCGTCGGCTTTGTGCCCCCATCTCGCAATGGGTTTACCTTGTACGGAGGAGTTGTGATCAAATTTTGCACTGAAACTGCCGCACCTTTCCGTTGGCATCCCTTTCGTTCCTTTTTTGTGTCATCACCTCCTTAATGCAGGCGGGATGCCCTGCCTGATAGTGCCGGATCAGTCGTACAGCAACCGGAAGACACTGACCCCTTTGTTTCTTGCCTGGCTGACATACACGCGGTCCTGGGCGTCCACCTCGACGTTCCGGGGAGAGATCAGCTCCCCGGGCCTGCCCTTGTCCGACCCAAACTGGGTCACGAACCGGAACGCACTGTCGAATATCATGACGCCATATTTGCCGACGTCCACGACGAGATAATTCCCTTTGCTGTCCCTCGCGATGCCACGCGCGATATTGAACTTGCCCGGGACGCTGCCCGGTTGTCCGAATGAAGCAATGGACCCGTCCGGCGACAGCCGGTAAGCCTTGAAGAAGACCGGGATGGTAAAGACCATGTTCCCCTCACGGTCCACGCTGAAGCCGCCCATGCCGCTGTCGGCTCGCTCCTCTTCCTCCAGTTTGAGAATGGCGGCCACATCGTACTGGTTGCGCACCCGGCGGCCCTGCTCGTCCATGATGACGATCAGCATCTGGTTCATATCGACAAGATAGAGCAGGCCGTCATGGTAGACCATCCGGTTCGGTGAAAAGGAAGGGAAAAGCTGCTTCACGTCGCCCGCGCTGATGGTCGTTTCCAGCGGCTCTCCGCGGTAATTGCTTTGCGTCACCCGGAATTCCGTGCCTCGGGAGACGAGCGTCAGGATATTCCCGCCGGCGTTGACGGCGACGTCCTGGATCCGTTCGGGGTCGGCAATGCCGAAGCGGTAGACCTCCATGCCTGCGTCATTGAATACCCTGACCGTGTTCCGGTAGAGCACATAGATCTCGTTCCGCTCCCGGTCAGCGACGACGCGCGGGCTGTCGTAGGCGACCGTGCCGGTAAAATCGGCAAGGTTATACAGGTAGACCGGCTGCACGCCCGCCGCTGCCGGCATGGCGGCGAAGGCGAAGACCAGTCCGAAAAGTGCTGCGGTGAAGAAATGTGAGTTCCCTGGCTTTTTCATTTTTTTTAGAGCTGAAGGATCATCATGCACATAGCAACGAACATGCCATGTCCTTGATTGCAAATATGCTTGATTATTCAATCGGCTGTTTCGGCCTGCCAAAGAGAAGGGGGGAACTTCCGGTGAAAACACCAGCTCCTACCCGGCAATTTCACCAGTGCGAAGAATGAAAGTTGTGGAGAGTTGCAGTTTGTTATGGAGCCGCCTCGTATTGAAGCTCCCTGCAGCAAATGAAGGTTCCTATAGGCATCTGCAGGGAATCTTGATTCTAAAGTTGGAACACCCTGCACACCCTATTCTCGCGCGGAGCACTCGAAAACATTGGGTGCGAGCCTCGCGGCAAGCGCTCGTAAGCGCTGGGGGCGCCCCGCAATCCCGCCATGGCGGGACGGGGAATGCTTTCTCCGGAATTCAACGAGACCGTGCTGAGGATGGAGAATACAGAGGGGGGGGAAAATAAGCTGAATTGAGATATTGCATGATGAAGACGGGGAGCGGAAGGAAAGCGGAGATCAGCGGGCGAGAATTTTCGCCTGCTCCAGATGCGCTGCGGACTCGACGGTGCGCCCCCCGAGCTTCAACGCATAGGCCAGGTTATGATGCACCACGGCATTCCCGGGATCGAGGCGCTCTGCCCGGGCAAGATGAGAGATGGCTTTGTCGAGAAGACCCAGTTCGCCGTAGGCTATGCCCAGGTTCAGATGTGCGTCCAGATAGTCGGGCGCAAAGCGCAGCGCCAGCAGGTACTGTTCGGCCGCCTGGCCGGTCTTCCCCCTATCACGGAGGAAAAGGGCGAGATTGAAATGGGCAAAGGCGGCGGAGATGCGCCGTATATCGGTCTCGTTGTTCGGCTCAAGACCGGTCCGGTACCGCTCCAGGGCATAGTCGGGCTTCAGCCGGAGCACTGCAACGAACTCCTGCTCCGCCTGTTCCAGCCGGGCGAGCCGCGCATACAGGAGGCCCCGGTTGTTGCGGGCAGGGAAATAGCCGGGGTTCAGGGCAATGGCCCGGGAATAGGCGGCAATGGCCGCTTCCGTCCTGCCCATGCTCTCATAGGCAAGCCCCAGATTATTGTGTCCCCGGGCTTTGCGCGGGCTTTTTTGGATCACATCGCCGGAGAGCGTGTACTCGCTCTGCCAAATGCGGTTCCGGGCACCGGTTGCACCGGTCAGCAGAAAGATCATAACAGCTGCAAGAAAAAGTCTTCTTCTCATCGTCTCTTTCCGGTATGAGGGGCTCTCCCCTGCGGGGAAAAAACCATGTTAAGCTGTCATTTCACCAGCCGCCCGCTGCGGCGGTGCATACTCTCTGCAAGAATCTGGGACGAAATGCGCTTATTTCCGTCGAATGCTGCCCGGGTGCCGGTGGTACGGGATTTGCTTTCCGTTCATGCAGCGGCGGACTGCGCCGAATCTTCCCGAGGGTGTTTCCGTTGAAAAAGATCCTGATCGTTGATGATGAATTCCTGATCAGGTACTCGCTCGCGCACATGCTCCAGAGCGCATCTGCCGACGTGACGACCGTGGCAAGCGGGGCCGAAGCGATCAGGGAGATCCAAAGCCTTGCCTTTGATCTCTGCTGCCTGGACATCCACCTTCCCGATGGAAACGGCGTGGATATCATGAAGAGGATCCGGCAGCTTTCTCCCGGCACCTGCATCCTTATGATGACCGGAGGCGAGGTGACCAGGGAGATGCTTTCGGATATCCTCTCGCAGTCCGGGCTTCTGCTGTCCAAACCCTTCGACCTGTTCAAGGTAAAAAACCTGGTGAACTGTCTCCTTGCCGGCGGTAATCCCGCTGCCTGCACCGTCGTCCATGACGACGGCGCCGGGCTGGGATTGGGGTTGAAGAGCAACCAGCGAAAGTACGAAAGGCAACAGCGTTCCGTGCCGGACCCCTGTTCGGTCGCGGCTCCCGGCCTTATCAGGACCGCCAGCGTCATCAACGTCAGCCGGGAGGGCCTCTGCCTCCTGACGAAGTACCCGCTGCATACCGGGTCTACCCTCAGGATCGCGCGGGACGACGAGAACGCATGTATCGGCACTGTGCGGTGGAGCGCCAGCGAAGGGAACGAGGAAGGCTACCGCGCGGGCATCCAGTTCCTGCCGGCTGAACCCGGCAGCCACGGGGCCGCGCAGGGCGCCTAGGGCTTGCTATTCCAGGCCCAGTTTCTTGACCTGGTAACGCAGGGTATCGTAGCTGATATTCAGCAGTTTGGCCGCCTGTGCCTTGTTGTTCTTCGTCCGGTCCAGCGCCTGGAGAATGAAATCCTTTTCCACGTCCTCGAGGCGCACCCCTTTTTCCGGCAGCGCGAACTTGTCCGCGGCTGCACGGCTCGACTGGGCCGCGGCGGATGTCAGCCAGCCGGGCAGATGCTCCGGGCCGACCATTTCCGCGCTCTCGAGCACCACCAGGCGTTCGATCAGGTTCCGCAGTTCCCGGATGTTGCCGGGCCAGGGGTAGGCGATCAGCATCTTCTCCGCCTCGGGCGAAAAGCTCTTGATCGTTTTCTTGTTGTACCGCTTCGTCAGGACCGAAAGAAAGTGGCGCGCCAGCAGGGGTATGTCCACCACGCGCTCGCGCAGCGGCGGCACATGCAGGTAGAAGGTGCTCAGCCGGAAGAAGAGGTCCATCCTGAACTCTCCCCGCTCCACCGCCTCCGACATGTTCCTGTTCGTCGTCGCGATGACGGTCACGTCCACGGGGACCTCGGCGGTGCCGCCCACGGGCCGCACCGTGCGCTCTTCAAGCACGCGGAGCAGCTTGCCCTGCAGGTTCAGCCGCATGTCCCCGATCTCGTCCAGCAGGATCGAACCGCCCTGGGCCAGTTCGAACAGGCCCTTCTTGTCGGTCTTGGCGTCCGTGAAGGAGCCCCGGGCATGTCCGAACAGCTCGCTCTCGAGCAGGTTCTCGGGCAGGGCGGCGCAGTTGACCCGGATGAAGGGCAGGCAGCCTGACCGGTCGTCATGATGGATCAGGCGGTGGGCATACCGGGCAAACAGTTCCTTGCCGGTCCCGCTCTCCCCGGTCATCAGGATGGTGGAAACGGCCGCGTCGGCCATTTTTTCGATCTTCTGCTTGAGCACCCGGACCGGCTGGGAATCCCCCACAATGTCCTTGTCGAACAGTTCCGAATGCACCTTCCGGAGGTAGTCCACCTCGCGCTTCAGGCGGCCCTTCTCCACGATGTTCCGGAGCACGATCTTGACTTCGTCCACATTGAACGGTTTGGTAAGATAATCGACAGCGCCCAGTTTCATGGCCTTGACGGCCGTTTCGGCCGTGTCGTCCGCGGTCAGCATGACGACCTGGGTCGGCAGTTCCTGTTCCACCAGTTCCTTGAGGATGTCGATCCCGCTGCGCAGCGGCAGCCGGATGTCGAGCAGCACTACGGCCGGGGCCCAGGACCGGATCTCGGCGATCACGTCCTGCAGCGAGGTCATGGCGCGCACCTCGTACCCGTCCCCTTTCAGGACGCGCGTGAGCATGGTCACGATCAATTCGTCGTCGTCCACCAGAAAGATCCTTACCGGCGTTTTCATGCCGCAACCACCTCCGGCGCCATCCGGACCGGCAGGGTGATCGTGAAGGTGACCCCCCGGTCCCGGTTGTTCTGCACGGCGATCGCGCCGCCGTGCTGCTCCACCAGCCCCTTGGTTATCGCCAGGCCCAGACCCGTTCCGTTCGGCTTCGTCGTAAAGAAAGGCTGGAATATCTTGCCGGCCACGGCCTGATCGATCCCCCTCCCGGTGTCCGTGATGCTGACCTCGACCGAGCCAGCCGCGGTGCGCGACGATCGGACGGTGATGCTGCCGTCAGCTCCGATTGCGTCCGCGGCGTTCAGGAGAAGGTTGAAGAACACCTGCTGGAGCTGCAGCGGGTCCGCCAGGGTCTCCGGGAGCAGCCGGTCGAAATCCTTGAAGATCTGCAGGGGCTCACCGTTCCCGCCCATGAAGGCCGGATGCCGCTCCGTGAGCGCCACCGTCGCGTCGAGTATGCTGTTGATGTCGACCAGCATGAGCTGCGGCTTGGGCGGCCGTGCGAAATTGAGAACGCTCTTGATCAGCGCTTCGATCCGCCTGATCTGCTCCGCCACCTTGAACGCGATCAGCCGGTTCTCGGGGCCGAGCGTCGGATCGCAGGAGAGGACATCCACCGAGGCCTTGATGCCGGCAAGGGGATTCTTGATCTCGTGAGCAAGGCCGCCCGCCATTTCCCCGAGCACGACGAGCTGCTCCGTCCATTGCATGCGGGTCCGGTCCTCCCTGATTGAATGGGCCATTTCATTGAAAGAGGCAGCCACCTCGCCGAATTCGTCCTTC
>Ga0154473_1210_pt1 | contig 11976 bp, 10 predicted proteins | sample RifGroC2_FD_115952 | JGI IMG/M metagenome (GOLD analysis project Ga0154473, IMG submission 115952) | Nitrospirae bacterium GWC2_57_9 | reverse complement strand
GCACTCGACTCACCGCATCCCGCATTCCGCACCCCACACCCCGCACTCTCTACAGCCCCTTCTCCAGCCTTCTGACCGTGAACAGGTCCGGATCGTGCTTCTGGTTAAACCTCACGTTTCGGTATTTCAAGACGGTCTTGTGCAGACTGTTCTTGCCCTGCTTGGTCGTCATGTGGACCTCCGTTGCCACCCAGATGTTGTCGATCAGCTCAAGCTTTTTAACGTCGAAGTATTTCAGCCGGTCACTCTCGCTCACCCAGTTCACTGCCCGGACGACCACGAAATTGTCCTGCCGCACGAACACCACGGATTTGGTGTACCCCGTTTCATCGATCACTTTCCTGGACCGAGGCATAGCCTGGATCAGCCACACCTTGTGGCCATCCACCTCGTCCTCCTTGACCAGGGAGAAATCATAATCCGTCAGGTTGCGCGAGGTCATGTCCGAGTAATTGAAATCGGACCCCATGAAGCTGCCGCTTTTATCGCTCGAGGCGATGCGCTTGGTCTTCCGCAGCGCCGGCAAATAAAGCCACTGGTCGTCGTCCCTGTTCGAGTCGTCGTAGTCATAGGTCAGGAACCCCGTGTCCTTCACGTCCGGCGGCGCGATGAAGAACATGATGCGGTGCGTGTCCTTGCCGGCGTCCTTCATGCGCGAACGGATCTCCCGCGTCCGGGTGCTCCCCTGCTTGTCGATCAGGACCATTTCCATATCCGACAGGCCGTTGTCCCCGTCGTCCCTGGCATCCACCTTCTCCATGATCTCCCGGGCCTTCGGTTCGTCCGCGGCGCGTGTTGCGGCGGGGAAGGAAAACATCGCAAGCGAAAGCAATGCAACCGAGAGTAAAAGCCTACGGATAATAAGAATACTCATTGAGCGCCTCCTATGGGATAAGAGATAAGACGACTAAACCGGAGCCTTCGATCCAAGGCTATTGTAAAACCGTTATCTCCGGGTTGTTTAATCGGGAATCTGGTTTTCCGGCATCCAGAACCGTATTCCCGATAGAAGCGTTCGGGAATGACATAATAATATAGATTCCACACTCCGAACTCCGCACTCTGAACTCGCATCCCGCACTCGTATCACTCCCATTCCTTCGGCTTGTGCAGCACCATCATGAGCGCGGGCGAGATCAGGAAATCCGCGGCCAGTGCGGTTATGATCGTGAACGCGGTCAGCACCCCGAACCGCTGGATATTGTGCATCGAGGCCATGGTGAAGATGAAGAACCCGGCCGACAGCACGACGCTCGTAACGAACATGGCCCTGCCCGTGCTCAGGAACGTGAGGCGAACCGCTTCCCGGGCGTCTCCGGTCTCGTGGAAGTAGCGCCGGAAATTATGCAGGAAATGGATCGTATCGTCAACTGCGAGGCCGATGGCGATCGAGCCGATCAGCATGTTGAACATGTCCATGGGAATATCGAACAGGCCCATGAGGCCCATGGTCAGCATGATGGGCATGACGTTCGGGATCATGCTTACCAGACCCATCCGGAAATTCCCGATGAACAGGATCATCAGCAGAGTAATGATCACGAGCGCGTAAACGTAGCTTTTGGCGGCGCTGTCCATGGCAGCATGCACCGTGGCGCCGAACAGCGGGATCATGCCGGTCACGGTGATCGCTGCCTCATTTCCGAACGCCTCCCTGAACCGCTTCTCCATGCTGCTTATGAAATCGCGGTAGAGCGTGGCATCGATCCAGGGCAGCTTTACGGTGACGCGGGTCTTTGAGAACTGGCTGTCCACCACGTCCTCCAGATCGTCGGAGCCGGAATTTTCGAAGAGCAGGAATTCCTGGGCGACAAGCGTGCGGTCCTGGGGAATGGAATAGAATTTTGTACGGTTCTCGTTCAGCGCCTGGTTGATCTCCTTCAGGATATCGGTAACCGCTATGGTCTTGCCCACGAAGAGTTCGCCTTCGTTGATCGCGCCGACCTCGGCGCCGAGCGTGTTCAGGCGGTTCAGGTGCTCCGGCTCGTACAGACCGTTCGGCTTTCCGAAGTCCGCGATCACTTCGAGAGCCACTGAGCCCCTCATTTCCTTGTCGATCGTGGTCGTCGCCTGCCGGATAGGCATATTCTTGTTCAGCCAGGTGAGCGGATTGTGGGAAAAACGGATCTGCGTGCTTGCGAGAATGGCGATGACCGTGAGAACGGCCCCTGCCGCGAGGATGGTGCGGGGGCGGGATGTGGCGAAATCAGCGATCCCCGCCAGGATTGCGTCCATTTTCGCGTGCCGAGCCTTGTCCGCTTCCGCGGTTTTGGATTTGATGGGCACGAGCGAGAGCACGGCTGGAAGCAGGATGATGGTGTAGAGCAGGGAGAGCATCACCCCCGCCGCTGCGAAAACGCCGAGATCGGCTATGGGCGCGATCTGCGCCGTGGCGAACGACAGGAGCCCGCCGGCAGTGGTCAGGCTCGTCATAACCACCGCGAGACCTGAATGGCCGACGGCATGCACGATCGCCCCCTCCTTGTCCCCTGTATGCCGGAACCGGTCGAAGAAGATGGCGAGCACATGTACCGAAGCGCCCACGCAGACGGCAAGCAGGAACGACGGCAGAATCTGGGTCGGCAGTTTGATGGCCGTTCCGAAGAACGCCATCAGCCCGAACGTGGACAGGAGCGTTACGATCACGATGAGGAGCGGCAGCAGCACGCCCGACAACCTGCGGAAGAGGATATAGAGCACTGCCGCGATCACGAGCACGGCCATGGCCATGAACTTCCGCATGTCCTTCATCATGGCCTGCTTCAGGTCATAGGTGACCACGGGCGAACCGGCGATGGAGAGCGGAAAGCCGGGCCCGTCGTATTTGGCCGAGATCGCGCGCACGGCCCGAACTACCTCGTCATTTTCTATATCTGTCAGATATTGGCGCGGGGCCGGCGCGCGGTCCCCGTCATCGAAGCCGGCAAGCGCGTCATCCGATGCGCCTGCCGAAGAATAGCTGTTCGTTTTGATAACGATGGTCGTGAAGGTCCCGTCCTCCGAAATCAGCAGGTTGCGGTAGATGGGATTGGCAAGAACGCGCGCTTTGAGCGCGGCAAGATCCTTTTCGTTTTGCGGGAACTCCTTGAGCAGGTCCTCGACGATCAGCCGGTCCTTCGCGCCCCTCGTGTTCCTGGCGTTTACCAGGCTGGTGATGTCGTCCAGGTGCGGGACGCCCGAGGCCAGCTCAGCGTGAAAATCCTTCAGTTTCGTGAGGAATACCAGGTCAAAAACGTCCTTTGGCTTGACCGCGATGATCACCATTTCGTCTCTGCCGAACTGGTCCCGGAAGGCGTTGTATTGCAGGAGCGCCGGATCGTCATCATGCAGAAACCCTTCCGTGGAGGTGTCCATACGAAGGTGCGGCAACTGCGAGACCATTGCCAGAACGGCCGCGAGCATGGCAGCAAGCGTTTTGATCCTGTTCCGGTATACGAACCGTCCGAACAGTGCGAATGATTCATCAATGACAGTTCTCATGCGTGACATACATCCTCCTGGGGGATAAGAGCCGTTTTATTCTAATGAAAAGCAGCTCAGGCCGCAAGGAATATCTGAAGACTCTTTCATAAATAACGTCGTTTTACGGGAGGATCGGGAGAGACTGACGGAGAGGCGACGCGGTAAGCCGGGTACATCATAAAAAAGGGGCCCCGATTTACGGGACCCCTGCTCTTGCTGCAATGACTTGCGTCAACCGCTATTATTGTGAAAGGAACGAAATGGACATACCCTTCAACCAGCAGAGTTTGCTTCGATCACTCGCCGCTGACAAGCGCATCTCATTCAGCCTTCCCAGTCGCCTCTCGTCTCCCCGTCTATAATACACGGCCGTCCCTGATCGTTATCACCTGCTCGGCTTTCCGGGCTATTTCTGCGTTGTGCGTGACAACGACCAGGGTCTTCCCCTTTTGATGCAGCGAACGCAACAGTTCCAGCACTCCTGCCTCGGCAGCAGAGTCGAGATTTCCCGTGGGCTCGTCCATCAGCAAAATGTCCGGATCGTTCGCCAGCGCTCTCGCTATTGCGACCCGCTGTTGCTGCCCGCCCGACAGTTGACCCGGCTTTGCATCGGCCTTGTCGGCGAGACCTACCGCCTCCAGGAGCGCACGCGCCCGCTTCCCCTGCTCCTTCTCGGGCACCTTGGCGAACAGCATCGCTGTTTCGACGTTTTCTGCGGCAGTCAGGTTCTGCAACAGATTGAAGAACTGGAATACGAATCCGATCCGCTCGCTGCGCAGTTTTGCCAGACCGGCGTTGTCCATCCTGCTGAGCTCCTGCTCGTTGATAAAGACCGTCCCCTCCGTCGGCCGGTCGAGCCCGCCGATAATATGCATGAGCGTGCTCTTCCCGTGGCCCGAGGGGCCCACAATGGCCGTGAACGATCCCCGGGGGAGATCGATGCTCGCGCCCCGCAGCGCCTGCGTCTGAACTGAGGAGCCGTTATAGACCTTGGTAATATCTCTTGTTTTAATGATGCTGTTATTCATAGCTGATCGCCTCCACCGGTGAAAGCCGCGCCGCGCGCCATGCGGGATACAGGCCGGCAAGGACCGCGACAAGAACGGCGAACAGCACGGAGCCCGCCATCACGCGGAGGTCGATCACCGCGCCGGTTCCCGAGCCCTTCAGGAAGGTCGTAAAGGCATTCTGATTTATATATGGTGAAGCGAGCGTTGAGAAGAGCATGCCTGCCACAGCGCCTGCAAGGCCTCCCAGGAAACCATAAAAGCCGGACTCGAGCACGAAGATCCCGAATATCGTCTGCTGCTTCGCTCCCATGGCCTGGAGGATACCGATCTCCCGCTTCCGTTCGTAGGTCGCGGTCATCATCGTGTTCACGATGCCGAAAGCAGCGGCGAGGATGGCCACCGCGGCAATGAGCTGGAGCGTGATATTGACGGTGCCGACGATGGACAGGACCGATTTGAGCATCTGTTTGTCCGAGACCACCCCCAGGCTGACCGTTTCCTTGATCTTCTCGATAGTGTCGTCGATCAAGGCGACGTCGCTCACCCTGACCGCGACGAAGGAAACATGACCTCCGGCCTTGTAGATGCGTTGCGCGACAGAGAGCGGAAGAAAGATCGTCACGTCATCCCTGCCGCCCGTCTCCTTCAGGACTCCTTTCACCGGGAGACGTTCCCCGCGCACAGTGACAAACGAGCCCGGCTTGAGTGAAAACTGGCTCGAGGCAACGGAGCCGAGCACCACTCCCGGTTCGTTCTCGCCTGAAAAATAATCGCCTTCCGTGATCTCCCAGGCTTTGAACTTCTTCATCTCGCCGGGAAGGATGCCCGCGACGGCAACGGGCCTGTTGGTTATCGCCGTTTTCTCCGTCAAAAAAGGCACGGCAAAGATCCCTTTGACTGCCCTGATCTTCGCCACTTCGTCCATGGTGATGGTCGTAGGAAGCTGTTCGCCCGTCAGTATGGACACCTGTTCGTACGCGCAGGAGCCCTTCGGCGTCACCACCAGGTTCGCGCCAAGGGCCGCTGATTCCCGGTGGATCTCGCGCTTCAGATTGCCGCCGAGGGAAAGAAAGGTCACGAATGAAGCAATGCCGATGACGATGCCGAGAAGAGTAAAGACAAACCTTCCCGGCCGTCTGGTTATGTTCTTAACGACCAGTTTTGTAAGCGTCATTTATCCCCCGATCTTGTGATTCTTGACCACGGTAACGCTGTCCGCAACGAAAATATAACCCGCTGCGTACGTTTCAAACCTGCCTGTCGCGCGGACCTCGTCACCCGGCGCCGGCGAATACGCCTGTGCTTTAAAGGGAAGATAGAACTTCTTGCAACCCGGAGTCGTACACTGAAGCTCTTTTTTGTCCATCATGCCGATGATGGAGGGGTCCTGCTTTGAGACACCTGCTACCACTCCGGTAATGGTAATCGTGCCGCTAAATGCAGCCGGGTCCGATGCGACGTCATTGACGTTCAAAGCAGTTGCTTTGTTCGCCATGAGGAATCCGGCCGCAAGAACGATCCCAACGCCGGCAGCGATCAACGCATATTTTATATTCTTTTTCATAGGGTTCTCCTTATGTGCGTAGAGGTTCATTCGTATTTTTGTTTAAAATGCAATTTGGACAAGATGCAGAAAGCAAGCCTGAAAAATTTGACCCTGATAAGGCGGATTCATTATGGATAAGCCTTGACCTATCAGTGAAAATCATAGGGTATCGGCTTTTATCTGTGTCAAAGCTTCCTGTCTGTTTGCTCAGCGTATTCTCTCCGGGCGTGGGTTGCCGCCTCATGATTCACGATTTTCCCACACGATGAACGGGCTTTCGCGCGAGTCTTCCCCGATCAGATCGAAGGACAAGTTTCGAGCAGGAATTACGAACAAGGGTTTTTACAACTGATTAACAGCTTTCCGGAGGGCGTTCGAGGGAGCGGAAATATCCTGAAAGGTTCACGGGCCGCGAGCCATGATAGCATGCAGATTCCGTTAAGGGGGCATTATTGATGTGAAACGGATGAACCGGGGCGAGCGAGATGCATGAAATGCAGAGGCAATCAATGCCGGGGCAGGCCGCGTTATCCCGTTGTTCTTCCTGAGATTCCTTTTCACAGCAGAAACGCGGCTGTTCTCCCTGCTCAAATGCGAGCGAGACCCCGGAGGAAAAAAGGAATGCGTAAACCAGGAATAGGGAAACGATGCTGTTTTTAGCCAGACGCTGCATGGGATGCATGCTAAAGGATGGAACCGATTAAGTCAACAGAAAATCATATTGCCATTGGATCTCATCAGCTTTCTCCGTGAGAAGCAAAAGATTCGCGTAACCGGGTATTTACCAGCCTTTCCGGTCCTGCTCCGGCATCGGCGCAAAGCCCCTTCTGATCGTGTTTTCCGTGATACAGACCGGGTTCATGAACTGCAGGAGATAGTCCGGTCCGCCTGCCTTTGATCCGACGCCGGACATGCCGAAACCGCCGAAGGGCTGTCTCCCGACGAGCGCTCCCGTGATCTTCCTGTTGAGGTACAGGTTGCCTGTCAGGAAACCTTCCCTCACCTTTTGAATATTTGACGGGCTGCGCGAATACAGGCCGCCGGTGAGGGCATATTGGCTCCGGTTAGCGAGTTCGATCGCTTCATCGATGTTCCCTGCCCGCATCACGGTCAGCACCGGGCCGAAGATCTCCTCCTGGGCAATGCGGGAGTCGGCGGTTGCCCCGGCAAACAGGGCCGGTCCCGCAAACCAGCCTTCGCCGTTGACTTCTCTCAAGATGAGCAGCTCCGCCTCCTGTTTGCCGATCTCGACGTAGGAGCGCACTTTTTGCACAGCCGCTTCGTCGATCATCGGGCCCATGGTGTTCGACGGGTCTTCCGGCGGCCCGATCCGGATGCTCTTGACCGCTTCGGTCATGCGGTCGCAGAAGTCTTCGTACAGAGCTTCGACCACGACCACACGGGAGCAGGCGGAACATTTCTGGCCCTGGTACCCGAAGCCCGACTCCACGATCCCCTTCACCGCCTCGTCCAGGTCGGCCGTCTCGTCCACGATTACGGCGTTCTTGCCTCCCAACTCGGCGATAACCTTCCTTACGCTCCGCTGGCCCTTGCCGGTCTCCGCGGCGAGTTGAACGATCCGGAGCCCGACCTCTTTTGATCCCGTAAAAGCTATGACGTCGACCGCGGGATGGGAAACGAGATATTCTCCGATCTCGCTGCCCGGGCCGGGAAGGAACTGGAGCACGCCCGGAGGAAGGCCCAGGGATTGGAAAATCTGGCAGAGTTTATAGCCGATGACGGGCGACAGCCCCGAGGGTTTGAAGATAACGCAGTTCCCGGTTACGAGCGCGGCAACGGTCATGCCCGTGGCAATGGCGAGGGGAAAGTTCCAGGGAGCGATGACGATAGCGAGCCCTTTCGGCAAATAGGAGTATTCATTCACCTCTCCCGGGTAATCTCCCATCTTCTTCGGCTTGCCCAGCCGGACCATTTCGCGCCCGTAATATCCGCAATAGTCGATGGCCTCCGCAACATCCCCGTCGGCGTCCTTCCATGTTTTGCCGGTTTCAAGGACTTCCAGCGCAGCGAGCGCGAACCGCTGCTCCCGCATCTCTTCGGCAGCCTTGAACAGGAAACCTGCCCGCTTGTCCGGTCCCAGGCGGCGCCACCCTTCACGTGCCTTGTGCGCTTCGTCAATAGCGTGATCGCAGTCCTGTTTCGATGCCGAGGCCACACGGCCGACCACTTGCCCAGGCTTAGCAGGATTGCGCGAGATGATCTCCTTTTCAGTAAGGACCGCTTTATCGCCGATGAGCAGCGGATAGGCACGGCCCAATTCGCCTTTGATCGTCCTGAGCGCGGCAGCCATGGTATCTCTGTTGGAAGCAACAGAAAAATCAAGAAGCGGCTCATTCCGGAATTCATTCACAATGCCTGTCTGCTTCACCGGATCCTCTGGTTTGGACGGTTTTTTTATCAGTTCGTCGAATGACGCGCCCTCGCTGAAGGTCCTCCTCAGAAAGGAGGTGTTGGAAGTGTTCTCGAGAAGTCTCCTTACGAGATAGGCCATGCCCGGGACCAATTCTCCCGTGGGCGTATAGACCCTGACGTTGAATCCCTCTGCGCGCACGGCTTTTCTGAGAGGCTCCGCCATGCCGTAGAGCATCTGGAACTCGAAATCCTCTTTTCCGATCCCGAAGGCCTCGGCCAGGGCCATCGCGTGGGCAATGCTCCTCAGGTTATGGCTGGCGATCTCCGGATACACGCTCTCACTGTTCTGGAACAGCAGCCCGGTGCAGCGCTCGAAGCTGCTGTCCGTTTCCGCCTTGTTCAAAAAGACCGGTATGGGCCAGCCTTTCTGCGTGTTCGCGACGTACTCATAGTCCCAGTACGCCCCCTTGACCAGGCGGATCCCGATCCTCCTTTTTCGTTCGCGGGCCCAGGCGAGCAGTTCACGGAGGTCCTGTTCCGTATCTTTCAAATAGGCCTGGAGAACTATGCTCATAACCGGGGCTTCCCGGAATTCCCGGTCCTCGATCAGGCGCTTGAAGATCGCAATAACCAGCTCCTTGTGATAGTGGTGCTCCATATCGAAGGTCAGCGATATGCCGGTTTCCTTTGCTTTGCGCAGCATCGGCCGAAGCCCTTCAGTGGTGCGGGTGATCGAACCTTCCCGATCAACAGGGTCGAGCTGGGGATCGAAGGAGGAGATCTTGACCGATACATCGGCTTCGCGCGGGAACCGGGCGTCGAGAAGCTCGAGCAGCTCGAGATAGCGGCCGGCATAGCGAAGCGCTTCCCGGTCGCTGACCACGACTTCGCCCAGCAGGTCAACGGTAAATCTTGTTCCATCCCTGCGCAGTTCCTGCAGTGTCTTCACGATCGTCCGGGGCTCGCTCCCGGCGATGAACTGCCGGGCAATGGCGGAGACCGCTTTCCTGATCACCGGCCCTGCAAGGCGGGAACCGAACCCTTTCCCGGGAATAAGCCCGATGCCGCTGCGCACGGCCTTCGGCACCTGGGTCTCGCTGCCGAAATATTCGCGCAGCAGCCTGACCGCGAATTCGTCGTTCCTGACGGAGGGCAGCACGTCGATGAACCGGAAGAGCATGACCTTGAAATCCTCGTTCTTCATGGACCAGTCCATGATCCTGCCCATCCAGGTTCCCGTATCGAACAGCGCAGGGACCCTGGCGGAAGCGGAATGCAGGCCGCGGCCGATCCGCGTTATCCGGTGCTCGAGATCAAGATCGTTATTCATGGTTTTAGTCTATCATGGAACCGCGGGAGGAAGAAGGCCGAACAAGGAAAGGAACGGAGTGAAGGGGCTGAGACGTCCAGCCCCTTCAAAGATCCCGGGAATATATCTATGCATGCCCCAGGTGCGCGAGACATTCATCCTGCACCCGGAGGGTCGACTCCAGGGACCGGTGAGCGAGCCCCACCCGGATCGAGATGCCCAGCCAGGCGATCCCCGCGCCGAGCAGCAGGCCGCCGATGACCCCGAAGCCGAAAGACAGCGGCGGGGAAAAGACGAGCAGCGGCGCGCCGATGAAAAGGATCCCGTTGGCAACGGAGATCATCCTGCTGTCCACGAGATACCATGCCAGGAGCAGGTACCCGGCCGCGGCGATCACCATCGTGATCCCGATCGCGGTTCCCAATGCACCGGTCATGAGCGGTCCGTTCAGGCTTGCCAGCGGCTGATACGCGGCATCACGGGCCAGGACCGGCAGGATCGATGCTTCGACAAAGAACATGAGCCCCGTCAGGAGAACGTTTGCGAGAAGGGCCAGGCCAAAGGCTGCCTTGCCGAGGAACCGCAGGTTCACGTTCATGACCCCGAAAAGACCGGCAAGACCAGCCAGGCCGAAGAGGGCCGAAAAACCGAGCAGCATATGCACCGGAGCCCAGGCGGGCGTCGCGGCGTAATCAGGCGCCGCCATGCCGGGATGGAAGATCATCCCGAGAGCCAGCAGGATGCCTGACAGAATAAGGAGCATTCCGCTCCTGTTCAATGTTTTGGATGTCATGCGGATCACCTCCCCTTGTATCAAACATATTGTATCTCTCGTTTCCGGCGTCTGTCAAATAAGTGCGCCTGATAAGAGCAGGGATTGGTAATTGGCGGACAGGGAAAGCTAATACCAAAAATCGAAGCAGCTTGCGCGCCGGAGAACGATAAGTGAAACGGCAAAAAAACGGAGGACCAGTTGCCTGACCCTCCGCAAAAGCGAATATTTGAACCGGACAAGCCGAAACAACTTCTAAACTTCTATTTGACACGAATAAAAGGATGAAAGCTGTGAAAAAAGCGACTGAACAGGTTCTCCATCATAGCCTCTGTCAGCTTTTATCGGTGTCAACGATCTCTGATAACCGACCGGCATCAATACCGGAAACCGAGATTCACTGTTGCCGTATACCCGTCGAGCCTGATCTCCACGTTTTCGTATTCCGGCCTGACCCAGATGTACCTTCCTTCAACCCCCAGATACATCTTGTCCGTAAAATTGATATTGAGGCCCGCGCCCAGGTGAGTGCCGAGGTCGACTTCCCGGAACATGCGCGACCCCCCTGCATCATCTTCTGCCTCAAGACGGGTGAAGTAGGCTCCCACGCCCGCCTCGGCATAAGGCTCAACGGGGCCGAGCGGAAGGAAGAGCTTTGCAGACAAGAGAACCGGAAGAGCTTCCTGGGTTATCCGGCCCGACCCGATATCCGGGGACCGCCTGTTCTGAAGATAGCCGATCCCGAATTCCGTGCCGAACGCCGGTCCGTAGCGATGGCCGAAGGCGATCTCGCCGTTGAATCCCTTCTTCCTGTCGAAGTCCGTCCCGCTGAACTCATCAAGACGGATCTGCTCGCTGGGATAATAATACCCGCCTTTGAGCTCGGTATAATCCGGGTACTTTTCGGAGGCCGGTTCAGCCGGGGCCGGCCAGGGAGCAACCGCCAGAAATGCGGCGATCATAAAGAGCAGTTGTATGCGTTTCATGGTCCATACCTCCTTGCGTGCATTTGACCTCGAATGATGCAGGATGAATTACCACGACGGAAGGTATTGCAGCTTCGCTTCTATTATACTCGAAGCACAAGTATTAGCATTTGAGGACCGGGAAGGAAGGATGACGCCTACTCAGGTCGGAGCAAACGAGCCGGACGAAGTCTTAAAAGAATACCGGGGATGGAGGAAAGGCAGGAATCAGCGGGACCAATACCGCTTATCGCAGACCTTTGTTCATCGGTTTTGCCCGCGTCAATCGAACACTGCCTGATACAGAACGATCGGCAATACGACCGGGCCGAGAATGATCGTGTCGAATAAAAAACTGAACGGGAGATCCACAACGGGATAGGCCGGCGGTTCCACGCCGTACTTCTCCCGGTAAACGCGGAGTGTATCTTCATTATGCCTGCTCGCATGGATGTCGAGCCGCGTGCCGCTGTAGATCTTCGGGCTCTCCGCGGTAAAATGAGATGCCGTCGTCAAGGTCGCGCAGCCTTGCATTATGA
>Ga0154473_1187_pt2 | contig 12067 bp, 12 predicted proteins | sample RifGroC2_FD_115952 | JGI IMG/M metagenome (GOLD analysis project Ga0154473, IMG submission 115952) | Nitrospirae bacterium GWC2_57_9 | reverse complement strand
TATCTCTCTGTCAGGGAAAACCAACGGGAAGAGGTTATACGTTGAGGGAGCCGTACAATCGGTCTGCAATAGTAGGTCCGGACCCTTATCTTTTTTATAATTGCCTGCGGTTCCTCAATCCTCTAATCGGATATTCCTGTATTTTTCCCTTGACAACTCCATGAGTTACATGGTAATTTACGAACTCTTCAAAAGGAATATCGAGATTGGATTCGTCGAAGGAGGAACTGAGGCATGTACGCAGTCATAACAACAGGGGGAAAGCAATACAAGGTTTCTCCTGGAGACGTAGTCAGAGTGGAAAGTCTTGATGCAAAAAAGGGCGATACCGTTGAACTGAACCAGGTGTTCATGATTGCAGACGGCGACAAGGTCTCCGTGGGCAAGCCGACGCTGGCATCTGCGAAAGTGACCGCAGAGGTGGTGGAGGAAGGCAGAGGCGAGAAGCTCCTGATCTTCAAGCATAGGCGGCGCAAGGGCTTCCGCAAGACCAATGGCCACCGGCAGAACTATACCGCGATCAAAGTCAAAGAAATTAAGGCTTAATCAAGCCAGCTTTTGGAGGATTTGAAATGGCTCATAAAAAAGGCGTCGGCAGTTCAAGAAACGGCAGGGACAGCAATCCCCAGTACCTCGGAGTGAAGCGCTATGCGGGCGAGAAGGTACATGCAGGGACCATCCTTGTCAGGCAGCGGGGAACGAAATTTCATCCCGGAACGAATGTGGGCAAGGGCAGCGACGATACGCTTTTTGCCAAGATCAACGGCGTGGTGAAGTTCGAACGAAAAGACAAGACCCGCAAACAGATAAGCGTATACGAGGCAACTTCGTAGCTCATCTCCCTTAACCAGGATCAGAGAAAGGCGGCATGTGACCTATGCCGCCTTTTTTTTGTCTCCATGCTCAGGCTCAGAAGAGGCCATCAGCAGCATGGTCCTCACCAATTGACGCTTGCAATTTTTGGTTTATATCTGTATATTTAATTGAAAATATTGTTTAATCCTGAGTGATATTACCAATGTCAAACTTTATAGACAGGGTCAAAATCAACGTAAAGGCCGGACACGGCGGACGCGGCTGCGTGAGCTTTCGCAGGGAGGCTTATGTGCCCCGCGGCGGACCGAACGGCGGCAACGGCGGCAAGGGCGCCGACGTGATTCTGCTTGCCGATAAGCAGCTGGGCACCCTGATCGACCTCAAATATCAGCAGAACTATTTTGCCGATAACGGAGAAGAAGGCCGCGGCAAGGAGCAGAGCGGCGCTGATGCCCGGAACATCGTTATCCGCGTTCCCGTGGGCACCATCGTGCATCACGCTGAAACGAGGGACGTGATCGTCGACCTGGACAGCGACGGGATGGAGTACGTCCTGGCAAAAGGCGGGCGCGGCGGCAAGGGAAACGCCTTTTTCAAGACAGCCACGAACCAGGCGCCGCGGCATGCACAGCCCGGCGAACCGGGAGAAGAAGGAATTTTTTTCCTGGAACTGAAGCTGCTGGCCGATGTCGGACTGGTCGGCTTTCCCAATGCCGGCAAATCGACCCTCATCTCCAAGATCTCGGCCGCAAAACCGAAGATCGCCGATTACCCCTTCACGACGCTCACCCCCGTTCTCGGTGTGGTCAAACCGGAGGGACGAAAAAGCTTCGTGGTTGCCGACATACCGGGATTGATCGAGAACGCGCACAAAGGCGCTGGTCTCGGTTTTGAGTTCCTGCGGCACGTGGAGCGCACCTCGATCCTTCTTCATCTGGTGGATGTGTCGGGCATGGTGCCTGGCGACCCGGTGGAGAATTTCAAGAAGATAAATACAGAGCTGGAACTCTATAGCGCCGAACTGCGGGGAAAGTACATGGCAGTGGCGGCCACCAAGATCGATGCTGCCGAACAGGACCGGCTTGAAGAACTCGCAGCGTTCTGTCGTTCGGAAGGATACGAGTTCTTCCCGGCCTCGGCCGTGACCGGGGCCGGGCTCGACCGCCTGCTCCGGTTCCTCGCGGACAGGGTGGAAGAGCACCAGCAGCAGGCTGCAGGCAACAACCTTCCGGACGGGTCACGACGCGCATGAAACTGGCCGCGAACAAGATTCTGGTCATGCGCTACCGCTTCATCGGCGACACCGTTCTGACCGTTCCGTTCCTCAGAAACCTGCGCCAGGCCTTCCCCGCCGCCCGCATCGACCTCATGATCGAGCCCTTTTCCGGCCAGGTGATCGAAGGCTGCCCCTATGTGGACCGGGTGATCCCCTTCGAATTCAAAACGATCCATACCTACAGCGCCGCTTCCGACCGAGGCAGGTTCGCGGCATATCGTCATTACTGGAAGCTTATCAGGGAACAGGGGTATGATGCCGCCTTCGTGCTGAAGCGATCGCTCTCGAGCGCTCTGCTCGTCGGGGCCGCCGGCGTCCCACGCCGCATCGGTTTTGCAACGGAAGGACGGGGGATACTGCTGACGGACCGCGTTGCCTATCGGCAGGATCAGCATGAGGTCCAGAATTTTCTCGACTGTTTAAGGGTCATGGACATTCCGGTCAACTCGACGGAACTGGAACTGTGGCCCGAAGCAGCGGCCGAGCAAAAGGTGGGGCAGTTATTCAAGAACGCGGGATGGAAAGCCGGGGATCTGAAAATCGTCATTCATGCGGCGGCAAGCCTGCCGGCAAAGCAATGGCCTCTGGAGCGTTTCTGCGCGGTGATGCAGGCGCTGCGCGACCGGCATAAGGCCCGCTTCATTTATACGGGAGCGAAGGGCGATGCGGCACTATACGAGGAGATCGAGCGGCAGGGCGGCTTCCAGGGCCTGAACCTCTGCGGCAGAACCAGCCTGCGCGAGAACATCGCGGTCTATCGGGCAGCGGACCTGTTCTTCGGGGTCGATTCAGGGCCGATGCATATGGCTTCGGCAGCCGGCATCCCCGTGATCGCGCTGTTCGGTCCGACGGATGAGCGCAAATGGGGACCCTGGGGCGATGGGCATGTCGTTATCACCAAACGGTTGGCCTGTCATCCCTGCAAACCGCATAAGTGTTCGCAGAATGAATGCATGCAAAGCATAACTGTCGAAGATGCTGTCGCCGTGGTCGAGCAGAAGATCAAGACCCTCCGGCCGGGGAGCCGGCAGGACTGAGATGCCTCCAAGATTATCCGTTGCCATCATAACCTGTAACGAAGAACCCAATATCCGCCGGACGCTGGAAAGCGTGAAATGGGCCGATGAGATCGTTGTCGTCGATTCGGGCAGCACGGATAATACTATTTCCATCTGCCGCGAATATACCGACCTGGTCGTTCACCAGGAGTGGCTTGGTTTCGCCCGTCAGAAGAACCTGGCCATAGACAGGACGACGGGCGACTGGGTCCTGAGCCTCGATGCGGACGAACCGATAGAAGCCATGCTGGCGGAGGAGATCCGGGACATCATTGCCTCATCGTCTGCACTTGACGGTTACTTCATCCCCCGCAAAACCTTTTTTCTCGGAAAACAGATACGCCACGGAGGCTGGTATCCGGATTACAATCTTCGGCTGTTCCGCAAAGGCAAGGGCCGGTTCGAGGAACGAGCCGTCCACGAGGCGGTCAAAGTCCCGGGGAGCGTGGGCAGGACCGGGTACGCCATCGAGCATTATGCCTATCCCGATCTCGCATCGTACCTGTCCTCGATCAACAAGTACTCGTCCCTGGCCGTGACGGAAATGGCAGGGAAGGGCATCTCCCGCTTCAAGTCCGGATGGATGAACATCCTCTTTCGCCCTGCCTTCACCTTCCTGCTGAAATACATCTTCAGGCTCGGGTTCCTGGACGGCAAGCATGGCCTCATCCTCAACCTCTTCCATGCCTACTATGTGTTCGCGAAATACGCGAAGGCATGGGAACATACCCAACAAAACGCTAGTACGGGCAGAGGCGAGGCATGAAGGTCGCTTTCGCGCACATGTTCACGCTGCGTACCCCGCGCGGCATCGAGCGCTATGTGATCAATGTGGCCAACGCCGTGGCCCGCCGCGGTCATGACGTGACCCTCATCACCGGGCGCTGCCCTGACTCCATAACGCGGGATTGGATCGATGCCCGCGTGCACGTGCGGGAGATCTTTCATCACAACTGGCATAAGCTCAGTTTTGTCCCCGCCTTTGTCCATGAATTTTTGACCGGCGGCTACGATATCGTGAACATCGGGATCGCCCGCGGTGAGGGATATGCTGCGGGGCTGACCTGCCTGCTGAAAGAATTCCGGTTCAACATCATTTTCCATTATCCCTACGAAAATCACGAAAAACATTTTAACGCCTTCAAACGATTCAGCACCGCCTCAAAGGCCGACGAGATCATCGGGGTCAGCAGATATGTGACGGCGGGAGTGACCAGATGCTTCGGCCGGGCAGCCCGGGTGGTCCCGAACGGGGTCGATACGGACCTGTTCAGGCCCGATCCCGAAAGACGTGCGCTGATACGGAAACAATTGAACATCCCGGGGGCTGCGCCTGTTCTCCTGACCGTCTCTGCCCTTCAGGGAAGAAAAGGGATCAGCAAGGTCCTTGACGCACTGAGTATCCTGAAAGGAAGAATTCCCGGAGTACGTTATATCGTGATCGGTGACGGGAATGCCAAGGACCGCAACGCCTTCTTCGAGAAGGTCAGATCTCTGGGGCTGGAATCCTGTGTTTCGTTCCTGGGGAATCAGAGCGACGTAGCCCCTTACTACAATGCGGCCGACCTTTTTGTTTTCCTGCCTGAATTCGAGGCCTTCGGCATCGTGACGATCGAGGCGATGGCAAGCGGACTGCCCGTCGTTGTCTCGACCGGTTCGGCCTTCCCCGAGATTCTGGCCGACGGCGGGGGAATTATGGTCGATCCCGATTCTTCCGTTCAGGTCGCCGAAACCGTCCTTTCTCTCCTCAATGATCGCGATCGTTTGACCCGCACAGGAGAAGACGGGAGAAAAACGGTGCTCAGGAGCTACACCTGGGATGCGGTTGCTCTGGAGCTCCTTTCCATTTTCGAAAAACAATTGGCTTCCGCAGATCCGATTGGTGATGGGAAACGGAGGGGGTCGTGAAAAAGGTCTGTTTTGTATTGAACAACTTCGTGGGAACGAACTTCTATGGCGGCGGCGGACGGGTATCCTACGAGATCATCAGGAAGCTTGCCGACAGCGGATACCGCGTCGATATCCTATGCAGCAGCACGACCCATGCAGCTTACCCCGGCATTAACCGGATCACCGTCATTGACAAACCCTTCGGGAAAAAACCGAGGGAGCTGGAAGCCTTCTTTGCTGAGGTAGATGCACGGGTCGAGGGCGCGGGCTATGATGCCGTCATTGCCGACAATATGACCCCCTATGCAGACGTTTCCTTCGTTCAATATCATACGATGCTGCACCGGCTCAAACTGCGCGGGATTCTGTGGCCGCTCGGGGCATTCTCGAAGATCGAACGAATCAGGAAACACAGGAAATGGGCGCGAACGGCCAGAAGGTTCATTGCCGTTTCTCAGGCCATAAAAAGGGACCTCATGGAAAACCTGGGGGTGCCGGGAGAAAAGATCGGAGTAGTATATCCGGGGGTCAAGATCACTGAGATCGCCGGTCATGATCCTGGCGCCGGCCGGTCCCCGGGACAACCCTTTACGTTCGGCTGTGTTGCCACCGGGTTTCCGACAAAAGGCGGCTATATCTTCTTCAAGGCGCTCAACTGGCTGATGGGACAAGGCCACCGGTTCAGGGCACGGATCGTGTGTCCGGGCTACGAAAAAAAACCATGGACACGGATGCTCGTCAGGTATTACGGCCTCGGCGCCTGCATGGAATTCCTTCCCTATCAAAAGAACATCAGGGAATATTACGCCTCTCTGGATTGTCTGGTCATGCCGTCCATCCACGAAGCATTCGGTCTCGTAGCATTGGAGGCGATGGCGAACAAGCTGCCGTGCATTGTCAGTTCCGTATCAGGAGCATCGGAGATCATTCAGGACGGAGTGAACGGATTCGTGTTCGCCATGAAAGGAAAGGCGCACAGGAACCTTGCTGAAAAGATGTCCTGGGTCCTCGAGAACAGCAGGACTCTTGAAACCATAGGCAATAAAGGCTATAAAACAGCCCTTCACTACAACTGGGACAGAACCTGCAGGAACTTCGTAAAGGAACTGAACCTCGGGAACCACAGGGTTCTTGAAACGGTAAGCAGCAAGGACTTTGAAAAGCCTTTCACGAGAAAAGGGACAGAACCTGCAGGGTCTTCAGGAGCTGACCCTCTGATCCTCAAACGCACTGAGAAATGAGATCGATTCCCATGACGACAGGCCATAAAATATCCGCGGTCATCATCACTTACAACGAAGAAAAGAAGATCGAACGCTGCCTCAGGAGCCTCACCTGGGCCGACGAGATCATCATCGTCGATTCCTTCAGCACGGATAAGACGGTAGAGATATGCAGACGGTATACGGACAAAGTATATCAACACCCCTGGCCGCACAGTTCCTCTGAGCAACGGAACGTCGCAGACCGGTATGCCGCGAACGACTGGATCCTGGCGCTCGATGCCGATGAGGTAGCAACCCTCGGGTTGCGCGACGAGATCCAATCCGAGTTCAAGTCCGGACCGCGGGCAGACCTGTTCATGATACCCCGAAGGGAATATTTTGCCGGCAAATGGATAGAAGCAGGCGGCTGGTTTCCTCAGTACAAGACAAATCTTTACCGGAAATCCCTCGGTTCCTGGATCGGCCCGATCCATCTGAGGGTTGATACCACCGGCACGATCGCCTATCTCAAGAACCCGATCCTTCATGACGGGTACGCGGACTACAAGATCTTCATGGACAAGTTCAATTACTACAGCAGCATCGAATCCCGTGCGGATTACGATCGGAAACAAAGGCGCTTCAGCCTTATGCGGGCACTGTTCAAGCCGTTGGAGCGTTTTTTCGGAAGGTTCATCAAGCATCGTGGATACCGGGACGGGATTCACGGTTTTTACATGGCTGCGGTGATCGCCATGAACTATTTCCTCCGGGAAATGAAGCTCTACGAGCTGGAATATCGTCAGAAGAACCCCGAAGATTGGGAGCGGGTATACCGGACTTCGGCTGCAGGGTCCGAGGCATCTGCGCCGGCGAATGACGGGCAATAATCATCAGAATGCGGCCTCGACGAGGACACCGATCATCTCAAGATTAAGAAGGGGAAAACCATGACCGCTGCTTTTGAATATCTGGCCGGCAGAAGGAATTTTTTCGTCGGGACCCTGCTGCTGTTCAGCCTGAGCCTCGCTTTGTCAAAGAGCGCGATGAACATACTGATCGGCGTCGTCTATCTTTCCGTTTTCTATTTTATGCTGAGGGACCGGTCATTCCGGGGTTCGGTGATCAGAAATGTGAAACAGCCGCTCCTGCTTCCGTTCATCCTCTATATCATGGTGGCCTTGATCGGCCTGTTTTTTACGGAAAGACCGGCTGACGGGATCGGTATTCTGAACAAAATGGCGGGCATGGTGCTTGTGTACCTCATGGTGTCGACGCTGCTGGACGCGATGGACAGGGGAAGAGGGGCCTTTTCCTCCGCAGAACGTCTTCTTGCGGCATACATCATCGGCATTTTTTTTCTTGATATCATAGCATTGCTCACCTACGCTGGTTTCATCGGCCATAAAAAACTCATGTTGCCGCTCGCGCCGCTTCATGTGCACCATATCTGGTTCTCCAACCTGAACGCCATAGGATTGTACGCTGCGGCAGCATTCCTGCTCTTTCCCCACCGGCAGAGAACAAAAAAAATAGACGGCGCAGTCGCTCTCTTTATGCTTATTTCTCTGGCCTGCATTGCGCTCTCTCTGTCAAGGACCGCCTGGTTCGGCCTGTTACTGACGTCGCTGATCATGACGGCACTCCTTTCTTTCATGACCAGAAACAGGAAACCTTTTCTTCTCGCTCTTCTGGCAATTATGGGCGCCAGCCTTTTGCTTTACGGGTTCAGCCCCTTCGTTCAATACCGCATCAGCATGATATACAGCGATATCGCGAATTACGTAAGCGGGTACGAGGTTGCGACATCACTGGGAGCCAGATTTTTGATGTGGAAAGCTGCATTTCTAATGTTCCTGTCCAACCCCCTTGTCGGGGTTGGCACCGGTGATTATGTTCTTACCATGAATAGGTACATGGCTTCCGGTGAATTCCCCGGCTTTCTTGCTGAATATAATCAACCGCACAACATGTACCTCTTTGCCCTTGCAACGAACGGCCTGCTGGGTTTGGCGGCGTTGCTCTTCATTTTTTACCGGAGCTTCACCTTTTCCATTCCTGTCCTCGGGAACCCGGAGACAGGTCAACGGGCGCTTGGGTTCCTTGCCGTAGCCACAACGGTCCACTTCATGATTGCCGGCCTGACCGATTCTTTTTTTAATATTCAGATCCTGCGATATACGTTCGCTTTCGTGACCGGTGTCAGCATCAGAAACTCTCTCCGTTCTTCTCCCGAAGCATAAGCCGAGGAGCACGTCTTACCACCTTCTTCTGTTTTGCCACGGCAAAGAAATTACCTTTACATTTGCAGGACGTTAAAGTAATATAATCAGTATTTTACAAATCGTCGCGTCGATTATTTCTGAAACAGTGCTTCCATACTAAGAAGAAAAATGAAGAGGGGGAACTGATACATTGAAGCGTGCTCTTATTACAGGTATAACAGGCCAGGACGGGTCCTATCTGGCGGAACTGCTCTTGTCAAAGGGCTACGAAGTGCACGGGCTTATCAGGCGGGCGAGCACGTTCAATACGGGCAGGATTGATCATATTTACACGGACCTTCACCTCAAGGGCACCACGCTTTTTCTGCACTACGGCGACCTTTCTGATGCAGGGCAATTGATGAATATCATTCACAACGTGAAGCCCGACGAGGTCTATAACCTGGGGGCGCAGAGCCATGTTCGGGTGAGCTTCGACATGCCCGAATATACGGGGGACATCGTCGGTCTCGGCACCACGCGTATCCTCGAATGCATCCATAAAAGCGGAATAAAGACCAGGTACTATCAGGCGTCTTCCTCGGAAATGTTCGGCGCGGCAAAACCGCCTCAGAACGAACAAACGATCTTCTATCCGCGCAGTCCCTATGCGGCTGCAAAAGTATATGCTTACTGGATAACCGTGAACTACCGGGAAGGATACAATATGTACGCCTGCAACGGTATCCTGTTCAATCATGAGTCGCCGCGGCGTGGCGAAACCTTCGTTACCAGGAAGATCACCCGGGCGGTCGCGGCGATCCTGGCCGGAAAGCAGAGCAAGCTCTATCTCGGGAACCTGGATGCTAAAAGAGACTGGGGCTTTGCTCCTGAATTCGTGGAATGCCAGTGGCTGATGCTGCAGCAGGATAAGCCCGAAGATTTCGTGATCGGTACGGGAGAAAGCCACACGGTGAGGGAGTTCGTGGAACTTGCCTTCCACTATGCCGGGTTGGAAATCGAGTGGAAGGGAACAGGAACGGAAGAAAAAGGGGTTATTCGCTCAATAGCGCCGGGCGTTTCGCAGCCGGGTTTCAGGTTCGGGCCCGGAGACGTCCTCATTGAGATCGATACGCGGTATTTCCGGCCGACGGAAGTTGACTTCCTGCTTGCCGATGCTTCCTACGCTAAGAAAAAGCTCGGCTGGGAACCGAAGATCACGTTCAAAGAGCTGGTGAAGATCATGGTGGATTCGGACCTGGAACTGACCGGCCTGAACTCTCCGGGGGAAGGTGCGATGATATTACACCAGAAAGGCATTCACTGGACCAGGAACCAGCAAATATGAACAGAGACGCCAAAATCTACATTGCCGGCCACCGAGGCCTTGTCGGATCTGCGCTGCTCAGGAGGCTGCAGGATCAAGGCTACACGAACCTGCTGATCAAAGGATCGAAAGAACTGGACCTGCGTCGTCAGGTCGAGGTGGAAGCGTTCTTTGAGCAGGAAAGGCCGGAATACGTTTTCCTTGCCGCCGCCAAGGTAGGCGGGATCCTTGCGAACAATACCTACAAAGCCGAGTTCATTTACGATAACATCATGATCGCCGCGAACATTATCAACGCAGCGTATAGGTCCGGGGTGAAAAAGCTCCTGAATCTCGGTTCTTCGTGCATATATCCCAAGTTCGCTCCTCAGCCCATCAAGGAAGACCAGCTCCTGACGGGTCTTCTCGAACCGACCAACGAGCCCTACGCGATTGCGAAGATAGCCGCGATCAAACTATGCCGATACTACAACGAACAGTATGGCACGAATTATCTCTCCGTAATGCCGACGAACCTCTACGGCCCGAATGATAACTTCAACCTCGAAACCTCGCACGTGCTGCCTGCACTGATCCGGAAATTTCACGATGCAAAGATCTCGAATCGGTCCTCGGTCACCTTATGGGGATCGGGAGAACCTTTCAGAGAGTTTCTCTATGTGGATGATCTCGCAGATGCCTGCTTTTTCCTTATGGAACGGTACGACTATAAAGATATCGGGGACTTCGTGAACATCGGGACAGGAAGAGATATCCGGATAAAAGATCTGGCCCTGCTGGTTAAAAAGACGGTATCCTACGAGGGGGAAATCATCAATGACCGCACCAAGCCGGATGGTACACCCAAAAAGCTGCTTGATGTATCTAAAATCAACGCCCTCGGCTGGACCGCGAAGACCAGTTTGGAGGAAGGGATAAAAAAAACTTACGATCACTTCAGGAGAGCAGGGGCATGAAGGTTGTCATTCTTGCAGGCGGTCTGGGTACGAGGATAAGCGAAGAAACCGTGGTAAGGCCGAAGCCCATGGTCGAGATCGGCGGCAAGCCCGTTCTCTGGCACATCATGAAGATCTACTCCCACTACGGCTACAATAATTTCATTGTCTGCCTCGGCTTCAAGGGATACATGATCAAGGAGTATTTTTCCAATTATTTTCTTCACATGAGTGACGTCACATTCGACATGAACCATAATTCCATGGAGGTGCATCAGCGATATGCAGAGCCGTGGAAAGTAACGCTCGTCGATACGGGGATGGAGACCATGACCGGCGGCAGGATCAAACGGGTGGCTCCTTATATTGGCAAGGAGACTTTCATGCTGACGTACGGTGACGGGGTCTCCGATATCAATATCGCCGATCTTGTCAAATTCCATAAGGTCCACGGGAAAAAAGCAACAGTAACGGCAACACAGCCTTCCGGCCGTTTCGGGGCTTTGAATCTCGGAGATCGTGAAACGGTCGCCTCATTTCAGGAAAAGCCCGCCGGCGACGGTTCCTGGATCAACGGCGGTTTTTTCGTGCTCGAACCGGCCATGCTCGATCTTATCGAAGGGGACAGCACGGTCCTGGAAAAAGAGCCGCTGGAACGCCTGGCAGCGACCGAACAACTGGTAGCCTATAAACATCGAGGATTTTGGTACGCCATGGATACTCTCCGCGACAAGAACCACCTGGAAGCGCTCTGGCAGTCGGGAAGAGCACCCTGGAAGATATGGACCTGATGGGCCTTACGGATCCTTTTATTGCCGCAGGAAACACCGGAAAACAGGATGATAGAAACAGACTTTTGGAAGAATAAGCGCGTGTTCATAACCGGCCATACCGGTTTCAAGGGATCCTGGCTGTCGCTCTGGCTCCATTCGCTCGGTGCCGAGGTACACGGCTACGCACTGGACCCTCCGACGACACCAAGCTTATATGAGCTCTGCCGCCTGGAGAAACGAGTTCGGTCCACGATCGCCGATGTAAGGGACCGGGAGTCCCTGGCGAGGACCATGGCTTCCGCGCGTCCGGAGATCGTTATCCATATGGCGGCGCAGCCTCTGGTGCGGGATTCCTATAAGCTCCCTGTCGAGACCTTTTCCATCAACGTCATGGGCACGGTCCACCTTTTGGAATCCGTGCGGTCCTGTCCATCGGTCAGAGCTGTAATCAATGTCACGACCGACAAGTGCTACGAGAACAGGGAATGGGTGTGGGGATATCGGGAGCACGAGCCGCTGGGTGGGTATGACCCTTACTCGAACAGCAAAGCCTGCTCTGAACTCGTGACCGCCGCCTACCGGA
>Ga0154473_1160_pt7 | contig 12102 bp, 13 predicted proteins | sample RifGroC2_FD_115952 | JGI IMG/M metagenome (GOLD analysis project Ga0154473, IMG submission 115952) | Nitrospirae bacterium GWC2_57_9 | reverse complement strand
GGTGGGCATCCTCGCCGCCGCTCTCTCGCTCGCGATCGGCATCTTCTTCGGGTTGATCGCCGGATACTTCGGGGGGAAGACCGACGCTGTGCTTTCCCAGTTCTTTGATATCTTTCTCGCCTTCCCGAGCCTGCTCCTTGCCATCGGGATCAGCGCGGTCATGCCGCCGGGCCTGCTGTCCGCCATGTTGGCCATTACGCTCGTGGGCTGGGCCGGCTTTGCGAGGCTGGTCCGCGGCATCACCCTGTCCTTAAAGGAACAGACCTATGTCGAAGCTTCACGGGCGCTCGGGGCGAGGCCGTCGCGTATCCTGTACCGTCATATCCTCCCGAATGCACTGCCCCTGCTCCTGGTCGCAGGCAGTCTCCGTGTGGGAGGCTTCATCCTGCTCGAAGCGGCGCTCTCATTCCTCGGCCTCGGCGTCCAGCCGCCCACGGCCACCTGGGGCTCCATGATAAGCTTGAACCGGGCCTACATCAACTCTGCCCCCTGGATGGTGATCTTCCCGGGCGTTGCCATCAGCATCACCGTCATCAGCTTCAACATCCTGGGCGATTTTCTGCGGGACAAACTGGATCCCCGGATGCAGGTGTAGAAACAACCGCGTCCGGAATGCGGAATTGGAAGGCACCTCTAATCTCATGACTTACGGCAGCGATCAGCGGCTCCAGGTACCTTGTACGCTTCCGTCCGCCTGCCCCCAGCGCTTATGAGCGCTTGCCGCGAATGCAGGGTTGTGTAAATCCCTGCTAAACTGGTTTAATAACTGAGAATCAAAATCTTCTCAAAATGACAAAAAATTTCACCGCGATGCCGCAATGAACGCAAGGAAATCTTAAACTCTAATTCCGTGGAAGTTTATCCCTGGCGACCTTCGCGCCTCAGCGGTTCAAAGGTTTTTGATTTTGGCCCCGGCTTGTCCGGGTTAGGTATTTCAATTATGATTTCTCCCATTCGCGCGAAAAAATCACTGGGCCAGAACTTCCTGAAGGACCCTCACTACCTCCGAAAGATCGTTGACGCCGCAGCGGTCGGTCCCGTGGACCGCATCCTCGAGATCGGTCCGGGAATGGGGCATCTCACCCGCATCCTGTCGGAGCGGGCGCAGAAGGTGCTGGCCCTGGAACTGGATGACCGGTTGATCCCGTATTTGCAGCAGGAGTTCGGGGAAAAGGAAAACGTCGAAATCCGGCACGTCGACGCCCTCGAATACCCCTATTCCTCTCTTCCAGGCGGCTGGAAGGTCGTTGCCAACCTTCCTTATTATATTTCCACGCCCCTGATCCAGAGGCTTCTGCAGGACCGGTCCAGGTTCACGACCCTCACCCTTATGCTGCAGAAAGAAGTTGCGGAACGCATCGCGGCGGGGCCGGGAGGCAAAGAATACGGTTATCTTTCGGTTCTCGTTCAACTCTACTCGGAACCGCGAATCGAGTTCTCCGTGCCAGCCGGCGCGTTTACGCCGCGGCCCGAAGTGGATTCCGCAGTGATCACGCTGGTGCTGCGGGACCACCCGGCACTCGCAAACCGTGATCACAATTTTCTTATCCGCCTCGTCAAGGCAGCCTTTTCGCAGCGCCGAAAAACGCTTCGCAATGCCCTCAAGCAGCTTGAAATTCCCGCCTCAAAGATGGGGGCGGCTTTTGCGGAAACAGGCGTTGACCTCGGTCGCCGCGCGGAGACCCTGACCGTTGAAGAGTTCGCAAAACTCGCTGACTTTCTTTTTTCCTGAAGCGCGGCATAGCAGCCACGCGATCTTTCCTCTCTTCTGATCCAGCTCATGACACTCTGAAAACGGATCGCAATGATCGCCTCGATTCCTCGAGGCAGCGCCACTTCGGCATTAAACCTTTGGTGTCCTTGACAACCCTTTTTGCCTTGACATTTGCCGCTCTTGACCTATAATAATCTCTCTTTTTGGAGACGCAATCACGATGAAAGAATCGATCGTAAAGATTTTCGAGGACAGCGCCCAGGTCAAGGTAAAGTTTGTGCGGGAGAACGCGGACAAGATCGTCGAAGTCGTTCAGCTCATCGCGCAGACCTTCCGGGAAGGCAGAAAACTGCTCCTCTTTGGGAACGGCGGCAGCTCCACCGATGCCTCTCATATCGCAGCCGAGTTCGTGAACCGCTTTCTGATGGAGAGGCCGCCCCTGCCCGCGATTGCCTTGAACACGGATGCGGCCGTGCTGACCAGCATCAGCAACGATTATGATTACTCTCAGGTCTTCTCGAAGCAACTGAGCGCCCTGGGACACGAGGGCGATGTCGTGATCGGCATCAGCACGAGCGGGAACTCTCCGAACATCATCAAGGCCCTTGAAGTCGCGAAGAAGAATGGGATGAAGACCGTGATCCTGACCGGCGGCACGGGCGGCAAGCTGGCCGGCATGGCCGACTACACTTTCATCGTTCCTACCAAGCATACAGCCCGGATCCAGGAAACGCACATCACCCTCGGACATGCCATTTGCCAGATGGTGGACGAGGAACTCTTCGGCAATTGCCACTGACCGCTATGAAAAAGATAGACCCTGCAAAGATCAAGACCTACTCAATCAAAGGACGCGAGAGCAAAGTGCGCATCAACGATTTTGCGAAAGCGCCTGTCAAGGGTGCGTCCTTTCAGGATTTTTTTTCTTCGCTTCCCAACATCCTCGCCGCCAGGCAGTTAAGGGAAGTTGCCGCGGCCATCGTTCAGGCCCGAAAGGACGGTTGCCCGGTCATGCTCGGCATGGGTGCGCATTCCATAAAAGTGGGATTGAATCCGGTGATCATCGAGCTCATGGAGAAAAAGGTGATCACGAGCCTTTCTTTGAACGGGGCGGGCATGATCCACGACTTCGAACTTGCCTTCATCGGCCAGACATCGGAGGACGTGGACAAGGAGATCCTTTCCGGAGCCTTCGGCATGGCCGAGGAAACGGGCAGTTTTCTCAATCAGGCGATCGCGGCGGCGGCTGAAGGGCAGGGCATCGGAGCAGCAGCGGGCCGCATGATCCAGGACAGTTCATTTCCTTACAAGAACATGAGCCTTCTTGCCGCGGGCGCCCGCTGCCGCGTGCCGGTAACGGTTCATGTGGCGATCGGCACCGATATCATTCATATGCACCCGTCCTTTGACGGCGCAGCTACCGGGAGGGCCGCGCAGAACGATTTTCTCGCCTTCTGCTCCCTGGTATCCGAACTGGAGGGTGGCGTATACATCAATCTCGGGTCAGCGGTGCTGCTGCCTGAAATATTCCTGAAGGCCGTCACTCTCTGCAGGAACCTCGGCAATCCGCTGCGGCATTTCACCACCGTGAACATGGATTTCGTGCAGCATTACCGGCCGAACACGAATGTGGTCCGCCGCCCCACCCAGGACGGAGGGCGGGGATACGCTATCACCGGCCATCATGAGATCATGCTTCCCCTCCTTGCTGCAGCTGTGGTGGAACAACTCTGATCACTGCACAGTTAAGTGCACAATGATGCTCATTTTCTCCCCGCAAAGCCTGCGCCAGTATCATCCGTCTAGACAGCGAACCGCGCTTTCAGAAAGAAATCTATCCTGATCTGTCCTTTATTCCGACTGCTGTGATGGTCCGATAAGATACGTTCCGACACTGTTTCGTTCGATTTTCGACTCCTCTACCCTTTTCAGTTCGTTAACTCCTCAAAATATAATGATTCAATTTATGGCAGACTTCTTGCTTATCAGTGCCTGTACATGCATATCGGTTCAGACGCCAGTTTGCGTTTAGTCGATATGCCCTGTGCCTGCCTCATTCCCCCCCAAGACGCCTGTCCGTACCGGGCTAATTCAGCAAGAATTAGTCCGGTGCGTGCAGGCGTCCCCCCTTTCACATACCTTAGTCTTAGCCAAACTGAGCCAGCCCCATTTTTTCCTTTTTAAAAACGGCCTCTCATGAACTTTAAATACTCTTGTGCTATGCTCAAAGTAGGCAGTTAATTTGGCCCAAGCCGGCAAACTATGAAAATATCCAGCCCTGCCTTCAGCCAGAATAGTTCCATACCTGTCAGATATACTTGCGACGGCGAGGATATCAGCCCTCCCCTTTCCCTGCAAGAAGTGCCGGCTGCCGCAAAAACTCTCGCCTTGATCGTCGATGATCCCGACGCCCCTGCCGGCACATGGGTTCATTGGCTCGTCTGGAACATCGATCCCCAAACCACCACGATACCCGAGGGAAAGCTTCCGGAGGGAGCACGGGAAGGCGTCAATGATTACAGACGCACTTCATACGGCGGACCTTGTCCTCCCTCAGGAACTCACCGTTACTTCTTCAAACTCTACGCGCTCAACACAAAACTTGATCTCGATCGGAACGCTAAGCGAAAGATGCTGGAAGCCGCGATCAAGGATCATGTCATAGCATCGGCAGAATTGGTCGGTCTCTACAAAAGAACATAAACGGATCTTTGGCAGCCCTCTGCGTGGGAGTATTACGTCTGCCAGTCAGCGACAGTATTTTTTTGACCTGCCCGTAGTTTTTGTTACCCCTATCATAAAATTAGAATTTTAGTTCGTAATCTTAATGAATTAGATTAAATCTTGACACTTTTTTCCTAACAGTTTACTTTACTTATAATCGTGCATCGCATCGTGCCCGGAACAAGAGTCCCGAAGGGGGGATGCATTCCGGGATCGGTGCGGCAGCAGACAAATTTAAGAAACGATTCCATTAAGGAGGATCAAATGCAGAAAACAGCTATCTATCGGGGGGAAGAGATCAAGGAGGCAATCCCTGTTGTAAGGGAAATGCCGGAAAACTACATTGCTGAACTGGAGATGAGGACCGAGCAGTACGTTCAGCAGCTCAGGGATTTCGAATCGAGATGCCTGTTGCCCGGTTTCGACCAGGAACAGCTGCAGGCGGAGATCGCCCTGCTGACCGATTCCATGCTGGAGGCGTGCGTCCGCTTCGAACAGCAGGTCAACAACGATGCGTTTATCGTGAAAACAGCGCAGGTCGAGTTCCGGGAAAAGACGAACGCGATCCTGTCCAGGAGCTATCTCATCAACCGGACCAGAACCTGGCCGCAAGGTCATCAGGGGGATTACAATACTCTCGAGATGGCTTACAAGAACTCGCCCTTGTCCGAAGGCATTGGATATTATCTGGACAGATACATGCTGACGGCGCCGCTTGCAGAGGGCGTGCGGGACCGTATCGTCATGCTCCGGGAACTGCTGCGCGGCGCGCTTTCCACCAAACCGAAGCAGAAAGTGCTCGACGTGGCCTGCGGTTCCTGCCGCGAGGTGTTCGAACTTGCCCCCGCCATTAAAGCGTCAGGTGCAAAATTCGTCTGTGTCGATCTTGACGACGATGCCCTCAACTTCGCCCTCGACCGTCTGGCCCATGCAGGACTGACCACCGAACAGGTTGAGCTGCGCAAGTACAACGCGCTTCGCATCTTCGATTTTGAAACAGCGGTCATGGAATTCGGCATGCAGGACGTCATTTACAGCGTAGGCTATTTTGACTATCTCCCCGACGATTTCCTGATAAAATTATTGAACTCACTGTATAAGCTGCTTGCTCCCGGCGGGAAGATCATTGCCTCTTTCAAGGATGTAAACCGCTATCGGCCGCATATTTACCACTGGCTCGTGAACTGGGACGGGTTCCTGCAGAGGACCGAAGATGATTTTGAAAGAATTCTGCACTACTGCGACCTCCCGGACAGCGCCTTGAAAATGGAACGGGTTGATTCGGGATCGGTCATTTTTTATACTATCGCAAAGCCCTGAGCTCCGGATATTCAGGGAAGATCAGAGGGCGGAGGTTCGAAAAATGCAGGCTGGCCGATGCATAACCTGCTCGGCCCGCATTCTTTCTTTCCGGGGTCCATCACCGGCAATTGCATATTGTAAACAGCCGGGGAACATGCTATAAATAAAAATGATAGCGCCGGAACCGGCATTCACGCACGTCACAAGTGCTCAGGGGGGCGGGTCTGAACTCATCATTGCTTCTGAACAAGATTGCGATAGTGACGGGTGGATCGAGAGGTATCGGCCGTGCGATCGTTCTCGCCCTCTCCAGGGCCGGAGCGGACTGCGCTTTTACCTACTCCAAGGATCACGCGCCTGCGGAATCCCTGGTTCAGGAAGTTCGCTCTCTCGGTCGCAGGGCATTGGCGGTTCAGCGCGATGCCCGGGACTTTGACGGGGCGAAGACGCTGGTCGAAGAAATAAAGAACACTTTTGGCAATATCGACATCCTTGTCAACAACGCGGGCATAACCAGGGACCGGTCGCTTATGATGATGAGCAGGGAGGACTGGTCCGATGTTGTTGATACCAACCTCACCGGCGTTTTCAACGCCACCCGTGCCTGCATCATCACTTTTCTGAAGCAAAAAAGCGGGAACATCGTGAATATCTCTTCAGTGAGCGGGGTGCACCCGCTCCCGGGACAGGTCAATTACGCGGCAGCAAAGGCGGGAGTGATCGGTTTTACGAAGTCCCTGGCAAGAGAGGTGGCGCCTTACAATATCCGGGTCAATGCCGTGGCACCCGGCTTTATCGAAACCGAAATGACGGCCGGCCTGGGCGAGAAGAACCGCGAACGCTTTCTCGGCATGGTTCCGCTCGGCAGGTTCGGCACCGCCGAAGAGGTGGCCATGGCCGTTCTGTTCCTCCTGAGCGATCGTTCGCGGTATATTACCGGGCAGACGATCCAACTTGATGGAGGTCTGGGCATCTAAGTGCGAACCAACGGGGACATAGCAATCACCGGCGTCGGCGTGGTCTCTCCGGTTGGAGCGGGCAGAGATGCCTATTGGGAAGCACTATTCCGGGGAACGAGCGGGATCCGGCCGATCACCCTTTTTGATGCCGCACCCTATCCTCTTGCTGTTGCGGGAGAGATCACCGATTTTGACCCGCTCCCTATCCTCGGCAAGAAAGGACTGCGCGACCTGGACAGGAGCACCAGGCTGCTCTGCAGTGCCGCAAAAATGGCGCTCGAGGACAGCGGGCTTACAATCACGGAAGAGAGCACCCATGCCACCGGCGTCTCCGTGGGCGCCACCTACGGCAGTCTGCACAGTATTTCTCAGTTCGATCGGTCCGGGCTGATCGAGGGTCCCCGTGCGGTCAATCCCTCTCACTTTCCGAACACGGTACTGAACTCTCCCGCCAGCCAGGTATCCATCCGGTTCAGGATCAAGGGTTTTAACACCACGATCTCGACCGGCTTTTGCGCCGGACTCGATGCCGTCTCCTATGCTGCGGATTTCATCAAGACGAACAGGGCTGACAGTGCTGTTGCCGGCGGCGTTGAGGAGCTCTGCGAAGAGACGTTCCTGTACTTCCATCATCTGGGCTACCTGTCCGGCGCCGGCGGCCCCGCCCTCTCCTGCCCCTTCGATGCAAGAAGGAACGGCATCATCCCCGGCGAAGGAGCTGCTGTGCTGGTCCTCGAACGCGAGGAGCAGGCAGCGACCCGCGGAACGAATGTCCTTGCCAAAGTGCTGGGCTGCGGCAATTGCTTCGATCCCTTCGCGGACGGCAGCTTCGATAGCGCGGGCCGGGGATTGGCAACGGCTATTCAAAACGCGCTCAGGAATGCTTCTCTCACTCCCGAAGACATCGATTATGTCTGCTCAGCGGCAAATTCGACCAGGGGTCTCGACCGGATGGAAACGAAGGTACTGAAACAGGTATTCGGGCAGCATTGCCGGAAGATGCCGGTCAGTTCCATAAAATCCATGATCGGAGAAAGCTATTCCGCGTCCGGAGCAATGGCCCTCGCAGCCGCAGTAGGTGCGCTCCAGAGGGATCTGATTCCTCCCACAGCGAACTATCGGGATAAGGATCCCGACTGCGATCTCGATTGTGTGCCCGGCCCTGCCCGGGAAGCTCACCTTCGTCATGTACTGGTGGTGGCGGCAGATCCTTACGGCGCGAACAGCGCAGTCATACTGGGAAGATAGGGGGCGTGGATGCAGCTCGACTTTGAAGAGGTAAAGAGGCTTGTCCCTCAGCGGTTCCCCTTCCTGATGGTTGACAAGGTTCTGGAACTGGAACCGGGAAAATCGGCAATAGCGGTCAAAAACATCTCCGGCAATGACATAGTCTTTTTGGGTCATTTCCCGGACAAGGCGATTTTGCCCGGGGCGCTGATCCTCGAGGCGATGGCACAAACCGCCATCATCCTGTTCGCGGTCTCGAACACGAACACAACCGGAGAAAAGAGCCCCATTTACTATTTCGGATCGGTCAAGGCGCGCTTCCTCCACCCTGCCGTTCCCGGTGACCAGCTGAAGATCAAGGTTGTCAATGTCAAGATACTGGCAACGGGTGCCTTTGTGTCCGGCGAAGCATTCGTCGATGACAAAAAAATTTCCGAAGCGGAGCTGGTATTCAGCGTCAAGCATGAATAAACGAGTCGTCATAACCGGCCTCGGTGCCATATCCTCGATCGGCATCGGCAAGGATGCCTTCTGGCGGAGTCTCCTCGAGGGAAAAAGCGGGATCAGCCCGGTCTCCGCGTTCGATACGTCGCGACATTTCACTCATAATGCCGGCGAAGTAAAGGACTTCAACTCCGAGCAGTTCCTGCAGCGGGATCGCCTGAGAACCATGAACCGGGCGACGCAAATGGCTGTCGCATCGGCCAGGCTTGCTGTTGCAGACGCTTGTTTCACTTCTGATCAGCTCTCCGGCATAGGGGTTGGGGTTTCTCACGGCACTACGCTCGGTGCGGCTCAAGCGATCGAAGAGGTGGACAATGCGCTCGTTGCCAATCGGGATGCGGACAGGGACCTGTTCGTCCAGATGCCGCCGCATGCAGCGGCATCAGCAGTTGCCGCGGAATTCGGCTGCGAGGGCCCGCATTTCATGGTCACGACCGCGTGCTCGGCAGGCAATTATGCGATTGCCTATGCCTATGATCAGATCCGTCTGAACCGGGCCGATATCATGATTGCCGGGGCTTCCGACGGCATTTCCCGGATAGAATACACCGGATTCAATCAGTTCTCGGCGGTGGCCCCTGATAAGTGTCAGCCTTTTGATCTGAACAGAAAAGGGATGATCCCCGGGGAAGGCGCAGGGATGCTCATCCTTGAAGACCTGGAACATGCCGTGAAACGCGGCGCCGCAATATACGCCGAGATAGCGGGCTACGGCCTGAGTTGCGATGCGCATCATATGACGAATGCGTCGGTAGCGGGAATTGTACAATGCATGAAGAGTGCTCTGGAGCATTCGGGCGTCACAACGGCTGAAGTTGACTATATTAGTGCACATGGCACAGGAACGCGGGCGAACGATCGCGCAGAATGCGCTGCGATTAAAGAAGTGTTCGAGCAACGGTACCGGGACATCCCGGTCAGTTCCATTAAATCCATGCTCGGCCATACCATGGGAGCTGCTTCGGCGCTCGAGGCTGTTGCCTGCGCGCTCGTCGTACAGCACGACATCATTCCGCCCACCGTTAACTTTGAAACCCCTGATCCGGAATGCGATATCGATTGCGTGCCGAATCGGTCGCGAAAGCAGCGGGTGGCGGTGGCGCTGAATAATTCGTATGCATTTGGAGGCAACAACGCCTCTGTTGTTTTTAAAAAATTTACTCTTTAAGGAGCGCTCACTCGAATGGGACAGGACATTGGAAAAGAGATCATTGCCATCATTGCTGATGTTACGGGATTCGAAGAATCGGATATAACCCCTGATACAAACATTGCTAAAGACCTTGAGGTAGACTCGATCAAAACAATCGAGATTACTGTGGCGATCGAGAAAAAATTCCACGTTTCAATACGCGATGAGGATGTCCCGAAGATCGTCTCGGTGAGGCAGGCTGTTGACCTCGTAGAAAAGCTGCTGGTGAAGGCTTAGTAAGTCCCGGTTCAAAAACAATACGATCACTTTTCAGCTTGGGACAGGCTGATAGCTGCGGCCAATCTGAAACCGCAGCCGCAACTCCGCTCTGACCATGTTCATCTTGAACGTACCGTCTGGATTACCGTGAAGATAAAGTTCATATATCCAAAATTCGATAAGTTTCTTGATACCTACCCCGACCTTGCCCAGATGCCGGCTATCGCTGCAATCTGGTCATTCCGGATGCCCCCCGCATTAGGCATACCCATACTGGCCGGGCTGACTCCGGATGACATAGTGTGGCATGTGCAGGACCAGAATATCGAAGAAATAAATTTCGATGACGATTCTGATCTGATCGCAGTCAGTTATTTTACACCGCAAGCCGGTTATGCCTATGAGATCGGCGATGAGTTCATGCGGAGAGGCAAGACCGTTGTCGCGGGAGGGATGCACCCTTCCATGATCCCGGACGAGGCGTCCCGACATTGCACTAGTTTATGCATTGGGGAAGCGGACACCTTATGGCAGAATATTGTTCACGATTTCCAAAACGGACAATTAAAGCCGTTGTATAAAGCCCGCCAATGTCCTTCTCCAAATGAAATATCCAGTCCCAAGCTTGCTGTTTTTGATGAAACGAAATACGACTGGCATGCATCACTGGTTTCAATCACCCGCGGATGCCCTTACAACTGCGGTTGGTGCAATATCCCGATCTATCAAGGACGAGAGATACGCTTTCGGCCGATAGACGCAGTAGCAGAAGAAATCCGCAGGTTATCCGGCAAGGAGTTCTATATAACCGATGATGTAATCACGTGGAACAGGGAATCGATCAATACATATATGCTGGAACTCTGTGACAGGATCAAAGACTACCGGGTGAGCATGTTTTTGTCCGGTTCTCCGGCCATGAACAGGGACGCAAAATTTTTAAATGCCCTGGCAGGAGCGGGATGCAAAAACATGTACGTTGTTTTTGCAAGTGACGCCTACAGCAAGATGTTCTATCAAAAGAACAAGGCGATCTGGGACAAATGTACGGATCTCGTCGCTGCATTGGAAGACCGCGGAATACGTTTTTTTGGTTCTTTTAGTGTGGGCTATGATTTTGTCGGCGAAGAACAGTTTGATCGGATACTGGAATTCTGCGAACAGGCCAAGATTAAAACAGCAGAGTTCTTCATCGCAACACCCTTCCCGAATACGCCGTTCTGGCACCAACTGATCGAGGAGAACCGCCTGATAAATCCCATTAATTGGAAAAAATATAACTGTGCAAACGTTGTCTTCAAGCCCAGGGTTCTTACAGAAGAAAAACTGCTCGACGGTTTTTTGTATCTTTGGAACGAGTTTTATAAAGACGCTGATTATCGCGAGTACCTGGCGACCTTCCCCTCCTTATATCAAAAAGCCGAACATCTGACAAAATCTCAGCGCAGGTAAGAGGATTATTTCGATGTCTCGGGGACATACCGATTATGACGCCGTTATTGTTGGAGCGGGCATCGGCGGCCTTACGTGCGGATGTTATCTTGCGCAGGCCGGCATGAACGTACTCATCCTGGAACGGCACAGCCGCCCCGGCGGATACTGCGCATCGTTCAAGAGAAAAAATTTTTTGTTCGATGCCGCGGCCCATTCATTCGGCGGCTATCGGGACGGTGGTCTCGCCAGGCAAGTTATCAATGAGCTGAACATTGATATACTGATCGCACGTCATGATCCGACCGACGTCATCCTGACGCCTCACAGTCGGATTTCATTTCATGCCGAGAGAACCAGTACAGTTTCTGAATTTCAGGCTGCTTTTCCTGGTGAGGCCCGGAATATAACGAATTTTTTTTCCTTTATTGAAAATCCTCCCGCAGCAGCGTTAGCCCTCGCGCGAAGACGAACGTTCCAGGATCTCCTGGACGGTTATTTCAGAGATGGAAGACTCAAGGCCGTACTCTCGTACCCTTTATTAGGAAATTGCGGTTTGCCACCCACGTCTCTGTCGGCATTTATCGGCGCCAAGATTTTTCGTGAATTCCTTATCGACGGGGGCTATTATCCCGTCGGAGGAATGCAATTGCTTTCGGACGCGTTCGCAACCCGTTTTTCTGAGTACGGAGGCGAGCTGAAGTGTTCCTGTGAAGTAAAACGTATTCTGCTGGATCACGGAACCTGTGCGGGCGTGGAACTGTCTGACGGCACAACGATACCGTCGAACATCGTGGTTTCCAATGCAGATGCGCGGCAGACATTTTCCG
>Ga0154473_1001_pt3 | contig 12199 bp, 10 predicted proteins | sample RifGroC2_FD_115952 | JGI IMG/M metagenome (GOLD analysis project Ga0154473, IMG submission 115952) | Nitrospirae bacterium GWC2_57_9 | reverse complement strand
TATTCCGCCGATCATATCAAAAAAGCCCAGTGGCTGTTTCCCCTCTACCTGTTCCTGATCAATATTTTTGTGCTCCCCATCGCTTTCGGGGGCCTGCTTCTGACCGATATCCCGTCCACCGCGGATTACTTCGTTTTGAGCATTCCCATGCATTATGGACACCAGCTGCTGACCATTGCCGCTTTCATCGGCGGTTTTTCCGCGGCAACGGCCATGATCATCGTCGAATCCGTGGCCCTTTCCACCATGGTCACCAACAGCTTTGTGGTGCCTACGCTCTGGGACCTGAGCGCGATCAGAAACTTCAGTGCCGTCATTCTGAACATCAAGCGGCTTGTGATCATCGGCTGCGTGCTGCTCGGCTACCTCTTCGCGGTATCCATCGGCGAATTCTACAGCCTTGTCGATATCGGCCTCAAGTCCTTCGAGGCCGTAACCATCTTCGCGCCGGCGATCCTGCTCGGACTTTACTGGAAGGGCGGCAACCGGAAGGGCGCCGTGGCCGGCATACTCGCGGGCTTTACGGTCTGGATCTATACGCTGCTCATCCCGGCGCTGATGAGGGCCGGCATCATCGAGCCGGGCGGCATGACGGAAGCGGTCTTCAACTCCCGAATGCTGAACCCGACGGCGCTCTTCGGCCTTTCCGGGCTCGATCGCTGGAGCCACTCCCTGTTCTGGGGGATGCTCCTGAATGTCGGTTTCTATGTCGGCGTCTCGCTCTTTACCCGGCAGTCCGAAGCGGATATGCGGCAGGCGATCATCTTTGTCGATTCCTATTCGCCCCTTCAGTTCAGTCACTCTCAACGGCCCGCAACCATCACCGAGATCGAGGATATCCTGGGTCAGTACCTGGGGCAAACCGAGGCGCGCGATGCCGTTGACGGTTTTCTGAGGAGGAACAAGCTCAGGCGCGACGCGCTTTCGAATGAATGGCTGCTCAAACTGCGGCAGGAGGCTGAACAGCTGCTCTCGGGCGCCCTCGGACCGACCATCAGCACGCTCGTTTTCCAGGAACGGGCGGTCCTCACCCCGGAAGATACGGTCCGGGTTTCGAATTCTATCCGGCAGATCTCCCGCAGCCTGACCCTGTCCCGCCAGGAGCTGGCAGAGGCCAACCGGCAGCTGGCCATGCTGAAGGAATTCAGCGAGAACATCATCGAAAGCCTTCCCCTGGGAGTGGCGACGCTCGACGAATCGCTGCGCGTGAAGTACTGGAACAACGGCATGGAGATGATCACCGGCGTTGAAAAATCCGACGCGCTGAACAGTGACGCCGCCGATCTCCTCACCTGCCTGGAACCCCGGCTCTTCAGCCCGGACCTGCATGAAGGGGAGATCACGTGCAGGCGGAACTTCGAGCCGCAGATCATCCTCAAAGGTCATATGAGCAGGCTGACGGGCGCGCAGAAGGGCTACGTGCTCGTGCTGGAGGACATCACCGAAAAGAAGAAGATCGAGGAGGAGCTGTTCCGGGCCACGAAGCACGCCAGCGTCGGCAGGCTGGCTGCGGGCGTTGCCCACGAGATAGGCAACCCGCTGGCGTCCATATCGTCCCTGGTGCAGGAAATGCACGCTGAGGACATGGCGCCCTTTGTCAAAAGCTCGCTCACGACGATCAATGAACAAGTGCACCGGATCGCGCGCATCGTGCGGAACCTGGGCGACTTCGCCCGGCTCTACCCCCGGCAGAAAGTGCCCGCCAGTCTTCGCGACATCCTCGAGAACACGCTCAATCTCGTGCGGTATGACCGGCACTTCAAGAAGATCGAGATCCGCACCGCGGTGAAGGACACTCCTCCGCTCAAGATCGATCCCGACCAGATCCAGCAGGTTTTTCTGAACCTGGTCCTGAACGCCCGTGACGCCATGCCCGACGGCGGCTGCCTGGATATATCGATCAAACAGTCGAACGGGCAGGTGGAAATGAGCTTTGCCGACACGGGCTGCGGCATCGATCCCGAGGTCAGGGACAAGGTCTTCGACCCCTTCTTCAGCACCAAGGGGCCGACGAAGGGGACCGGGCTGGGTCTCTCCATCTGCTACAGCATCATCAAAGACCACGGCGGCACGATCGAGATCGATTCGGAAAAGGGCAGGGGGACGAAGTTCATCATCAGGATCCCGGTGGAAGCATAAACGGTTTAAACCGTTTGAACCGCTTAAACCGATTAAACCGTTAAACCGAGGTGTACATGTCCAAAAGCATACTGATCGTTGAAGATGAAGAGACGCTGCGGGAGTCGATCAAACGGATCTTTACCAAGGAAGGCTACGACGTGGACGCGGCTGAGTCGGCCGAGCTGGGGCTGGCGCTCCTGGAGGTGCAGTCCTACGACGTGATCATCTCGGACATCATTCTTCCCGGCATGGACGGGATAGAGATGCTGACGAAGGTGCGCGAGCTGATACCCGACCAGATCTTCATCGTCGTTACCGCCTACGCGTCGCTCGATACCTCTGTGAAGGCGCTTCGCGCCGGAGCATACGATTACATCATGAAGCCCATCATTCACGAGGAGATAAAACAGATCGTCCGGAACGCCCTGCGGCAGAAGAGTTTGCAGGCGGAGAACGTGCTGCTGAAGCGGGAGATCGGCAAGGAGTACGATTTCAGCAGCATTATCGGGGAGAGCGGGGCGCTCAAGAGCATCTTGAACGAAGTGCGGAAAATCACGGACACCAAGAGCAACGTGCTGCTGCTCGGAGAGACCGGAACGGGCAAAGAGCTCTTCGCCAGGGTCATTCACCATAACAGCTCGCGCCGGGACATGTCCTTTGTGCCGATCAACTGCTCGGCCATCCCCGAGAACCTGCTCGAAACGGAGCTGTTCGGCCATGTAAGGGGCGCCTTCACCGGGGCCGTGGCATCGAAGAAGGGGATCCTGGAGGAGGCGGAGGGCGGTACCGTGTTCCTCGACGAGATCGGCGATATGAGCCTGGCGCTCCAGGCAAAACTGCTCCGGGTGATCGAGGACCAGGTGATCCGTCCCGTCGGCGGCAACAAAGGCAACAAGGTGGACATCCGGTTCGTCACGGCGACCAATAAAGACCTGCGAGCGGCCGTCAAGCAGGCAACGTTCAGGGAAGACCTCTACTACCGCATCAACGTCATTCCGCTCCAGATCCCGCCGCTGCGGGACCGGAAAGAGGACATCCAGTCCCTCAGCAGATATTATCTCCAGAAGTACTCTCATGATATGGGCAAACAGGCCAAGCAGATATCGCCGGAGGCCATGCAGATCATGATGGGCTATGAGTGGGCCGGGAACGTGCGGGAACTCCAGAACGTCATCGAGCGGGCGATCCTGGTCTCCGATGGGGACATCATCGGACCCGATCACCTGCCCGGCGGCGTCCGCACCGAGGCTTCATTCGCGGGCCACGTTTTTGAGAAGAAGCTTTCAATAGAGGATTATACCAAGGAGTTCATTCGGAAATACCAGGGTGAGTTCAACGAACAGCAGATCGCCGACCTGCTGGGGATCACCCGCAAGTCCCTCTGGGAAAAACGGAAGAAGTGGGGGATCCAGAAGGAGCGGTAGAGCACGCTGAAGCGGGGTCTGCCGAACGCGGCTAACCTTTTTGCCGCATAACGCCGATTGACACCGATAACCTGATTGAACCCCATGCATCCGGGTGCATAGTATTGATGGTATTTTTTTGACGCTGTCCTTTTTTCGATGCAAAGGATGAACAATGAAGAATAAGGAAACTGCTCTGTGCTTCCCCTGTTCCTTTCCCCTCAAGGTCATGGGCCTCAATTCCGAGGCCTTTACCACGGCTGTCCATGCCATTCTTCGAAACCACCTTGTCGAGAGCGGCATATCCTGCACCCGGCGGTTGAGCAGCGGCGATAAGTACCTTTCTCTGACGGTGACCTTTCTTGCTGAGAGCAAAGACCAGGTAGACGCGATTTACCGTGAGTTGAACAGCCACGAACAGGTTCTGATGACGCTCTAGCTTCCAGGCAGCCCCCCCTGACCGATCCCGCACCGCTTTTTCTTTCTGCTCGCTCCGCGCCCGCATTTGTTGTCCAAACCCCGACAGCCGGGGCGTTCATGCCCTTATGGCCTGCTGTCGTACGTGAAGGGAATGTGATATACTAAGGAACGTATAGTCAGGGAGGGTACATGAAGACCAAGCAACTCAAAAAAAAGGAGAATGTTCTTCACGGGGTAAGTCTTCTGACCGACCACGACATCTATCTCTTCAAGGAGGGAAACCACTTCAAGCTCTACGAGAAGCTGGGTTCCCATGTGATGACCGCGGGAGGAGTGGAAGGAACCCTGTTCGCTGTCTGGGCGCCGAACGCGGAAGGAGTGTCCGTAGTGGGCGACTTCAACCAGTGGGACAAGCATGCGCATGCGTTGAAGGTGCGCGAAGACGGGTCCGGCATCTGGGAAGGGTTCATCCCGGACGTCGGTCATGGAACCCTTTACAAGTACCTTATCCGTTCCCGTCACCATCATGAGGCGGAAAAGGGAGACCCCTATGCGTTCTCCTGGGAAGCGCCGCCGAGGACGGCCTCGCTCGTCTGGAACCTGGATTATCATTGGGAGGACGGCGCATGGATGAAGGACCGACACGCGAGAAACTCATTGAGCGCTCCGATCTCCGTCTACGAGCTTCATATCGGTTCCTGGCGACGGGTGCCCGAGGAGAACAACCGGTCGCTCACGTACCGGGAGATGGCGGCCTATCTCCCGGAGTATCTCAAGGACTCGGGCTTCACGCACGTCGAGTTCATGCCCGTTATGGAGCATCCCTTCTACGGCTCCTGGGGATACCAGATCACGGGTTACTTCGCGCCCACGAGCCGGTACGGCACTCCGCAGGACTTCATGCTGCTCATCGAGCGGCTTCACCAGGAGGGGATCGGCGTGATCCTGGACTGGGTGCCCTCTCACTTCCCGGACGATGCCCACGGGCTCGTGTTCTTCGACGGAACGCATCTGTACGAACACCAGGACTGGAGAAAAGGGTTTCACCCCGAGTGGACGAGTTACATCTTCAACTACGGCCGCTACGAGGTGCGCAATTTCCTCATCAGCAGCGCGCTCTTCTGGCTCGACAAATACCATGGCGACGGCCTGCGCATCGACGGGGTCGCCTCGATGCTGTACCTTGACTATGCGCGCAAGGAAGGCGAATGGATCCCGAACCTCTACGGAGGGAAGGAGAACCTCGAAGCGATCGCATTTCTCAGGAGCCTGAACCGGGAAGTTTACCGCGCGTTCCCCGATGTGCAGACCATCGCGGAGGAGTCTACCTCGTGGCCGATGGTCTCCCGGCCGGCCCATGTCGGCGGGCTCGGGTTCGGCATGAAATGGAACATGGGGTGGATGCACGATACGCTGGAATATTTCTCCACGGACCCCGTGTTCCGCAAGTATCATCACAATGACATCACCTTCAGCATCTGGTACGCTTTCTTTGAGAACTTCATGCTCCCGCTGTCCCATGACGAAGTGGTGTACGGCAAGGGCGCGCTTGCCGGCAAGATGCCGGGCAACCATCGCCAGAAGATCGCGAATCTGCGCCTCCTGTTCGGATATCACTTTGCCCATCCGGGCAAGAAGCTGGTGTTCATGGGCGGAGAGATCGGCCAATGGGCGGAGTGGAGCCATGAGGGCTGCGTTGAATGGCACCTGATGCAGTTCCAGGCGCATTACGGGCTCTGGCTCTGGGTGCGTGATCTCAATAACCTGTACCGGAACGAACCCGCCTTGCACGAACTCGATTTCGATGGGGCGGGATTCGAATGGGTCGATTTCAGCGACCAGGACAACAGCATCATCAGTTTTCTCCGGAAGGGACGGTCAAGCCATGACACCGTGCTTGTGGTCATGAACTGCACTCCGGTGCCGCGCTTCGATTACAAGGTCGGCGTCCCCTTTGGAGGCTTCTGGCGGGAGATGCTGAACAGCGATGCGCAGATCTATGGCGGCGACGGTTTCGGGAACCTGGGCGGGCGGGAAGCAGGCCCTGATCATTGTCACGGCCGGGGACATTCGCTTTCGCTGACCCTGCCGCCCCTTGGCATTGTCATCTTCAAGAAACAGTAAGAGCGAGCAAGGCAGTTTTTTTCACCTCCAGCTGACCGGCCAGGCTGAACAGACACCGGAAGCGCTGCTTCCCTCTGGAGGAATCATGGCTCATCCACGGATCCTCGCTTTCGTCCTTGCCGGCGGCAAGGGCGAACGTCTTTTCCCGCTCACCGAATTCCGTTCCAAGCCGGCCGTGCCCTTCGGCGGCCGGTACCGGATCACGGACTTCGTCCTGAGCAACATGATCAACTCCCGGATCTATTCCCTCTACCTGCTCGTGCAGTACAAATCGCAGTCCCTCATCGAGCACGTGCGTCAAAACTGGAGTCTGTCCCCCCTGGTGCGGGACCATTTCGTCACGGTGGTGCCGCCCCAGATGCGCATGGGGCCCGACTGGTTCCAGGGCACCGCTGACGCGGTGTTCCAGAACATCAACCTGATCTACGATTACGACCCGGAGATCATCGTGGTGTTCGGCTCCGATCACATCTATCGCATGGACATCCGGCAGATGATCGATTTTCACCTCGAAAAGGACGCCATGGTGACCGTGGCCGCCCGCCCGGTTCACAAGGAACAAGCTGCGGCATTCGGCGTCATTGTGGCGGACCGCGACCGGCGCATCACCGGGTTCCAGGAAAAGCCCAAGCGCGATGCCGTGCCGATGCCCGATGATCCGGATCGCGTTTATGCATCCATGGGAAACTATATCTTCAGCAGGGATGTGCTGATCGACTCGCTGCTGAAGGCGCAGGAACGGAAACAGCACGACTTCGGCGCCCATATCATTCCCGGCCTGCTCGAAAACGGAAAGGTGTTCGCCTATGACTTCGCAGAGAACCTGATCCCGGGGGCCAGGGCCTATGAAGAAAAGGGGTACTGGCGCGATGTGGGCACCTTGCCGGCATATTTTGAGGCGCACATGGACCTGCTGGGCGAGGAGCCGAAGGTCGAACTGCGGAACCGCCGCTGGCCCATACATCCGCCCCAATATGACGGGCCTGCGGCAAAGATCATCGGCGGCGAGATCCGCAACAGTGAGATCGCCGAGGGGGTGGTGATCAAGGGCGCGCGTATCGTGAACTCGACCATCCGTAAGAATGTGGAGATCGAGGAGGGGGCATCGATCGAAGACTGCATCATCATGGACCATACCGTGCTGCAGAAGGGCTGCCGCCTCCGACGGGTGATCGTGGACAAGTTCAATGTGATCGGTCCGGGCGAAGAGATCGGTTTTGACCGGGAAAAGGACAGGAACTACTGCGGCTGCCACCTGGACCCCTCGGGCGTTGCCGTCATTTCGAAGGGGGAAAGGCTGATGAAGCGCATCAAAGGGTTCAGATGAAGCGAGTGCGGAGTGCGGAGTGAGGAATGCGGAGTGGAAACCCCGAATCTAACACGATCATTAGCGACCGGGTTCTTTCAGACCGAACTGGCTGCCTTGCGTGCAACGTCTTTTTTGACCTTCGATCACCCACCGGGGAACCTGTTTCCCCTCGGCATTCAGCCGTTCTTCCAGTTTTCCCAGGACCTCCGGGGAGGGCGCAAACCCTCAAAGAGACCGTTTCTTCTTGAAACCAAGATACAGATAGATCGCGGTGAGGCCGTAGAGAAGGATCGCGCCGATGCCGATCAGCAGGCAGGTGTTCATCGTACCTCCGATGCCTTTTGTTCCGTCTTGCCGTAATATCGGGGATACAGCTTCTTTGCACAGTCCATGCACTTTCCCCGGGTGAACTGCGCTTCCCTATGCCCGCTGAGGTTATCTTCCAACCGGCGCCACGCCCCTTTATCATCCCGGATCTTCTTGCCCGCCCTTCGGATTCGCAGCCGCTCTTATTTTGTCACAACCACGATTCCCGATTCGGTCACGATGCACCCCCGCATCCGGTCCTCTTCGTGGTCGAATCCGATCTCCATCCCTTCCGGGATGAAGATGTTCTCGTCGATGATGGCCCTCCTGAGCCGCGCGTGACGGCCGATCCTGACGTTCTCGAACAGGATCGAGTCTTCTACGAGAGCATAACTGTGAACCTTGCAGGACGGGCCGAGTATGGAGCGGCGAACGGTACTGCCGCTCGTAATGCAGCCCCCGCAGACGAGCGAGTCGATGTTGAGCCCGCGGCGGCCCTCGTCGTCGAACACGGTCTTGGCCGGGGGCAGGTTCCCCTGGTTCGTCAGTATCGGCCAACTGTAGTTGTAGAGGTTGAGATGGGGGCTGACCGATATAAGGTCCATGTTGGCTTCGTAATAGGAGTCCAGGGTGCCTACATCTTTCCAATAGCCGCGTTCTTCTGGCTCCATCCCGGGAATACTGTTGTCGAAGAAGCTGTACGCGAAGACCTTGTCCTTCTGCTCCAGCATCATCGGAATCACATGTTTCCCGAAGTCGAGGTCCTCATGCAGTCGAATGCCTTTTTTCAGGATGTCGATCAGCTTGGCCGTTGAGAAGATGTAGTTGCCCATGGACGCGAAGCAGGCGTTCCGGCCGGGGATTCGGGGAGGTTCCTTCGGTTTTTCCTGGAAGCAGGTGACCTTCAGGTCCTCGTCCACGCACAGGACGCCGAAACGCGATGCGTCGTGCTGCGAGACCTCGAGGGCCGCGATCGTCACGTCAGCCTTGTTCATGCGGTGGTACAGGAGCATCTGCGAGATGTCCATTTTGTAAATATGATCGCCGCCGAAGATGACTACATATTCGGCGCCTGAGGATTCGATGAAACGGAGGTTATGATAAATGGCGTCGGCCGTGCCCCGGTACCATTGTTCGCTGATGTTCGTGACTTCGGGCGAGATCGTGTCGTAGAACTCTCCGAGCCCGGTCCATTTGCCCCAGGAATCCTTGATGTGCTTGCTCAGGGAATAGGCCTGATACTGCGTCAGGATGTAGGCCCGTCGGATGCCGGAATTGAAGAGGTTGCTCAGGACAAAGTCGATGATCTTGTACTTGCCGCCGAAAGGGACGGCGGGCTTGGGCCTGCCGTGGGTAATGGGGCTCAGGCGCTCTCCCTTGCCGCCGGCGAGTACCATGGCGATCGTATTTCTGGTGATGTTGCCGCTTGTCAGCATGCCGCCCCCCCCTGACTTGAGATCCACCCGCTTTCGTCAGCGCGGGATGCCAGGCCTCACGTCGGCTCGCAAGGTTCTCTTCGAGCAGGCCTGGGGAGATGATAGTACAGATCCGGTCAAATTACAAGGTTCAAGCGCGCGGTGATCGGTGCTGCCGCGTCCGGGAGAAAGCGAGAGAACCGGTTACGGGTACGCAGAGACAGGAAGGAGTCAGCGGGAGGGCGTCGCCTGGTAATAGTTACCGCTTCATGAACGAGCGTCGGTCATCGGCGTGAATAGGTAGAACAGTCTGCATGGCCCATGTGGTTGGCAACATGGATGCCCGATGCCGCGCATTCAAGGGACTTGTTGAACTTGCAATCGTCCTCTTTGCACGCGCCCACAGAGCCGGTAATTTCCATGGCGCCGCCTTTTTGAGAGGATTTGTAGTAGGTATCGCACATCGCGCAGGTCGAATCGCCGACCGTGATCGCGATTGCGTGACATGCCTTGTTCGTATTATAGGAGCATTCGGTGACACTGCAGTCTAACACCTTGGGAGTTTCTATGGCCATAAGATGCACCTCCTTTGAACGAGGGCCCTCCCCGCTGATATGAACGATGATAGAACCTGGCCGTCACGGTGTCAATCAGGTCAAAGTCTCAGAAGGAAAGGTCGGCTGCATTGTGTTAATCCATTTCGGCGATGATCTTTTTTGCCCGGTGATAATCCCTGTTCTTCGTGCTGTCCAGAAAGATCCCGGCGAATTCCAGCACATTGCGATAGAGCAGAAAATTGGCGGCGAGCTTCCGGAAAAGATCGTGGTCCGTAAATTCCGAGGCAAGACTGTAGGAGCGCTGACCCTGCAACAGGTACTGCTGATACATGCTGGAACCGGGGATCACGAGTCTCCCGAGCAGGAACTCCTTGCCTTTTCGCCCGGCCAGCGCCATCGGGAACATCCCGAGCATGAAGAGAGTATAGTCCCCGATATGTTTATGGACGGTGAATTCTTTGGTGAAATCGGAGGCATGGAGACGGACATCGCCTTCGGCGAGGAGGTCGGCGATGTCCTCGAGGGGGCTCCCCGCTGAATCCTTGATCCTGCAGAGGCTGTCGATATGTATGAACTCGCAGAGTATCTGGTCCTGGATGTACTCATCCACTCCGTCCTTTTCAGCCGGGTACATCGCAAACCCGAAGTCCACCGCTTTCGCAAAGAGCTTCCGCAGAGGATGATCGGAACTCAGCTTCTTTTTCCTGTTCATGGTCCCCCCAGTGCATCATAATAACTCCGGCATTGCGCCGAGTCAAATGGCTCGCGCGTGCCCTGAATTCCGTGTGAGCGCAAGAAGGGGAACGATCTGCATGCTTGATAATACTCGGTGTCTCCCCCTCTCTGCTCGAAAGTTGTTTCTTAGGGCTTTCAACAATTTTTTTTGGTATCGTCAAAAAATGTGTTGACTTTTCAGGTGAAAAGAATTAAAAAAGGAATGCATCGAACAAATTGTTGCTGTTGGAGGTGTCTGGCATGAACCCATGTGCGCGTGCATTCCTCCTTGCGGTCCTCATTCTTCCGCTGCTTCTTTCCAGCCCCGCCAAATCTCAGGAGAAACAGGCTAAACTGCTCATCGGTCTCATCCCCGAGATGAACGTTTTCAAGCAGAAGGAGCGCTTCAAGCTGCTGGGCGAATACCTCTCAAAAAAGACCGGGGTGCAGGTGGAGTTTACCATGCTGAGCCGGTACGGCAATATCCTTGACCGGTTCAAGAGCGAGCGAATGGACGGCGCTTTTTTCGGTTCTTTTACGGGAGCTCTTGCGGTCCGGAAACTCGGCGTGGTTCCCCTTGCGCGCCCCGTCAATCTCGATAACACCAGCACGTACCAGGGCTATCTGTTCGTCAGGAAAAACAGCGGCATCAGGACCGCCGCGGATATGAAAGGCAAGAAGATGGTCTTTGTCGAAAAGGCGACCACCGCCGGCTACATCTTCCCGCTGGCCTATCTCCGCGAGAACGGCATCACCGACATCGGCCGTTTCTTCAGCGAATTCTATTTTGCCGGGAGCCACGATGCGGCGATAAAGGCAGTGCTGAACGGTGACGCCGACGTGGGCGCGGCAAAGCACAGCATGTATGACCGCGTCAGCAGGGATGACGCGCGCATTCAGCGTGATCTCACCATTATAGCAAAATCTCCAGCCGTCCCTTCGAACGGCCTCTGCGTTCGGAAGAACCTTGAACCCGCATTGAAAACGAAACTCAAAGAATCTCTGCTCACCCTGCACCTCGATCCCGACGGCCGGCAGGTCCTGGAGCAGCTCGGGGCTGTTCGGTTCATTGAAACAACGGCCGGGGACTACCAGCCTGTTTTTGAGCTCGTGAAGCATGCCGGCATCGATATCAGGACCTACAACTACCGGAACGAATAATCCGACGGGTTCTCGGCAGGTATGTGCGTCTTTACGTGGAGGCCGGATACGATCCTGCCGCCATCATTAGATCTAGCTGTAAAAAACGGGCCTTAGCTGCAGAATAGTCAGTGACGTGCGGAGAAGGCGGGCAGGATGTATCCTGCCTGATTGTTGCCGTCTCCGCGTCGCCCTGAAGTGGTTGCAGTTCACTGTTCAGCATGTCTTTCAGTGTCCGGGAAACGCTATGCATGTCTGCTGTAGATCCTCTCAATCAGGTGGCCACGCTGCATGAAACGTAAGATCATTTACTCTCTTCTGGCCTTGTTCCTTTTTTCCGCCACCGGTGCGGTCACCGCTACCGTCTACATCCGCAACACCACGGAGACCCTTGCCAGACTGATCAAACTGCACCAGATCGAGGACTTCCGGCAGGACCTGATCATCTCGATCCAGACCGTCCAATCGGAGCTGTACACGGTCGGCACCGACCTGGGCCATGACCCGGACGTGATGACAGACAACGTGCTGCGCCTCAAGACCGCGGCGAATGCCTGCAGCCGGTGTCATGCAGACCACTCCCCGGACATCATAACCCGCGTCGGCCTGATCCAGACGGATATTCTTCAGTATGAGGAGGCGCTCAGCAACTACATGACTGCCTCCGCAAATAAAGTGAGGATCACCCGC
>Ga0154473_1196_pt2 | contig 12285 bp, 10 predicted proteins | sample RifGroC2_FD_115952 | JGI IMG/M metagenome (GOLD analysis project Ga0154473, IMG submission 115952) | Nitrospirae bacterium GWC2_57_9 | reverse complement strand
AGGAAAAACTAAAAACTTTTTTAAGCTTTCTTTGTGATCCTTGCCTGCGCCCCGCGGGTAGAAATATCTTTGTCCTAACCCCCCTCTCCTTCAAGGAGAGGGATGGGGTGAGGATGGGTCATTTCGCGAGTGTAGGCCGTGACTTCATATGAGAACTGATTTTTTTCGATTTATAAAGATTTCTTCGTGTCTTCGTGTGAAAACTGTCCTTTTCTTCGGTTTCATCAAGAGTGCGTAAGCATGCCATCCTTCATGCTGTGCACCTTGTCGGTCATCCGTGCCAGGGCCAGGTTATGCGTCACCAGCAGGAACGTGGTCTTGTCCTGTTCGTTGATCCGGGAGAAGAACTCCATGACCTCGCCTTCGCTCTGCGCGTCCAGGTCTCCCGTCGGCTCGTCCGCGACGATGATCGTGGGCCGGTTGATGAAGGCCCGGGCTATGGAGACCCTGCGCTGCTGCCCGCCGGACAGCTCGGACGGGAAGGACTGCAGCTTGCGGCCGAGGCCCAGGGTCGAGAGCAGCTCCGCTGCGTACTCGTAGGTTTCCTTCCTGCTTGTCTTCCCGTGGCCGTTCGCGTAAATAACGGGAAGGGCCACGTTGTCGATCGCCCGCAGGGTCGGGATCAGGCTGGAGAACTGGAAAATGAAGCCGATCTTCCTGTTGCGCATGGCCGACAGCTGGCGGTCGTTCAGGTTCCAGATCTCGGTCCCGTCGATCTTGACGCTGCCCCGGGACGGCTTCGTGAGGCCTCCCAGGATGCTGAGCAGCGTGGTCTTGCCCGAGCCGGAGTGGCCGACGATGGAGATGAAGCTTCCGATCTCGATCTGCAGGTTGACGGACTTCAACGCTTCGATCTTCTCTCCGCCCACATCGTAGATCTTCCAGACATCGTTGATATCGATCATGTTCGCCATTTACTCACCCGCCCGTATGGCATCATAAGGCTGCAGCCTGCTGCCCTGGAGCGCGGGGTAGAAGGCCCCGGCCACGCCGACCACCACGGCCGCTGCGATTGCGATGGATGCCAGCATTATTATCGATTCGACAGGCGGCCAGAGATAGGGCATGTTCAGCGCCTTGAGGTTGAAGATGATGGTCCTCTGGTAGACGCGCATGATGACGATGCCCAGGAAGACGCCCAGCGCCCCTCCCATGCTGGTCAGCATGGCGGCTTCCGAGACGATAAGCTTGAAGATCGAGATCTTGCTCGCACCGATGGCGCGGAGTATTCCCAGCTCCCGTTTGCGTTCGTTCACAATGGTCGAAAAGATCGCGCTGATCATGAGCGCATTGGCCAGGATCAGGACGAAGCTCAGCACCAGGGTGCTGCCGAAGAGGGTGACCAGGTTCTGCCTCACGGAAGTGATGATGTTTCCGGCCGTGATCACCTTGACGTCGGGATCCTTGCTGATGGTAAAGGAGATGAAGGGGATCTTGGCGCCCACCTCGGTCTGGACCAGGACAGCCGATACCTGGCCGCGCACCAGTTTCAAAGGCTTGACGTTCGGCGTGTTATGGGACTGTTCGGCCATGACATAGGCCCGTTCGATGTTCATGAAAATAGCGTTGTCGTACAGTCCCACACCGGTCCTGCCCAGTTTCCCGTAGACCGTAAGGTTCTGGCCGTAGAAGAAGAGGGTATCGCCGACATTGTAGGAGTTCGAAGCGCCGACGATCACGTCATCCATTTGAAAGGGCCGCTCCTTTTTCTCTTCGAGCCAGGGCAGGACGGTAAAGTCGGTTTTCGGATTGAAGCCGATGATGAAGGCGTTGCCCATGACGCAGCAGTCGCCGTCCACGCTCGTCAGGAAGAGCTGCGGGGAAACGCTCTTGACCCCCTTGATCGAGGCGATCTTTTCCATGATCCCGCCCTCCATGTAGAAGAGGGAAGGTTCGCCGGTCAGCAACGCGGACTTCATGCTTATCATGGACCCCTTCGGAACGACCAGGAGGTCGGCGCCGAACTTGGAGAGCCCCTTGTTCAGGCTGCTGTTCACGCCCCACATGAGCGTGCTCGTGGAGAAGATGGCGCCGCTCACGATGGCGATGGCAAGGAGCAGGGCATAGGTCCTGAAGGTCCTGCGGGCCAGGTTCTGAAGGGCAAGGGATGTCTGGGATATGTTCATTTTTTTTAACCTTTACTGCCTTGTCTCACACGAAGCCACGAAGCCACGAAGAAAAGATTAACTTCTTTTAGAAACTGAGTTGCTTGAGGACAAAACTGCCGGAATTGTCCGCATCTTCGGATTATTTCTTTTTGAAATCATTTTGCCCTTCCTCGTGCCTTCGTGGCTTTGTATGATAATATTTTTTGTTTCCTGTTTTTAAACCTTGAGTAAAACTGCTCCCTGCCTCCTGCCGTCTACCGGAAAGCAGGAGACAGAGAGCATTTGGGTCCGCTACGTTGTCGGACACCTGCTGATCAACAGTTCCTGTTTGTTCCTTGGAATGATCACGCAGTCGTGATGTCCCTGGCCGCTCGGCAGGAATCCTTTGAGCGTATCTGTTTCCACATCGATAATGTAAAGGCCTGACGTTGTCTTCTGGTATCCGCTGATAACGCCGAAGACATGCTTGCCGTCCCCGGTCACCCCCAGGGTGTGGGCATCGGGACCGACCTCGATCTCCTTGATCACCTTCCAGTTGACCGCGTCGACCACGGCCACTCCGTTCGGCGTGGGTGACGGCCACCACAGGGTCACGTACACTTTTTTCGCATCAGGAGTGAAGCCCATGTGGAACGTATTCGGGTAGGCGCCTCTCCAGTGGGGCTGAGTAACCATGGTCTTTTTGGTCCACTTCAAGGGATCGGGATTCGTCGAATCGAAGACCATGATGTTGTTCTCTCTCACGCCGTTCATCAGAAGGAAATGCTTTCCGTCCGGAGAGAAGCCTGCCTGGTGTGCAGGGGAGAGCACATGGTCGATCGTATATTCCCAGGTGTCCTTATCCACCTGTTTCAGCTTGTACGATCCCGCCACCTTGTTCGGTGAGAGAATAATGGACACCGGGTTCCACGTGGTCGTGTCAAACACAACGCCCGCGCCGATCGTCCTGAGGGAAGCCACGCCGTACTTGCCGTTGGGATGCCATACCAGGGCGTCGAGAGCGCAGACATTCTGCTGACGGGGGCCGCTCACCTTGCCGTCCTCGATATACAGCTCGCCGCCGGGAACCAGTTCCCAGTCGATCTTTGCGCCCTTGGTGCCTTCCAGATCATATCTGCCGTCGGGACCCGCCTTCATTTTCCTGATGACGAGCTTGCCGCCGCCGGTCCAGGCTTCTTTATTGGTCTTGATGTTCGGGATCCAGTCGAAGGAGATTGCCTGGATCACCTTGGAAGGCTCCCGCTGGTAGATGCCGAGGATGTCCTTCTGCCCGTCGCCGATGGCGTACTTGTCCGCATCGGGCGCCACGGTCACATGCACGCCCAGGCCGAGCCCGGTCGTTTCCGCTACGTCTTCAACGAGGTTCATCTTGACGCCGTCATACCTGATCTTGTAGATGTGGAACCCTTCGGCCGGGTTCTTGACTTTGGTCGGAAGCCCGTAAATGTAAAGGTTCTTTCCGCCCTGGGAGTTCACGATGTATTCGAAACCCTTGTAGGGGTCCTCCGACGGGAATGCGGCAATGTGATGGATGATCGGGTTCGTATCGCCGTAGTTCACGAGGGAGATCCAGGCGAGCGTCTTGCCCGTGGACATGTCGTGGGCGGCAACGGTACCCGCGAACTTGCCCGGTGTCAGGAAAATATATTTCCCGAGCGTCTTGTAAACGTCATCGAAGTTCGGGCCGCTGAATATCCCGGCATGGGATGTCAGGGGCAGCGCCGTTGCCAGGAGCAGCAGCGTCATTAACAAAATTGTCTTTCTCCACTTCTTCATCATACCCTCCTCCTTGATTGGTTGAACAAAAGAACTTTCGAACCTTTGAAACCGACGATCACCTCCTTTGATTGATTTTTAATGTTTGACTTTTCGCACGAGTAAGTGCAAACACTATGCCCATCTTTGGAACTACCTATCAATGAGGCACCGGTCAGGAAGGTGAACCGGCCATATGCGCTGTAAAACAGGCGCTTGTGAAAGAGGAGGGTCTTAAACTATCTTCGAGATGGACAACATCGCTAATTGTGAATGCAGGATAAAAAGGCAGGCATGTTCCAATATTTCTTTTTGAAACAGAATGGGCTGTTCAAGATGAAACATTATAAAGATCTCATATCGCGCTCCCTGATCTCCAGATCCCTGAGCCGGGGATGACAGCGGCTGCAGGTGAGATGAGGACAGCTGTCGAAGGTTTCCTCCTGAAGGCTGTTATGAAAGGAGTTCCTCCAGGCTGCGCGGAGCGCCTGGATGTCGATCTGCTTATCCAGGTGGCAGGAGATGGACGTGAGGTGGCATGTTGAGCAGATGCTGTTCCTGTCGTAGAACGTTCGAGAACAGCCGCTGCCCGGAAGGAGAAGCAGGCCCGCAAGGATGAAAAACTGCAGGTATCGTCGCTTTGTCGGCATGATTGTTGTTCTCAGTCTTCTTGTACTTCAGCAAGTTCAATGCCAGGGAAAAGGGTGCTTTCCGGAGGGGCAGGTTCGGCAGGAAGGGGGGTGTATTATTCTTCGTTCATCTCGATCTTGTACTGTTTCATCTTTCTCCAGAGCGTGGTCCTGCCGATCTTCAATTCCTTGCATGCTTCGGCCAGGTTGTTGGGGTGGCGCGCAATGGCCAGGAGGATCAGTTTCTTCTCACCCTCTTTGATATCCAGGGGCGCCGACTCATCCGCTTCCTGCCCGGAAAGGCAGGGCGTGTCCGCTGCGTCGTCAAAGAGGTCGTCGCACTGAACGAGGCTGCCTTCCGAGATTGCCACGGCGCGGCAGACGAGGTTCTGGAGTTCCCTGATGTTTCCCGGGTAATCATGAACAATGAGCTTTGCCATGCACTGCGGCGCGAACCCCGTCAGCCCCGTTCTTTTCTGGTCCTCGACGCACTGCGCCAGGAACTGTTCTGCAAGCAGGGGGATGTCCTCGCGGTGCTCGCGAAGCGGCGGCAGGCGGAGGGGGAGCACGTTGATCCGGTAATAGAGGTCTTCCCGGAAGCCGCCTCTTTTGATCGCCGCGGGAAGGTCGGTATTGGTCGCAGCTATCACCCGCGCATCCACGGGTGTCTCCTCGTTGCTGCCCACCTTCCTGATCGTCTTGTCCTGCAGCACGCCCAGCAGTTTTGCCTGCAGCGCCGTGGGAATGGAACCGATCTCGTCCAGCAGGATCGTGCCCCGATTAGCTGCCTCGAACAGGCCCTTGCGCTCCATGAGCGCGCCCGTGAAAGCGCCCTTGGCATGGCCGAACAGCTCGCTCTCGAGAAGCTGCTCCGGGATGGATGCGCAGTTCACCGAAATGAAGGGCTCCCGTGCTCGTGCGCTGTTCAGATGAATGGCCTTTGCCGTCAGGTTCTTTCCGGTGCCGGTTTCGCCGGTGATCAGGACCGGGAAGCTGGTGTGGGAGATCTTCTTCAACTGGTTCCTGACCGCGTTCATGGCCTGGCTCTTGCCGCTGATCAGGGGGAACCCGTCCCCGGCCGATGACCGGTTGAGGAGCATGGCATGCAGGTCCCGCGCGGTGGCGCTCCTTTCTATCGCCCTGCTCGCCCGGTGGACGATCTCGTCATACTCGAAGGGCTTGGCAACATAGTCCGTGGCGCCGAGCCGCATTGCTTCCACGGCGGAATCGATCGTGCCGAAGGCGGTCATAATGATGACCGGGACCTGAAGGTTCTGTTCCCGCATCCGGTTCAAAAGCTCGATCCCGTTCATGCCGTCCATGCGCAGGTCCGTGATCACGAGATCGAAGGCCTGCGTCCCGAACCGGCGCATCGCTTCCAGGCCGTTCATGGCCGGGCAAACCTGGTGGCCCTCTTTCTGAAAGAGGATCGCCAGGCTTTTTCTCATGCCTTCTTCATCATCGACTATCAAGATGGACGACATCGTTCTCAGCCTCCGCTATCACAGATTGTCGGGCTTGCAAGGGCATGCTGATGGATACCGTCGTGCCCCGATCGAGCGTGCTATCAACGGCAACACGGCCCCCGTGCTGCCTGATGATGCGTTCGACGATGGAAAGGCCGAGCCCGGTCCCCTTCGTCTTGGTCGAGAAAAAGGGCTGGAACGCCCTTTTTATCGTTTCCGGCGACATGCCCTTGCCGGTGTCGGAGACCGCGATCACTGCCTCGCCGCGCGATCCGTCCGGCACGTGCGGTCTCCGGGCGGTCGTGATCGTGAGCGTGCCCCCCTCCCGCATGGCCTGCACGGCATTGATCAGGATGTTCCACAGGACCTGTTTCAGGGCGTTCCGGTCGGCCAGGAGGTCAGGCATCAGGGGATCGAGGGACCGGACTATTTGTATGGACCCGCCGGTCAGGTCGTGATGGGCAAGCAGCGCGGCCGTTTCCTCGATCACGCCGTTCAGGTCCGTCTTCGCCATTTGCAGGGGATGAGGCTTCGCGAATTCCAGGAAGTCCGTGATGAACCCGTCCAGCCTGTTTATCTCCTTGCCGATGATGGAGAGCAATTCCCTGTCCTCCGGGGAAAGGAGCGCGTGGCGCTTGAAGATACCGGCGGAATTCTTGATGGCCGCGAGCGGGTTCCGGATCTCGTGGGATATGACGGCCGCCATTTTGCCGACGGAGGCGAGCTTCTCCGATTCCAGCAGCTCCTCCTGCGTGCACTTGAGATGGTCGTAGGCCTGCTTCAATTCGTCTACGGTGGCGCTCAACTGTTTGCGCGATTCATACAGCTCACGAAAGGTCCTGACCAGCCCGTGGGCGAGGCCGATGCTGAGCCCCACGAAGATCATCAGCTTGATGAGATGCCAGTACCACCAGGTCATGTTCCAGATGTTCGACAAGGCAAAAAGGATCTCGCTTTCGAAAAAAAGGAGCGCTGCCAGCGAGAAGACGAAGTAGAGAATGTCATTGGTGGCCCGGAAATGCCGGAAAAAAATGATCCCTGCGGACAGAAAACAGAAAGTGGCCAGCACGTTGATCACGATCAGCTTCGGGCTGAAATCCCAGACAAAGGGGATGGTCACGGGCACGTGGTGTCTTGTTTCACCCGTGACCGCATCGGGAAGGATCGGCACCAGGTGCGTCACTTCCACGACCGCGCCTGCCAGGGCAAGGACCCCGGAGGCCAGGAGCAGCCGCTGGCGCCAGGGCGCATCACGAACGTTTTTTTTCAGCGACAGCGCGGTCCAGAGGAAAAAGGCGCCGCCGGCGAACGCGCTGAGGGTATGGAACCAGACAAAGAGCGAGATGCAATGATTGGAATAGGCATGGGCAAAATCGAACACTGCCATGGACAGGAAGGCCATGAGCAGATAAAAAGTGCTTCTCCTGCCCGACGCCCGGTATTCCTTATAAACGATGTAGGCGATGGTGAGGGAGATCAGACCGCAGTAGGATTCGAACAGGGAGTGGGTGAAGGTGTTGATCCAGACAAAGCTCAGGATCTCGTGCACCTGCACGAATTGGCCCGCAATGGACAGGAAGGATACGAGCCCCATGAGAGCGAGGGCGAACCAGTACATCTTCTTCTTGATCTGGTTCAGTTTTTCATCAGGATGATCGAGACGGTAGGCGATGTTCGGCAAGAGGGTACCGGGGCCATTGGTCATACCTTGCTCTCCTGGAGCATTCTTCTCCAATTGCCCGAACCTTGTCAACGTAAAATTTGAATTTTACATTGAAAACAAGGTATTCTTACGAATCCTGCCACAGGACGCGGATCGGCCCGCGGGACAGGCCGTTCACGAGCCGTTCTTCCCCTAATTTCCGGATTCTGCTGATGAAACGGGTAAGTTCTTAGTTGACACTCACCGGTAAATGCTGTAATTTTAAACATGACCGGGATCGTGCTTGCTGGCGGCGAAAGCCGGCGCATGGGCAGGGACAAGGCGTTCCTGACCATCAACGGCAGGCCCATGATCGAGTGCGTGATCAGCGTCCTGCGCGAAGTAACGGAGCACATCATCGTGGTCACCAACACGCCGGAGGCCTATGCGGGCCACGATGTGGAGATCACGACGGATGCTTTCGGACAGCGCGGCTCCATCGTGGGCGTCTATTCCGGCCTGCTCCGGTCCCGCGACGAATATAATATCGTGGTCGCCTGCGACATGCCGTTCCTGAATTCCGGTCTTATCCGGTATATGAGCGGCCTGGCAACAGCAGAATACGATGTGGTCCTTCCGAAGATCGGGGAGTTCGTGGAACCGCTCCACGCCGTCTACGGGAGGGGATTGCTGCCGGTGTTCGAGGAACGCATCAGGAACGGTCACAAGCGGATCATGAGCGCATTCACGGGGCGGCGCGTACGCTATGTCACGGAAAAGGAAGTGGACCGCTTCGACCCCGGGCGGCGGTCCTTCGTCAACCTGAATACAGTCAAGGAGTACGAGGAGGTAACATGTTCGGACTTGGAATGCCGGAACTGATCGTCGTTCTGATCATTGTGCTGGTCATTTTCGGCGCGACCCGCCTGCCGCAGCTGGGCGAGGGCCTGGGAAAGGCCATTAAAGGCTTCAAGAAGGGCATCTCGCCCGATTCTAACGAAGAGGCCGGCAAGAAAGAGAACAAGAGCTAGCCCTCCCGTATGAAGTGGGTGCTTGCGGAGTGTGATGAAAAAGCGGCTGCAGTGCTCACGCGGGATGCAGGGGTCCATCCCCTTATTGCCAGGCTGCTGGTGAACCGCGGGGTCGTCGACCCCGCCGCAGCACGCAGCTTTCTGAACTGCGATCTTTCCCTTTTGTCTTCCCCGGCCGTATTTGCCGGCATGGAACGCGCAACGGCCCGCATCAGGAAAGCCGTAGAGGGCCGCGAACAGATCGTTGTCTACGGGGATTACGACGTGGATGGCGTGACAGGCTCGGCACTCCTGTACCTGGTGTTGAAGCGCCTGAACGCCGGCGTAGATAGTTATATCCCGGACCGGATGACCGAAGGGTACGGCCTCAACCGGGGCGCCCTGGAGCGGCTCAAAACTTCCGGCGCCGGTCTGGTCATTACCGTTGATTGCGGCATCAGCGCGGTCGACGAGGCTGAAACGGCCCGCTCCCTCGGGCTGGACCTCATCATAACCGATCATCACGAGATAGGCAGTTCGAGTCGGTCAAACAAAGAGAACGGCCCAAACGGCTCGAGCGGTCTTATCCTCCCTGACGCATTATCAATCCTTCATCCCTGGCTGCTGCTGCCCGAGGTATCTCCCGAGGTCCGAGACCAGGTGTCTGGACTGACGGGAGTCGGCGTCGCTTTCAAGCTGGCGCAGGCGCTGCTCGGGCTCGATGCCTGCGATGCAGGGATGCGGCCCTACCTGGACCTCGTGACCCTGGGCACCGTTGCCGACGTGGGCAGGATCATGGGCGAGAACCGGGTGCTCGTCAGGCACGGGCTGGAGCTGCTGTCGCGGCAGGACGGGTCCCTGCGGCCGGGCATCGCGGCCCTGAAGCAGGTGACGGGGCTGAACGGGAAGAAGATCAGCGCCGGGACCGTGGGGTTTACGCTGGGACCCCGCATAAACGCGAGCGGCAGGCTGGAGCGGGCGGACATGGCATTCCGGCTCCTGACCACGGCGTCCGGGGACGAGGCGCGGGAACTGGCCGAAGCGCTGGACGGGGTGAACAGGGAGCGCCAGGATGTCGAAGAGCGCATCCAGGAGGAGGCGCGGAAGCTCTGCCTCAAGCAGGACCCGGCCGGGACAGGTGCTTTCGTTCTTGCCTCCCGGGACTGGCATCCCGGAGTGATCGGAATCGTGGCCTCGCGCATCGTCGAGGAGTTCTACCGGCCCACGGCGCTTATCTGCGTCAAGGACGGCATCGGCAAAGGGTCGGCCAGGAGCATTCCCGGGTTCGACCTGTACCACGGCCTGTTGCAGTGCAGAGACCTGCTTCTCGGCTTCGGCGGCCATAAATACGCGGCCGGGTTCAGCCTGTCCGAGGACAAGATCGTCCCGTTCCGGGAGCGGCTTAATGCGCTCGTTCTCGAAACTCTTGGCAAGGAAGGTTTCTTCCGCACCCAGACGGTTGACGTGGCGGTGCCGCTGGACGAGCTTACGCTTGACCTGCTGTCCGAGATCGAGAAACTGGCGCCCTTCGGTCAGGGCAACCCCGAACCGAGGCTGGGCGCTCGCGGGCTCCAGGTGATCTCGTCGCGGATCGTGGGCGGCAATCATCTCAAGCTGAGGCTGAAGCACGAGAGCGGGACGTCGCTCGACGCCATTGCTTTCAAACGCGGCGATCTCCTCGGCCGCATCGTGCGCGACGGCGCCCGCGTGGCCGTCGTGTTCACGCCCCGCGTGAATGCCTGGAACGGGAGCATGTCCGTGGAACTGGAGATAAAGGACCTGAAGCCGGACAAATAATTTCGAATCTCGAAATTCGAATTTCGAAATTGAAGGTGGTTATGCCCCCAGTTCGTCTCGAAGATATCGTTGAACGGATCCAGAGCTACCACCCGGAAGCGGACGTGGACATGCTCCGGCGCGCCTATATCTTTTCCGCCAAAGCGCACCAGGGCCAGACCCGTCTCTCCGGCGAGGCCTACCTGGTGCACCCCATCGAGGTCGCTGCTGTTCTGGCAAGTTTGAAGCTGGATGCCGCCACTGTTGCAGCCGGCCTGCTGCACGACACCATAGAGGACACGACCGTGACCCAGGAAGAGATCACCGCGCTCTTCGGGGACGAAGTGGGCATGCTCGTGGACGGTATGACCAAGCTGTCGCGCATGGAACTCCAGAGCAGGGAGCAGCGGGAGGCCGACAACTTCCGGAAGATGATCGTGGCCATGGCGAAGGACATCAGGGTGATCCTGATCAAGCTCGCCGACCGCCTCCATAACATGCGCACCCTCAGATCCCTCCCCCCGGACAAGCAGAAACGGATCGCCCAGGAGACGCTCGATATCTATGCCCCCCTGGCCAACCGGCTCGGCATCTCGAAGATCAAGACCGAGCTCGAAGACCTTTCGTTCTCCTACCTGAACCCCGAGGCCTACAACGACCTCATTCATAAGGTGAACCAGCGCCGCATCGAACGGGAGTCCTACATCAACGAGCTGATCGAGACCATGAAGCGGCAGCTCGCGGAGCACGGGTACAAGGGAGAAGTGAAGGGGAGGCCCAAGCATTTTTACAGCATCTACCAGAAGATGCTGAAGCAGGGCATCGCCTTCGAGGACGTATACGACCTCATCGCGATCCGCATCATCACCGACAGCAAGGTCAACTGCTACGCCATCATGGGCCTGATCCATTCGCTCTGGACCCCGGTGCCCGGGCGGTTCAAGGACTTCATCGGCGTGCCCAAGTCGAACCTCTACCAGTCCCTCCATACCACCGTGATCGGCCCGAAAGGCGAGCGCGTGGAGTTCCAGATCCGGACCGAGGAGATGCACCGGATCGCCGAGGAAGGCATCGCCGCCCACTGGCGGTACAAGGAAAAGTCGGCCGTCAGCCAGCGCGAGGAGCAGCAGTTCGCCTGGCTCCGCCAGCTTCTGGAATGGCAGCGCGACCTGCCCGATGCCCGGGAGTTCATGGAGACGGTCAAGGGCGACCTGTTCCCGGACGTGGTCTACGTCTTTACGCCCCGCGGCGACGTGAAGGAGCTTCCCCTGGGGTCCACGCCCGTGGATTTCGCCTACAGCGTGCATACCGACATCGGCCACCAGTGCGTGGGCGCGAAGGTGAACGGGAAGATAGTCCCTTTGAAACACGTGCTGCACAATGGGGACAAGATCGAGGTCGTGACCCAAACGGGCCATACGCCCAGCCGGGACTGGCTCAAGTTCGTCAAGACCTCCAAGGCCAGGACCAGGATCAAAGCGTGGCTCAAGACCGAAGAGCGCAGGCGCAGCATTCTGCTCGGCAAGGAACTGCTCGAAAAGGACCTCCGGAAGCATGATCTGAGCCCGTCCAAGCTGTTCAAGTCCGATGAGCTTCTGAAAGTCGCGCATGACATGTCCCAGAACACCCTGGACGACCTCCTGGCGGCCATCGGGTACGGCAAGGTCTCGGCGCATATGGTAGCCAACAAGCTTGCTCCCGAAAAGGCCCATCCCGAGCCAGTCGCGAAAAAGGCGCCCCATAAGCCCGCCAAACCGGCCGGCGGGGGCATGAAGATCAGCGGCATGGATAACATGCTCATACACCTTTCGAAGTGCTGTAATCCCGTTCCCGGAGATAAAGTGGTCGGTTTCATCACCCGGGGGAGGGGCGTTTCGATCCATACCACTGACTGCCCCA
>Ga0154473_1191_pt2 | contig 12368 bp, 14 predicted proteins | sample RifGroC2_FD_115952 | JGI IMG/M metagenome (GOLD analysis project Ga0154473, IMG submission 115952) | Nitrospirae bacterium GWC2_57_9 | reverse complement strand
AGAACTGAAGGCCATGGACGTGATCATCTCGTGCCAGGGCGGCGATTACACTATGGAAGTGTATCCCAAACTGCGCGAGGCCGGCTGGAAGGGATACTGGATCGATGCAGCATCGACATTGCGCATGACGAACGACTCGATCATCATCCTGGACCCTGTCAATCTCAAGGTGATCAAGGACGGCCTTGCCAAGGGAGTAAAAAACTACATCGGCGGCAACTGCACCGTATCGCTCATGCTGATGGCTTTGGGCGGCATTTACGAGCGTGATCTGGTGGAATGGATGAGCGCCATGACGTACCAGGCGGCCTCGGGCGCCGGCGCAAACAACATGCGGGAGCTGATCAAGCAGATGGGTTCAGTGCATGGGCAGGTAAAGGATCTTCTGGCTGACCCGGCTTCGGCCATTCTGGACATCGACAAGAAGGTCTCGGACCATATTCGGTCTGATGCCTATCCCAAGGAATTTTTTGGCGCACCGCTTGCCGGCTCGCTCATTCCCTGGATCGACAAGCAGCTTGACAGCGGCCAGAGCAAGGAAGAATGGAAGGGCCAGGTCGAGACCAATAAGATCCTGGGCCGGGAGGCGAACCAAATACCGATCGACGGCACCTGTGTCAGGATCGGCGCAATGCGCTGCCATAGCCAGGCGCTCACGATAAAGATGAAGAAGGACGTGCCCCTCGACGAGATCACTGACATGCTCGCCAAGCACAACAAGTGGGTGAAAGTGGTACCGAACGTTCGCGAGGTCACGGTCAGGGAGTTGACGCCTGCGGCGATCACGGGCACGCTTACCGTTCCTGTCGGCAGGCTCCGGAAGATGAACATGGGGCCCACGTTCCTGAACGCCTTTACCTGTGGAGACCAACTGTTGTGGGGCGCGGCCGAACCGCTCCGGCGGATGCTCCGGATCGTGGTGGGAAAGTAGCACCTGCGGGCGCCCCTTTGACACGGGAAAGCAGGATATGGTGATCGACTAAAGGGAGCATAAAGACTTTGCGGAAAGCAGCGCCATTTTTTTTCTTTCGGTCCCGGCACCTTTAAGGTTATAATCCCCATGTTGAAGAAAAAAGCCAAATACAAGGTTGCCGTTGCAGGCGCGACCGGCGCGGTGGGCAGGGAGATGCTAGAGATCCTGGAAGAGCGCAGCTTCCCGGTCTCCGAACTCGTGCCCCTCGCTTCCGAACGTTCCGAAGGTGAACGCCTGGATTTCCGCGGCAAGAGCGTGATCGTCAGAAGACTGTCCAAGGAATCCTTCGAAGGCGTGGACCTGGCCCTCTTCTCCGCAGGTGGGGAACGGAGCCTGGAGTTCGCCCCCGCAGCCGTAAAGGCCGGTGCCGTGGTCATCGATAATTCGAGCGCTTTCCGCATGGATCCCCAGGTCCCCCTGGTGGTGCCCGAAGTGAACGCCCCCGCGGCAGGCAGGCACCGCGGCATCATCGCCAATCCGAACTGCTCCACGATCGCACTCGTGGTTGCGCTCAAGCCCATCCATGATGCAGTGAAGATCAAGCGTGTCGTCGTCACGACCTTCCAATCCGTGTCAGGGACGGGAAAGAAGGCCATCGACGAACTGGCGCAACAGACCGTGGCGCTCCTGAACTTTCGCGACGTGGAAACCAAGGTCTACCCGCACCAGATCGCGTTCAATTGTCTTCCCCACATCGACGCTTTCCTCGAAAATGGTTACACCAAGGAAGAAATGAAGATGGTGAACGAAGCGAAGAAGATCATGGAAGACGATTCACTTCGCGTGACCGCCACGGCAGTGCGGGTCCCCGTTTTCCGATGTCACTCCGAATCCGTGAACATCGAGACGGAGAAAAAAATTTCGGCCAACGAGGTCCGCGCCCTGCTCTCGGCTGCGCCCGGCATTGTGGTTTTTGACGATCCGAAGAAGAACCTTTATCCGCTGGCCATAGATACGGCAGGCAAGGACGACACCTATGTCGGCAGGATCCGGGAGGATGAATCGGTAGCAAACGGCATTAATCTCTGGATCGTTTCGGACAACCTGAGAAAGGGAGCCGCGCTGAATGCGGTGCAGATCGCGGAACTGTTGATCAAATAGAAAGGCCGCAGGAAGCTCTCTGCGGTATTTTTTTTGCCGTTCCAGGGCGGGAAATAATCCGACTATGTACCATTTGATCTCGAAGCTGTTTGATAAACTCGAGCGGGGCCTCAGCCCGAGGGACAAGGTGCTCATTGTGTCCCTCATGCTGATCATATCGGTGCTCGGTATCGTGCTCGCCGTCCGGTACTATAACTATATTCAGAAGAACCCCGAGTTCTGCAATAGCTGTCATCTGATGGAGGAAGCCTATACCGCCTGGAAGCTTTCGGGCCACCGGAACATCGTCTGCCAGGACTGCCACCATCTGGGCATGATCGAGCAGAATCGCCTGCTGGTCAAGTTCGTTTTCACGACGGACCGGAAGACGCCGGAACCGCATGGGAATGAAACGCCCTGGAAAACCTGCACAAAATGCCACTGGGATGAAGCGGCTCAGGGGTCGGTCAGCGTGAACAAATCAACGGGACACGCCAGGCATGTGTTCACGGAAAAGCTGACCTGCAAGGATTGTCACAGCAGGAAAGTGCATGCTTTCCGGCCCGATCGTGATGCCTGCCTGCGTTGTCATAAGGATTGGAGAATCCACGGGGTGGGTATGGAGGAAATATCCTGCCTTCGGTGCCACGCGTTTTCTCCGAAGAAGCAGGAAGCATTCATCCCCGACCGGCAGGACTGCCTGTCGTGTCACCGGAAATCATCGAACACAACGTTTCCGGACAAGGTTCCCATGGCACGGTTGAACTGCTACGAGTGCCATAAGCCGCATGCCAGGATAAAGCCTACTGATGAGGATTGTCTCCGGTGCCATACGCGGGAGGTACTGGAGCTCAAAAACGTCCATTTTACGAGCAAGGCATGCAAAACCTGCCATGTCCCGCACCGATGGACGGTCCAGTAGCGCTCCGGAAGAAGTGGATTATCGAGACCGGCGAGTTTTGCGGGCAGCCTTGACAAAGAGCTCGTTCGGCTGGATCTTGTAAATTGCGCAGAGCGTTATCAGCTTCATAAGGCTCGGATTGGTCTCCTTGCCGGATTCCAGCCGCGAGATATAGCCCTGCGTAATCCTGCCCCTGCGGTCCGCGGCCTTTTCAGACATCCGCGCGACCTGGCTCATGGACAATTTCCTCGTAGTCCGCAATTTTTGTAACTTTTCTGCAAGTGTCATGTCACAATGTATACACTAATATGAACAGAATGTCAACATAATGTTGCAAAATAATTTTTTCTTTCCCTGTTTGAAAATGCAAAGATATGTGCTATATTTATTAATGGAATCCTTAGTCACATCGTAATTGTAAAACCTTATGGAGGAGAAGCCATGTACAAAATCGATGTTCTTGAGAAAAAGCGGCTGGAAAAAGGATTGAGCTACACGGAGATCGCGGATAGGCTCGGCATGCATAAGGTAACGGTATCACGGACCCTGAAAGGCGTGACTATGAAGCCCCGGACCGTGAAACTGCTTGCAGATTACCTTGGCGTGGAAATGGAAAGGATCGTTCAGTAAACAGCGGTTGCTTTTTTACACTGTTATCGGGAATTATATTTACTGAGGGGTAAGGCTAGAGCCTTACCCCTTTTTGTTTTTTGAGATAGTCATCAAATATGGTAATATCGCTATATTTTTCACCCGGAGGGTAGATGGAACAATTTGCAGCAGTAGCCCGGGAAGCGGCCCGGAAGGCAGGTGCGATCCTGCGCGAGAACATCAACGGGGTCCGTGAGATCACCTATAAGGGTGATATCAATCTCATGACCGAAATGGATATGCGGTCCGAACGGGCGATCGTGGAGACGCTCCGGGCGGCCTTTCCCAAGCACGGCATCATTGCCGAGGAAGAGACCGATCTTCAGAACGATTCCGGCTTCCGCTGGGTGATCGACCCCCTTGACGGGACCACGAACTATGCCCACGGCTATCCCTGTTTTTCCGTCTCCATCGCCCTCGAGCACCGCGACGAAGTGATCGTCGGCGTTGTCTACGATCCTATGCGGGATGAACTGTTCTCAGCGGAACAGGGGAGCGGGGCGCTCCTGAACGGAAGGAAGATCCGCGTTTCATCCGTGGACACGCTGATCAAGAGCCTTCTCTCCACCGGGTTCCCCTATGACCGAAAAATAAGCGAAAAGAACAATATGGATTATTTTCACGATCTTCTCATGGCCTCCCAGGAGGTACGGCGGGACGGGTCGGCGGCGCTTGATCTCTGCGCAGTCGCCGCCGGTCGCTTTGACGGCTTCTGGGAGCTCAAGCTGAAACCCTGGGACGTAGCTGCCGGTAGTCTTATCGTGCGTGAAGCAGGCGGCGTCATCTCCGACCTTGCCGGGAAACCAGTCCGCCTGGATGCGGGCGAGATCCTTGCGAGCAATGGCAGGATCCACGGCCAAATGGTGCAGGTGCTGAGCAAGGCGGCTACGAATGCCGCCGGCGGAATGCCCCCCGCCCCGGCACTCGAGGGCAGGCTCCATGGGGAATAAGGATCACAGCGCGGTATCGGTCGTCCGTTGCGAAGACTACGAACGTGACCGGGTGCTGCTTTCTGTTCGGAAGGCGGTCGATCTGCTCGGGGGCATGGGCCGATTCGTAACGAAGGGCGACCGGGTGCTGATCAAACCGAACCTGCTTAAGGCCGGCACCCCCGATCTCGCGATAACCACCCACCCGGAGGTCCTTCGGGGCGTCATCCGTCTCGTTCATGAATGCGGGGGAGAGGCCCTCGTGGGCGACAGTCCCGGGTTCGGCGAACTCCGCCGCGTATCGGAAAAATCAGGCCTTCTGGACGTGATCGAGGAAGAGGGCGCCTCTCTCGCGGAGTTCGATGCTGCCGTTCAATTGACGAACCGGGGGCAGTTCCATCATTTCGAGATCGCACGCGCCGTGCATGAAGCGGACGTGGTCATCAATGTGCCAAAGCTCAAGACACACGGCATGATGACGATTACCGGCGCGGTCAAGAACCTGTTTGGCTGCATCCCGGGAAGACGCAAGGTGCAATGGCATTTCAATGCGGGTGTGAACCGCGATGCATTCGCCCGCATGCTCGTGGAGCTGTCCGCGCTTATCAGGCCGAAGCTCACGATCATGGATGCCGTGCTCGGTATGGAGGGCAACGGGCCAGGCAGCGGCGATCCCCGGCAAATCGGCCTGGTGATCGCAGGAGAAGATCCGGTTGCCGTGGACGTGGTCTCCGGCACTATCGTGGGGGCCGACCCTGCATTCCTCTACATCGTACGCGCTGCGGCAGATGCGGGCATCGGGGAAACGCGGCTCGAAAGGATCGCGGTCCGGGGAGAAACCCTTGAGGATGTTGCCGTACCCGGGTTCCGTCTTCCTCCTCAGGAGCACCTGGAGTGGCGTCTTCCTGAATGGGCGCGTCGCACGCTCAAGGACGCTTTGACCACGCGGCCCGTCATCGATCATAATGCGTGCATCCGGTGCGGGATCTGCCAGGGGCACTGCCCGCAGGGCGCGATCGGCGATTCCGGAAAAAAACTCGAGATCAAGTACCGCAACTGCATACGCTGTTTCTGCTGTCAGGAATTCTGCCCCCGGGGCGCGATCTCGGTGGGCCGCGGGTGGGCGCTGAAACTCGTGAAGTGAACCAACGTAAAGAAAATTTGCACTGATAAAGGCGGATAATTGTGATTTACACGGATAAGACATTTATCTGTCAATGACAAACATATTTTATCGGCTTTTTCCCATGTCAAAACTTCCCGGTTCCTTTATTCTATCTTTCAAACTGGTTTCAACGTTGTCGCGAAAGAGCTAACCTTTTCCATCCGGCTCGTCCGGCCGGCTGACGTCCGGGTCAGCCTTTCCCTGCGCGGGCCCGTCATCGTCATTTCCCTCCAACTCTTCCGCGGATTCTTCCCGTTCCTGCTTCGTCACCGACTGCTCAGCACTCATCATCTCCTCCATCTCATTTTCCGGGATCTCATAGAGTTCAGGGACGACGATCTTTTCCGGGTCGCTGCCCCGCTCCAGCATTTCCCGGTGCACGAAGGGCTTGACCGTTATCGGCAGCGAAGGATCGGTGTACAGCTCGCGCAGATCGACGAGCTTCATGTTCCGAAGGAATTGCACGGAACGCGAAAGGGGAGTATGCGGGTTCCGGACGAGCGCGAAGCGGATCAGCGGGCGGTTCGACCAGGCCCGATGACCGGCGATCATCAGGATCGTTTCCATCATGGTATCGGGCCGATTGATCGCCTTGTAGAGATGTGCTTCGATCATGTGAGGGTTGTCGAGACAGATCCTCACGACCTCGGGGATGCGATCCATCAGCAGTTTGAGCAGGATCGCTCCCGCAGCTTTTTTTGCCAGCGCTTTTTTGTTTCCGAGCGGCATGGTCGGCACCCGCTCAATGATCATTGCCTCAACCTTGTGCCGGAAGACAAGCGGGATATAATGGTTCCGGGTGATCTCCTCGAGATCGAAAATGCGCAGGAACCGGGCGAGGGAAAGGGAGATGGTGAGCGGTGACCGGGGGTTCCGGGCCAGGGTAAGTTTTATCGAGTAGCTGTCGGACCAGCGTTTATCCCGGGCGATCGCTTCCAAAACGTCGGGGAGCACGTTTTTCCTGTTCGCAATGATCAGGACATCCTCTTCGGTCATGTTCCCGTTGGCCAGAAGGGCCTTCAGCACGAGCGGCGAGGGGTCATGGACGGCCAGCGCTATCTCTTCGGGTGCTCCCCTCAGTGCCTTCTCTATTCTCTTTTCTTCCGATTCGAGCATGAATTCTGGAGTGAGCACATTCCCCGTAAACGCGGGGAATGCGAACGAATACGATACTGTTTTTACCCTGAGAATCGAGATCCGCTGCATCTTAGTGCGGGATCTCAACCATTATACGGATTTTCAAGCCTATTGACAAATCCTTAAGTTTTATGTATTTTGTTAGCTTAACAACATGAATTTTAGATGATTTTTGCTCACCCGGGATACTCAACCGTATATCTTTGGTATTCTAAAGGGGTTGCAATGGAACGCACGCTTCTCCTGAATGCAACATTTGAGCCGTTAAAGATCATTTCCTGGCAACGAGCCATTACGCTGCTGACCCAGGGCAAGGTGGAAGTGATTGACTTCTACGACCGCGATATTCGCGGTATTTCAATTACCTTCAAGCTTCCCTCCATCCTCCGACTCCTCAAACTCGTAAAAGTCCGGCGTGCAAGCAGGGAGGTCCGGTTCTCCCGGGCCAACATCTACCAGCGCGATAAATATACGTGCCAGTACTGCGGCATCAAGTATCCAGCCGAGGACCTTACCTTCGATCATGTCGTTCCCCAGGTACAGGGCGGACAGGCGACATGGGAGAACATCGTCACCGCCTGCCTGTCCTGCAACAACAGGAAGGGCGGAAGGACGCCGCAGCAGGCGGGAATGCGGCTGATCAGGCCGCCGCTCAAGCCCGGGTGGATGCCTGTCGTGACGATGACCTTCGGCATCAAGAACGCTCCTCTCAGCTGGCGGGATTACCTGTACTGGAATATCGAGCTGAGCAAAGAGTCGTGATAAAGCGATCTCGCTGATCAACTACTGTCGCCATCGGTCAGTCCTCGGGGCGTGCCCCAGCGGCCTGCCTGCATCTTTCCGGTTTTTCCCTTGTCAAGAATGCAAATTGATGCTATATTCAGTCGCCGCAACGCTGTAACATTCGGAGGAGTAATGATGAAAAAAACGGTCACGCTATTTCTGTTTGGCCTGCTGCTGTCGGGAGCAGGGCAAGCATCAGCATTCGTCCATTTTACCCAGAACGAGTTTACAACTGCCGAAAGCCTCGATCCCGGGATGACCCAGACGGGGGTGCATTTTACGCTGGGCGAGGACTACAAGAGCTATTATCCGGCGATCCGGTACGGCCTGGGAGCACTGGCGGAGGTCGGCTTCAAGATCGGGGCAACCTCGGCGGATTTTCGGGACGACGTCAAATTCGGAACCGGCGACAAGGTCGGCGCGCTCATCGGCGTCGATCTGAAATATCAGCTCGTAAAGGAAACCGAGGGGATCCCGGTTGATATGGCCGTGGATGTCGGGTTCGACAATACGATCATGAACAGCAAGAATGCCAGCGAGGTAACCTTCTCCACGCTCGTGAGCAAGAACATCCCCCTTACCGAACGGGGGTACAAGCTGACGCCCTACGGTGGACTCGAAATGTCCGCCATATACGGCTCGGGCGTTCCCCGGAACGATACCGCTTTCTATGTTATCGCCGGGCTCCAATGGAAACTGAGTGAGAAGTTCATGTTTCTGCTCGAGTACAAGGGCGGGGACAGCAACCTCGGCGGTGTGGGCATCAGGTTCGAGTATTAGCGCCGATGAGGACGATCCGCCCCGCGGGGCAGGATCTCCTTCCGCAGGTAACCGAAGTCATGCCCTTTCAGCTGTCCGGTGATACAAACAGTGTAGCCCTTCCGAACGTCCTGCAGATGCTGCAATATGCGGCCATAACAGGCACGCTCTCCGTCCGCCTCGGTTCAATCGAAAAATCGGTCCATTTCAAGAACGGTCACATCGTATTCGCCACTTCCAATGACGTCCAGGACCGCCTCGGAGAAGTGCTGGTCAAGGCGGGGTTTCTCACCCGGGAGGACCTTGAAAAAGGACTGGTCCTGTTCCAGAAACAGCGTCTCAAGAAGATCGGCGCCATCCTTGTCGAGAACGGGTACGTTTCCCCGAAGGACCTTTATTTGGGCCTGAAGATGCAGGTCAAGGACATCATTTACAGCTTGTTCCTGTGGGATGTAGCTGAATACCGGTTCGCAGAGCAGGTCCCCCCTGACGTCATAGAGCTGCAGTTCAACCTGCAGGACCTGATCGCGGAGATCATAGCGAGGATCAAGAGGGAAGCATAGCCTTCCGCAGCCTGCGGGAGGAACGCTTTTTTTATTGTTCTTTCGGCCCGTTACCGGTATAATTTGCTGCGGTAAATCCTTGAATCGGAGCGGATAGTGAAAGCCCTGGAACTTGCCTCTTTCTCAGGTCTCGCAGAGCGCATCAGCGCCCTTTATAACGAAGAGCAGGATGCTCTGCTCCTGGCCATGCTCGGCCAGGAGTACATAATCCGTCACGACGGTATTACCCTGCACGGCCAGAAAGCCCCCGACAGCCACGCTGCGGTGATCATCGATTATCTGTTCTCGACCGGCAACTCGCTCACGGTCCTGCCCTGGCGCACGCTCGGCGATTTCGCCGGCACCCCTTTCCCGGAATTCAGGCAAAAAGTGGAGCTGCCCGTTACCCAGTATGCCGCCGAGGTGATCACGAGGGCGAATGCGATCCTGCCCCTGTTCGACGCCAAAGCAGTGCCGAGCCTGATCGGCAGCGACATGGCGATGACGGTTCGCGCGCTTCCGAAGGTCTATTTGCGCGTGGAAATGTCGCAGGAGACACAGGATTTTCCGGCCGAGGTCTGGGTCCTGTTCTCGAACAATGCCCATGAGTTCCTGAGCGTCTCCAGCCTGCAGCTGCTGGCCGAGATCTTCAAGGACAGGGTCCTGAGCCTTCTCAGGATCTATTGAGGCATCGCCGGCTTGCCTAGAATCCGTAGGAGCAATGACTAAATCATCTGATCGAATGTCCACAGGGTCCGCCAGGGACCGCATTGTCCTCGCTCTCGATCTCGATTCCGACCGGGACGCGCTTGCAATCGTGGACCAGCTGAAGGACTCGGTCGGCCTGTTCAAGGTCGGTCATCAGCTGTTCACGGCCTATGGACCTGATATCGTCCGCCGCATTATCGACAAGGGCGGAAAAGTGTTCCTGGACCTGAAATATCACGACATTCCCAACACCGTGGCAAAGGCATCCGCAGAGGCCGTGAAACTGGGAGTGAGCATCTTCAATGTCCACGCCCTGGGCGGCTTCGATATGATGAAAGCAGCCGCACAGTCGGCAGGAGAGACTGCGGCAAAGCTCGGCAGACCGGTTCCGGTGGCGCTGGCTGTGACGGTCCTGACCAGCATGGACGAGCAGAGCCTGCGCCGCGAACTGAAGATAACCCGTTCCCTGCAGCGCGAGGTGAATCATCTTGCCCGGATGGCACAGCGGGCGGGCATGCACGGCGTGGTGGCTTCGCCGCAGGAGATCAGGATGCTCCGGCGGTCGGTGCGCGGGGAATTCGTGGTCCTGACCCCGGGCGTACGGCCCTCCTGGGCTGCCAAGGACGACCAGAAGCGGATCATGACCCCTGCCGAGGCAATCGCTTCGGGAGCCGACTATATCGTCGTAGGCAGGCCCGTGCTCAAGGCGGAGGACCGGAAGGCGGCGGTGGAGAAGATCGTTCAGGAAATGACAAAAACATCTTAGCCACAGAGGGCACAGAGGTCGCAGAGGACTGCGAAGAACAAGCTTGCCTTCTCGGTGTCCTCGGTGATCTCGGTGGCGAATATTATTAAAGGGGTAATCATGACATCAGAAGAAGTTTTGGACATCTACAAAAAGACCGGCGCCCTGCTGACCGGACATTTTCTGCTCTCCTCGGGCCTGCACAGCGAGCAGTACCTGCAATCGGCCCTCGTGCTGCAGCAGCCCGATATCGCCACGAAGCTCTGCGCCGCGCTGGCCGATCATTTCAGGAATTCCAGGATCGAGGTCGTGATCGCGCCGGCTTTGGGCGGGGTGTTCGTGTCCCATGAAACAGCGCGAGCCCTGGGCGTACGGGCGATCTTCGCGGAACGGGTCAACGGAGAACTGACGCTCAGACGGGGATTCACGATCAAGCAGGGAGAACGGGTGCTCGTGGTGGAGGACGTGATCACGACCGGGAAGTCCACGAAGGAGACCATCGCGGTCGTGAAGCAGGCGGGCGGAGAGGCGGTGGCTGCCGGGTCCCTCGTTGACCGTTCCGGCGGCAAGGCGGAGTTGGGCGTTCCCTACAAGTCGCTGGTTACCCTGAATGTCCCGACCTATGCTCCGGAGGTTTGTCCTCTCTGCAAGGCAGGCAGCACGCCGATAAAGCCGGGGAGCAGGGGGCTGAAGTAAAACTGAGCACTTCCCTCTTCTGTCATTCCCGCAATGGTCTGAGCGGGAATCTGGCTCTCACGCTTGATAAGGCATATCCCTTATAGAAGCATTCGGGGATGACCCAGGTGGAGGATCGGCCCAGTGTGAAGTTTATTTTCAACGTTTGAGTCAAGGCAAAAGAATTTCAGGTCCGGTCGCGTTGTCTGCGGCCGGCCTTTTTATTTGAGCGAGAGGTTCTCCTCGCGCTCATGGTCCCGTAGAGGTGATAGGCACAGTCAGGTCCCACCAGCCCGCGAGCCGATTCGAAGGACACCTTCGCCCTGCCCATCACTATCATCTTCCGGTAGAGATACCGGAGTCTTATCTCATCTGACCTGCTATTCATGTCCATATTCTACGCTGTCGGTACCTGCGGCGCAATACTTCCCCGAATCAGGTTCCGTGGTATCTTTAGAGCAGGACTTCGCACAGGAGCAACGGGGGAAACGCATGCGCAAGGCGGTCTTTCTGGACAAGGACGGAACAGTCGTTCACAATTTCCCGTACAACGTCGATCCTTCGAAGATCGAACTTACTGCGGGGTGCGCAGAGGCGCTTCTTCGCCTTCATCAAGCCGGTCATCCTCTCATCGTCATTTCCAATCAGCCGGGACTGGCAAAAGGGCTCTTTTCCTTGCAGGACCTGCAGAGGGCGGAGAGATTCCTGGCTCGGCTGCTCGCCTCTTTCGGCATTCCGATCAGGGCTTTTTACTATTGCCCTCATCATCCCGAAGCCGTTGTCCCCCGGTCCCGGACCGCCTGCACCTGCAGAAAACCGGCACCGGGCCTGATCGAGCAGGCTGCCCGGGAGCACGGGCTGGACCTCGCCGGCTCCTGGATGATCGGCGATATCCTGAACGACGTGGAAGCAGGCAGACGGGCCGGGTGCGGAACGATCCTGATCGATAACGGCAACGAGACGGAATGGGTGCGCTCTCCGATTCGAACGCCCGACTATGTCGTGCCCGGTCTCATAGAGGCAGCGGAGATCATTTGCAGATCGAACACGCCGCGGGAATAGAGAAGGCGTCGATTCTGGTCGGTTCTCTGTCGACTCTCTATCCCTGTTCCACGGGCTGCCCCAGGTCAAATGAAATGACGTGCGTTTTGCCCGTCTCCTTTTCAGTAAGCTGCAGGCGAAGTGTCTTGGCGGTTTTCGCTTCAGCCGGGAAGAAAATAAAACCGTAAGCAAGGTCATTAGGCTGAATCGGTTTGGTTTCGAGAGATTTATGCTTGAGATCGTCGATAATCTCGCGACGAGCATCACCATATGCATACG
>Ga0154473_1158_pt3 | contig 12568 bp, 8 predicted proteins | sample RifGroC2_FD_115952 | JGI IMG/M metagenome (GOLD analysis project Ga0154473, IMG submission 115952) | Nitrospirae bacterium GWC2_57_9 | reverse complement strand
AGACGCTTCTGGCCATGGCCAATGGCGGTTTTCACGATCAACTGGGCGGGGGCTTTCACCGGTATTCAGTGGACGCAGCATGGATGATTCCGCATTTTGAAAAAATGGCGGATGACAACGCGGGCCTCCTGCGGAATTACGTCGAAGGGTTTGCGCTGTTCGGCGACGAACGGTTCCGGGAGGCGGCGCACGGGATCATCCGGTTCACAAGTGCCGAACTGGCCGCTCCCGAAGGCGGCTTCGGTGCAAGCCAGGATGCCGACGTGACGCCCGATGATGAGGGCGGGTACTTTACCTGGACCGACGAGGAGCTGCGGGAAGCGCTCAGCCCCGAGGAATACCAGCTGGTATCGCTTCATCTTGTGCCTGATGGCGGCCGCATGCACCATGACCCGGGAAAAACCGTGCTTGCCGTGAACCGGCAGCCCCTGGAGATCGCACGCGCCGCCGGGAAGGATGTCGGTTCGGTCGTCGAGACGATCAGCAAGGCCAAGGAAGCATTGCTGGCAAGAAGAAAGCAGCGGCCAGCCCCGGTCGTGGACCGGGCCCTCTACCCTTCTCTGAACGGCATGCTGGCAGCGGCCTGGTTCCGAGCAAGCATGGCGCTGGACGACAGCGGTCTCTGCGATACGGCGGAACAGGCACTGGAGCGTGTATTGCGCGAGCGCATGGACAAGGATGGACTGCTCCATGCACCGGGCGTAAAGGCGCTGCTCGAGGATTATATCCACCTGACGGATGCGTTCATTGCGGGTTACGAGGCGACCGGCCGCCGGTACTGGCTGGAACAGGCTGAAGGCCTCATGAACAGGTGCATGCAAAAATTCCTCGACCCGCGCGAAGGGGGGTTTTTCGACACTGAGGAGGACGTACTGGGAACGCGGTGGAAGCGGATGGAGGATACGCCCCATCCGTCAGCCAATGCTGTCGCCATCCAGGTGCTGCTCAAACTCTGGTTCATGACCGGGGAACAGGCATATCGACAAGAGGCGGAGCGATCCCTCAAGCTGTTTGCCGGTCCTGCGCGGTCCCTGGGGGTCCATGGAGGGACTTATTTTTCAGCGCTCACCGCTTATTATCACTGGTCAACGCTTACCGTTGAAACGGCACCGCAAGAGGCGCTTGCCCGGGAAGCGCGGGCAACAGCGGGAAGGTCCTATGCTTCCCTGGCCTACGGACAGGATCTTGGAAGGGTGATAGCCTGCACCAGGGGCGTCTGTTCCCCGCCTATCACGGATGCCCGCGTTCTTCGCCGCCCTCATCAGCAGGCCGGGATACCCTGAAAATACCCGGACAAGGCGATTTACACCGCCTCTCTCCGTTTGTATAGTGAGTGCCTGCGACAGGAGGATACGCATGCCAGCCTTCATCCCCGGCTACCCGAACGTGGGAGAGTTCCGCATCATCCATTGCAAGCTTTTCAATGATACCGTGACAGAGTATCTTTGCTCCTTGAGAAGGCGAGAACTATCGGGACTGAGCATTTTTTCCTGTACCGGGTGCGGGGAGAGGGACAGCCCGCGGTAAACACATTGATTCGTTTTTGCCGTTTCCTGTGCGTGGAAAGCGGCAACATATCCTCCTGCTCTTCCTGCACAAGTATAGGCAAGGTATCCGCGGGAATGCGCTTACTTCAGAATTCAAGAGGCTTGATTTTGAGTCGTCTTGCTGTTTTTTAGCGTTTCTTCTGTTGACAACGTCTTCGTCTATGCTATTCTTAATAAAAGCGTTTGTCTGTAAGCAAAAAGCATTCCCCGCCATACACATTGTTGCATAATCTTGGCCTTTCGGCCGTTCCAATGACTGATACTAAAAGGATTACGCGTTCAGGAGGCCTTTTCGCCGTATGAATAGCGGTAACGGTAACGCCCAATCACGACTTTTACGTCGAGCCGCATTTCGAAATTCGATCGCGAGCTTGGATTGCTGAATCCCCGAATGAAGAAATCGAAAGCGAAAGCCAAAGAGTATATGTCTTTGCATAAAGACCAGGAAAAAAAATATGCAGAGCCTTTGCTGCCCCAGCTTGAATATGCTTTCCCGCAATTGGACCTGCAACCCCAGGCAGCCCCTGCACCGAACGCGGTTTCCGGCGGCATCGAGGCAGCCGGCAGCCCGGAGGATGAACCCTCCGAGAACGGCTTTTTCGGTCAGGTGATCGAGACCGCCGCACAGCCCTTCTGTTCGGCCTATCCGGACGGCCGCTTAAAAGCCCACAATCAGGCTTTCCTCAATCTCATCGGTTACACTGCGGACGAGTTGAACGCAAAACGGTGGTCCGACCTCATCCCGGCCGAATGGAGCGAGCGGGATGCAGCGCTGCTCAACGAGCTTCGGCGCATGGACCGGCCCGTGTTCTGTGAGACCGAGTATATCAGGAAGGACGGGACCCGGGTTCCGGTGGAGGCCTTCATCCACCGCGTTTTCGCCGGGGACGGGCGGGACTTCTATTACTGCTGGTTCGTGCGCGATATCACCGAGCGCAAGCGAGTAGAGCATGAACTGCAGAACGCGAACCAGGACCTGTCGAACTATGTCGGCGAATTGGAGCAGCGAAACCGTGAAACTGAATTGTTCAGTGAAATGGTCAGCCTTCTCCAAGCCTGCGTCACGGTCGATGAGGTGCAGAGCGTAATTGGAAGGCTGGTACGGGAGCTTTTCTCGACCGACTCCGGATCCATCTACCTGTTCAATGCGGAGCGTACGACGTATGAACCTGTTGCGTTCTGGGGGCCGAACAAAGCCGTGGAGCAGGGGATCGCGGCGCGGGAATGCTGGTCGCTTCGGCTCGGCAAGATGTACCTTGTCGATTCCAATCTTCCGGGAGTCCTCTGCACCCACGTAAAGCCTCCGCTGCAGACCGCATCGCTCTGCATCCCGCTCATGGCCCAGGGCGAGACCCTGGGGCTGCTTCACCTGGTTTTCAGTCAGGATTGGCTCGCATTGCCCCGGGACGCCCGGGAGCGCCAGAAACGCCATAAGCAGCAGCTGGCAATCGCCGTTGCCGAAAATATCGCCTTGTCGTTGGCAAATTTCAAGCTCCGCGATACCCTCTACATTCAGTCCATTCATGACTATCTGACCGGCCTGTACAACCGGCGCTACATGGCCGAGCTTCTCGAAAAAGAGCTGCACCGGATGGCGAGGAAGAAGCTGCCGGCCGGGATCATCATCATCGATATAGACCGCTTCAAGAGCTTCAACGACCGCTTCGGCCACGAGGCGGGCGACGTTGTGCTGAGGGAATTCAGTCTCTTTTTGCGGAAGAACATCAGGGAGGAGGACTTCGCATGCCGCTACGGCGGAGATGAGTTCGTGATCATTTTGCCCGAGACCTCCCTGGAGAACGCCCGGCAGCGGGCTGAGCAGCTGAGGACCGGGGTAAAACATCTGAACCTTCGTTTTCGTGAGCACGTCCTCGATACGGTGACCCTCTCGCTCGGCGTTGCCGTCTATCCCAATCATGGAATGAGCGCGGAAAGCCTTCTCCGTACGGCCGACGCTGCGCTCTACCGCGCAAAAGCAGAAGGCCGGGATCGGGTCATATCGATCTGACGACGATATACCTGACATCCGTAGAGAACCAGAAACCTGTTCTTTTTAAATCTTGATTTTTCCGGTCATATAGGTAATAATTTTCGCCGGCCACAGTGATTCCTTCACCCGACAAACCATCCGGGCGGCTGCTTTGAGCGACTTTTCTGCTCCCATTACCAATTCTCGGCACGATAGTGCATAACCTTGGAGGCAGTTCTTTTTTCCGAGCGCCGCTGAGGCAGTTTTCCGCGAAGCCTCAGCAGCACGGGATACGGACGGTCGTGACCGGACTAAATCCGGCACCGTCTTCTTTGTTTGTTGCTGTAACATCAGCATTAGTATGAAACCCAAACGGACAGTAAAAAAAGGTTCCTCCGGGAGCAGGAAGACCGGGCCACAGCCGGCACGAGTCCATAAAGCCGCCCGGGAGGAGGACCCCGGGGTCCGGCACGCCGATCTGAAGAAGGAACTTCAGGAACTGCGCTCGCTGCAGCAGGAAGTGCAGGAATCGCGTCGGAGGTCCGCTGTCCTCTACGGCCTTGCGCCTGTCGCCTATTTCACCCTTGATGTAAAAGGGACCATCAGGGACGTCAACATGGCCGGCTCGCTGCTGCTCGGCAGGGAACAGGAGTTTCTGCTGAATAAGCACTTTTCGCGCTTCCTTCACTCCGCTGACCTGAATCGCTTTCATGCGCACCTGATAACCGCGCTGGAGAGCGGAATGCCGCGGACGTCCGAGTTCAGGATCAGGAGGAACGACGACGAGTTTTTCTATGCGGAATTCCGCACCTTGTCCATGAACGGCGGCGGGCAGGACGAACTGTGCCAGACCGTGGTGACCGACATCACCGAGCGCAGAAACTTCGAGGAGCTGCTGCTGGAGAGCGAAAAGCGCTACCTGGATCTGGCGGAATCCTCCCCTGAAGCGATCGTGGTGCAGCAGGACGGAAAGTGCATCTACGTGAATTACGCGGGGCTGGCTCTGTTCGGCGCAAAGTCCAGGGGAGAACTCCTGGGGAAAAATATTTTCGATCTTGTTCCGCGCAGCACACCCTCGCCCCACCTTGAAGAAAACCGATCCGGATCCCCGCTGCAGGAGCAGGAATTGCAGATCCATCGTCTCGACGGCGGCATGCGCGAAGCGGAGGAACTGTCCAGCCCGATCCTGATCGGAGGGAGACCGGCCAACCAGGTCATTATCAGGGACGTCACTGCGCGCAGGATGGCGGAAAAGTCGCTTCGGTTCCAGGCCGAGATGCTCTCCCAGGTAAAGGACGCCATCGTCGTGATCGACAGCGCAAGCAGCGTTACCTACTGGAACCGCGGAGCCGAGCTGCTGTACCAGATCTCCGCGGCAGACGCGCTCGGCCGACGGCTGGAAGAGATCAGCACCTATCGATGGAACGATCCCGGGACGCTGCGGACAGGCAGTTCCTGGCGGGGGGAGGGCGTGCATCAGGTGCTGAACGGGCGGCGCCTCTACCTGGAATCGACGGTTTCGGTGCTGACCGACGACAATGGAACTCCGGCCGGGCTGCTGGCAGTCATCCATGACGTCACCGACCACAAGGTACTGGAACAGGAGCTTCGCGCGAGCGAGGCGGAGTTCCGCTCCATCTTCGAAATGTCGGCAGTCGGCAAAGCGCAGGTGGACCCGGTGACAGGCCGGTTCATCCGGGTAAACCGGAAGATGAGCGACATAACCGGCTACACGACGGAAGAACTGCTCGCCATGACCTTTTCGCAGATCACCCATCCCGAGGACCGGGACCGGGATGCCGCGCTCTGTGAGCGCGCTCTCCGGAAGCAAACACCGGGCTGGACGAGCGAAAAACGGTATATCCGGCGGGACGGGGCGGTGATCTGGGTGAAAGTGGCGGGCACCGTCCTCTTTAACGATCAGGGCAAGCCGCTGCACGCGATCGGCATGGTCCTGGACATAACCGACCGCAAGTTTGCGGACCAGGCGCTCCGCGAGAGCGAGGAGCGGTACCGGGTGCTCGTCGAGTCCTCTCCGGAGGCCATTCTTGTTCTGCAGGAGGGGCTGTGCGTCTATATGAATCCGGCCGGGCTTGAACTGCTCGGCGGGCTCACGCTCGAAGACATACAAGCGAAGAACATTGATTTCGTGCACCCGCATTTCCGCGCTGCCTTCGCAGAACGCGCCCGTGTGATCGAAGAGCGGGCACAGCCCGGGCCTCTCCAGGAATTGAAGATCCTGCGGCTGAACGGAAAAGAGGTCGATGTGGAATCGACGGCATCGCCTATCAGCTTCAACGGAAGACCCGCGGTCCAGATCATCATGAAGGACATGACGGAACGCAAGAGCACGGAACTGCGGCTCCGGCTCCAGGGAACCGTGCTTTCGCAGGTGAGCGATGCGGTCGTGGCCGTGGGCAGGGACGGATTGGTCATCTTCTGGAATAATGCTGCCGAGCGTCTCTATAAGCTGCCGGCACGGGAAGCGATCGGCCGGCCGCGAGAGGAAATTTACCGGTACCGATGGCCGACGCCGCAGGATGAAAAAGCGGCGAGAGAATCGATGGCATCGACCGGGTTCCTGCGCGGGGAGAACGTTCATGTGCTGAGCAGCACCGGCGAGGAGGTGGTTGTCGAATCCTCGGTCTCGGTACTGCAGGACTGGTCCGGCAATCCGGCAGGCTGGCTCGCGGTCATGCGCGATGTGACCGAACGCAAGCATTTCGAACAGAAACTCAGGGAAAGCGAGGAGCGTTACCGCTCGCTCGTGGAATCTTCTCCTGACGCCATTTTTGTGAGCCAGGCAGGAAGGCTGGCCTATGTGAACCAGGCAACGCTCAAACTGACGGGGGCCGGGGATGCCGCAGCGCTGCTCGGCCGGGAGGTGCTGCCGTTCGTCCACCCGGCATACCTCGACCGGGTGGAGGCGCGGCTTCGTGAAGCGGAGGAAGACGGCGTCGGCATCGCTTCCCGTGAATCGAGGATCCTGCGGCTGGACGGCAGCTCCGTTCCCGTCGAGTCCGTGCTCATCCCCATTGTCTTCCAGGGGAGGCCCGCGGTCCAGATCATCGTGAAGGACATTACCGAGCGGAAAGCGTTCGAGGAAGCCCTTCTCGAGTCCGAGCGGTTGTACCGTCTGATGTTCGAGAGCAATCCGCACCCCATGTGGATGTATGATACGGACACCCTTGCGTTCCTGAACGTGAACGACGCGGCCCTCGCACATTACGGGTATTCCCGGGAAGAATTCCTTTCGATGCACCTGAAGGACATCCGGCCGGCAGAAGACAGGTCTATCCTGATCGACAATGTTTCAAAGATAGCCGCAGGCCTCCATGATTCAGGCACCTGGCGGCATCGGAAAAAGGACGGCACCATCATCGATGCCGAGCTCCTTTCCCACAGTCTCAAGATCGACGGAACGGACGCGCGCGTGGTCCTGGCCCATGACGTGACCGAACGGAAAAAGGCGGAAGCGGCGCTACTCGAGAGCCAGCTTGCCTACCGGACGCTTGCCGAGAACCTGCCGGGCATCGTATACCGCGTTCTCTGCCGGCAGGGCGGCAGGATTCAGTTTTTTAATAAAGCAGCCATGACCATCACCGGATACCGGGATGATGAACTCTCCGGCGGGACCGTCTGCTCCCTGGAAACGCTCATACTGCCCGAAGACCGGCCCGCGGTTGTTGAAAGCATACAGCGATCCGTTGTGGAACGGACCAGCTACAGCATTGAGTACCGGCTCAGGCACCGGAACGGCGATACGCGGTTCATGCTGGAGCAGGGAAGCCCCATGTATGGCCCGGAAGGCGTTCTTCTCTACCTTGACGGCGTCATTTCCGACGTGACCGAGCGCAAGCTCGCCGAACAGGCGCTGCGCGAGAGCGAAGAGCGGCAGCGCGCGGTTTTCGACAATTCGCCCATGGCGATCTTCGCAAAAGACCTCCAGGGGCGGTTCCTCCTGTTCAATCGTCAGGCGGAGCAATGGGCGGGCAGGAACCGCGATGCGATTCTCGGCCTGACCGATTACGATCTGTTCCCCAAAGAGACGGCGGACCGGTTGCGGGCCAACGACCGCAAAGTGATCGAGACCAACGCTCCTGTGGAGACGGAGGAAGTCATTGTCTACGGCGGCAGGGAGCAGATACACCTCGACATCAAGTTCCCCCTGGCCGACGCAGCCGGAGCGACCTACGCGGTCTGCTGCATTTCAACGGACATCACGGAGCGAAAACAGGCGGAGGACGAGCTCAAGAGGGCGCGTATCGAGCTGGAACTCCGCGTGCGGGAGCGGACTGCGGAACTGGCAGCCACCGTTACCGCTCTCCAGGTGGAGATCGCCGAACGGCGCCGCACTGCGGCCGAGCGCGACAAACTGGTCGCGGCCGTCGAGGCGGCAGCGGAGGCGATCGTCGTGACCGACAGGCGCGGCATCATTCAATACGTGAACCCGGCCTTCGAAAAGATCACGGGGTACCGGAAGGAGGAAGCTGCCGGGAAGGACATTCACACCTTCGACAGCGGACAGCATGACGAGGATTTCTACGAGCGCATGCGGGAAACCATCCGCGCTCAGGGCGTCTGGAAGGGCCGCCTGATCAACAAGAAGAAGGACGGCACCATCTATTACGAGGACTGCACCTATTCGCCGGTCAAGGACGGTTCGGGGAACATCGTCAACTATGTCTCGATCAAACACGATGTGTCGGAGAAGCTGAGACTGGAGGCCATAGCGGAGGCCGTGGACGCCATGAACAACATCGGCTACGTCTTCTCCGGCATCAGGCACGAGATCGGCAACCCCGTCAGCTCGCTTTTGATTATCATGAGCCTGCTCAAGAAAAAATGCGATACGAGCTCGAAAGAGGCGATCAGGGAATACGTGGAACAGGCCATATCGCAGGTAGAACGCATCGAATACCTGCTCACCTCTCTCAAGAGCTACAATATGTACGAGAACCTTCAGATCAGGAGCATAACCATGTCTTCGTTCCTGGAGAAGTTCCTGCCCCTGGTGACCGCGGACCTGGAAAAGAAGGCGATAACCTTCAGGGTGGCAGGGGCACCGGCGGCGGAAACGATCTCAGCCGATCCCCGGGCGCTCCAGCAGGCGCTGCTGAACATTATCGTCAACGCGTCCGATGCAGTTGCAGGGAGGCCTGAGCCGGAGATCGTTCTGAATATTGCCCGGACGGGAAACATGGTCAATATCCGGGTTACGGATAACGGAACCGGCATCTCGGAGGAGAAAAAGAAAGATCTTTTCAGACCGTTTTACACCACCAAGCCACACGGTACCGGCCTTGGTCTCGTCATATCCCGGAAGCTGGTCTCCCGCATGAAGGGGTTCATCGAGATCAGCAGCCGCGTCGATAAAGGCACCGTCGTGGATATCTATCTGCCGGAGGGAACCGTTGAACGTTCAGCATAACAGGAAAAAAAATCTTCTGGTCATTGACGACGATAAAATTTACTGCGAAGCGGTCAAGGACTATCTCTCCCGGGACGCCGTCCAGGTGCTGACCGCGTTTACCGCAAAGGACGGATTGGCCTTTTGCGAGCGTGAACCGATCGATGTGGTTCTGCTCGATCAGCAACTGCCCGATGCGGAAGGCTCGGCTATCTGTCCCGCCATCCTGAAGTTCAATGAACGGATCAAGATCATCTTCGCGACCGCATACCCCAGCTTCGATAACGCGATCAAGGCGCTGAAGGCCGGAGCCTATGACTACCTCACCAAGCCCTTTGAACTGGACGATCTGGGACTGACCGTGGAGCGGGCCTTCAGAACCGCGGAACTGGAGGGGATCGAGCAGATCCAGACCTACCGCAGGGAAAAAGAGATCGAGGAAGCGGTGCTGGTCGGCGGTCCCGGATTGGACGAGACCGTCCGGCTGATCGAGCTTGCCGCGGCGTCGGAATCGCCGGTGCTGATCACGGGCGAGACCGGCACGGGGAAGACCCTCGCAGCCCAGGCCGTTCATTACCGCAGCAAGCTTGCCAGCTTCCCCTTTATCAGCATCAACTGCGCGGCCCTGCCGGAAAACCTGATCGAGGCCGAGCTGTTCGGTTACGATAAGGGTGCCTTTACCGGAGCGGTCACTGCGAAAAAGGGCATCTTTGAGATGGCCGAGGGAGGAACGCTGTTCCTGGACGAGATCGGCGAAATGCCCCTGCACCTCCAGGCGAAGCTCTTGAGCACGATCGAGGAAAAAACGCTGAAGCGGCTGGGAGGAGAGTCCTTCCGGCGGGTCAATGTGCGCATCATCGCCGCCACGGGTGTGGATCTCGAAAAATCCCTCGGCCAGACCTTTCGGAAGGATCTGTACTATCGGCTCAGCGTGATCCGCATCCACCTGCCGCCCCTTCGAGAGCGGCGTCAGGACATCCAGCCGCTGTGCGCCACGCTGCTGAAGCGGATGGGGTACCGGCACGCGGTGCTTTCCGATGTGGAGCAGCAGAAACTGATGCGTTACGACTGGCCGGGCAACGTGCGCGAGCTCAAAAACATCCTGGAGAGAGCGGTCATCCTGCAGCATGGAACGGAACTGCGCCCCTCGCTGCTCGTGGAGACTCCAGCCAGTACTGTTTCAGCGCCCGCAGCATCGACAGGCATCGCTGGCGCATCCGATGAACTTCTGACCACGCTTGAGGAGATGGAGAAGAGCTATATCCAGAAAGCGCTCCGCACGTTGTCCGGCAACCTTACCCAGACCGCGAAAGCTCTCGGCATCTCTCTCTCGACGCTCAAAAGAAAGATCAAGGAATACGGCCTAAAATAGCCCCCCGTTCAAAATGACCCATCCATATTGAACATGCACTGCAACTCTTTGCGCTTCCCTGCATTTGACCCTTCCTGTAACCAGCTGATTTATAACTCTTCACGTTGACGTGCTGTCATGGCATAGCCCTTGCTATTACATAGACCATCATGAAGAACATTTTGCTTGTCGATGATGAAAAGCAGATACTTCAGTCGCTGGCCGAAGGGTTGTGCTGCTACGGATTCGACTGGAAGGTACTGACCGCAGAGAACGGCAAGCAGGGAGCTTCCCTCATTGACTCTGAACAGATCGACGTCGTCGTGACCGACCTGCGCATGCCGATGATGGACGGGTACGAGTTATTGCTGTATATCCGGAAGACCAAGCCCTATCTGCCTGTCATCGTCATGACGGCCGACTGGATCCCGGAACTCGAGAACCGTCTGCTGCCGCTGGGTGCGGTCCAATGCATGAAGAAGCCGTTCGACCTGGCTGAAATGGTGACCAGTATTTCAAGTCAGCTTGCCTGACTTATCAAGGGTGGTGCATGAAAAAGAATATTCTCCTCATTGATGACAACAAGTACCTTCTTGATGTGTTCGTAATACGGCTGACGATGGGTTTACGGAACTATAAGGTATTGACCGCCCGCAACGGCAAGAGAGGGATCGAGATCCTGAAATCGGCGCGGATCGAGTTCGTGCTTACCGATCTCGACATGCCGGAGATGGACGGTTACCAGTTCATAGAATACGCGCAGAAGCATTTCCCGGAAATCCCGGTGTATGCAATGTCGAACGACTGCTCGCCCGAGATAGGCCAGCGGCTCCGTTCGTTGGGCATAACCGAATGCATTGAGAAACCGTTCCTGGTCGAGGAAGTCACAAACAGGATCATGAAGCGGCTCAAGGGCGAGAAGGCAGGGGCCAAGGAGCAGCCCTCTGCACCGCCCGACGGGGCCTATGTTCTGAGCATTATTCCAAATTGACCCGGAAAAACGGAGGTAAGGGGGGACTGCGCAGACTTCCTGACATCTGCATGAAGCACACACTGGCTGTTCTGGTTCTGCCGCAACATAATTCAAACGAGAACAAAAAAGATCTCCGCCAGCCTGCAAGCGGATGATGACAGCAAAATACGACAGCTTCAACGCGAAGGGTTCCGAAGGAACCGGCCGCAAGAGGAGGGAACTGTGAGCGATTGGATGAAACCGGTTGATGACCTGATGGTGATGGACCGATACGACAGCGCGACCGAGGTGGAGGACCGTTACACCAGGGAGCGTTCCAGCGAACATGAGAGCGAAGAACGGGAAGAGCATTCCGACGACGGAACCGGAAAGCGGACAAAGGGGGTTCGCGGACAGAAAAGCAGCACCGTCGACTCCGTGAAATGCTACCTGAAAGAAATACGAAAGTCTCCGCTCCTGACCTTTGCCGATGAGCAGGAGCTGGGCAAAAGGATTTCCGAGGGGGACCAGGAGGCGCGCACTCAGATGATCGAGGCAAATCTGCGTCTCGTTGTGGCCATTGCCAAAAAATATGTGAACCGGGGCCTGTCCTTTTCGGACATTATTGCAGAAGGCAACCTCGGCCTGATCCGGGCCGTTGAGAAATTCGACTACCGCAAGGGATTCAAACTCAGCACGTATGCGTCCTGGTGGATAAAGCAGTACATCGAGCGCGCGTTCGTCAATCAATTGAGCACCATCCGGCTGCCCGTTCATGTCGCCGAGATCGTGAACCAGTACAAGCGGACGGTGACGCACCTTACCCAGGAACTGGAGCGCGAGCCGACGATGGAGGAGATCGCGGAAAAGATGAAGCTGAAAGTGGAAAAGGTCCGCAGCATCTCCCAGGTCGTCCGCGAGACGTTCTCGCTTGATACGATCATCGGGGACAAGGATGAGGATACCCTGGAGGACGTGCTCAGGGACAGCGCGGCGGTCCTGCCCGACAGCTACTCCGAGAACATTCGAAGGCGCGACTACATCAATGAATGGTTGGCAAAACTGTCCGAGTGCGAGCGCAGGGTGATCGAGCAGCGGTTCGGGCTGAACGATGGAGAACCCAAGACCCTGGACTGCATCGGCAAGGAGTACAAGATCACCCGGGAACGGGTCAGGCAGATCGAGAACAAGGCCCTGAACAAGCTGCGGAACATCACCAGGGACGAGAACATCGCGCTGGAGGGAATGCTGTAACGCTCTCTTCCAAAGGGCGCAGTTCGAAATAAACGCATGGCACGGTATTACGACAGGGCAAACACCTACGAAGAGAAGTTCAACG
>Ga0154473_1231_pt4 | contig 12840 bp, 12 predicted proteins | sample RifGroC2_FD_115952 | JGI IMG/M metagenome (GOLD analysis project Ga0154473, IMG submission 115952) | Nitrospirae bacterium GWC2_57_9 | reverse complement strand
GGGGGTGATGCCTGGTGTTGGATCGGGAATCAATCCTCCCGAAGCAGAGACCGGAGAGCAGCAACAGCCATCTGAAGAGGAGAAAAGAGCGGAAGAGCCGACAGAGGTACCTGACGACGTACGACAGGCGATCCTGGGTGGCGATCTCGAAAGCTTGATGGGCCTGCTGCGAAGAGAGCATCAGAAGAGGAATCCCGGTGCCTCGGTTCAGAAGGAAGGGGAGCAAGCATCACCATCACCTGGTCAGAACACATCATCGCCAGGTCAGCCGTCCATCGATAAAGAGATAATCGATGCTCTTGTGCGTATTGCTGCCGAAAATAGCGTTACCCTGGACTGGATAATTCTGCGCGCTATCAAGGTTTACGTGCAGGAGTATCAAAAGACAGGGAAGTTGTAGGTGAAACCATTCTTACTTCCTCTCAAGTCCGGCTGCACACGTTGCATGTGCGATCGTCACTCGGAAAAGCAAATTATAGCGACTCGCTGATCCGTGCAGGTCGTCATCTTCTCAAAGCTTCCTGCACAAACCGCTTGATCTCCAGATGATGCAAGGGAATATTCGGAACATCCTTATTTCCCGGAACTGCCAGTGCATGCACGAAGGTCAGTTCTTCCTGTCGCAAGCGCATCGTATTCACGATGTCTTCCACCTTCACGGTCTTTACCGTATTCGACAGCCCGAAGCCCCGGGCTACTGCTTCCAGATCTACGCAGGTCCCCGCAAGGGTCGGCTGATTGCCTGTTGAGCCGTAGGCGCCGTTGTCGATGCAAAGGATCTTCAGGTTTTTCGGTGCAAGGTATGCCGCGGTAGCAAGCGTTCCGGGATTCATCAGCAGGCTTCCGTCGCCATCGATCACGATCACCTCTTTCTTTGACGTCAGTGCAATACCTACCCCGATGGGAGTTGCCATACCCATGCTGCCGAGCATATAAAAATTGGAGGATTGATGCTTGATCGCATACAGTTCTTTTGATGGCCAGCCGAGATTGCTTACAACTATCTTGCCTTCGAGAAAAGGAGCGATCGAGTTGATGATGTCGTAACGGGTGAGGATGGGTGATGATGCCGTATGCGGAATAAACCAACGATCACGTGTTCGAGTCTGTAGGCCTTTCACTCCGCATTCCGCACTGCGCATTCCACACTCAGAGCCTTCCCACACCTCGGGGCTCATCAGGAATGCATGTATTCGGTTCCTCGAATACACCTCTGGCAACTCCTGCTCCACCTTCATAAGGTCCTCGAAGGAATCGATCTCGGTCCATGCGATACCCGCCCCTGTAAGAATGCCGGGCAGTTTCCGCCCCATCGGGGATTGCGCCTCGATCTTTTCCTTATATACGCCCCTTCTGCTCACGAACAGCGCAAGCGGAAGCTCATAAAATGCGGTGAGCGAGAGCAGCGCGTTGATCATGTTGCCGATTCCCGAGCTTTGGACGAACATGGCCGGTCGTCTGCCGGTTAAGGCCGCGCCAGCGCAGATGCCCACTCCCTCCTCTTCACGGGTGAGCGGAACATGGTGGAACCGTTCCCCCACCATTTCCAGGAGCGTTTTGATCTTCTCGCAGGGGAGGGAGGCGGTAAAGTCGACGCCGTTCTTCTGGAGCATCAAGATCAGCTCTTCTTCAGGACGTTGCACAATATCTCCTCGATCTGTTTTTCAGTGACTGCCTTCGAAATATACTGCGGCACAACCGAGTAGGTCTTTTTCTCCTTGCGCAGGCGAGCCTCACCGCCTCCGGTTATGTTCAAAAGCACCGTTTCGTCCTTGCCGATCACCCCGCTTTTCACTACCTGGTCCAGAGCAGCCACAGCCACACCCGAAGCGGGTACGATATCGATGCCTTCGGTCTTCTGGAAAGCATCCAACGCTGCATACACGTTGTCATTTTCAACGCCGTACATCCTGCCTTTCGTCGCAGTCAAGGCGTCGTAGATCCCGCCTCGTACCGAGTAGGCGGGATACCGGGTCGAGAGCACGCGGGTCGTGATCTGCCCGATCAATTCGGGCCTGAGGTCGTCCGCGAACAGGGTCCTGCTCTTCTTCTCCCAGGCATGCAGCATGGGCGCAAAAGGCAGGTTTTGCCCGAGGTGGAGCATGGGAACCCGTTTGCCGTAGCGGCCATCTCTGGCAAACCGCTCCGCCATTTCCCAGGCTCCGAGCGCTCCGGTGCCGCTCCCGACCGCCTGTACATAATGATCGGGCAATTTCCCGACCTTCGAAACCGCTTCAAGCATCACGATGCCGAGGCCATCGCGTTTCGCGATGTTCTTGACGCCACCCTCGTAGGGGAAGCCGAGGGTCATGGCGATCCGTTTCGCAACATCGATAGAATCCGCGTAATCACCGTCCCCCACGGCAAAGGTCTGGACCACGGACCTTGGCTCGAGATACCACATCTCCATCAGGCACATGCGGGGCACAACGATGACGACGGGAAAACCGGTTACCGCGGAAAGATGCGCAAAGGCTCGTGCCGTGTTCCCTGCAGAGGCCACGATCAGACCCTCCACGCCGTTCTCTCTCGCGTTCTCGAGCACCACCGCGGCCTCGAACTCCTTGAACGTGCAGGTCTCGAGGAGCGATCCTTTTTCCGGCCAGTACCCGTTGAAGGCAATGAACAGGTTTTGAAGCCCGAAGTGGGCAGCCAGGCCTGCTGAACGGTAGACCAGGGGACCGGGCTGCTGGGCTTGCGGCTTATGTACGGGAAGCCAGTTATAGCGCCAGATGCCCTCGCCACGATTGGTCTTGAACCTCGATTCGTGATAATCGGTAACGAGGAGTGCCTCTTTGCAGTGCTCGCAGAAGGCGCAGTAAGAGTTTTCGAGGACCTTGCCGCAGGCGCTGCATTTGATCGAGAAATGACTCATGAAATCACCTCAAAAACCAAACATCGTACGGATCAAATCTAAAAATTGGGGATTAAGATTTTGCGATTTTGCTCGATACTTAATCCGATCTTTCCGTAAAGCCGTGTCCGTAGGGCCCTTTCATATCAACCCGCTTACCAGCTCCATAATGTCCGTTATCCGGATCTGGTTCTTGTGTCCCTGCATGGCCTCGTTCACTTTGGCATAACAGGCCGGGCAGGCGAGAATCAGGCGGTCCGCCTTTTTCGCAACCGCCTCGTCGATCGTCAACCTGCCCATGGCTATGGCGTTTTCGTGGAACACTTTTCTCGCTGCGCCGCCGGACCCGCAGCAACGGGACTTGAGCCGGTTCCGCTCGAACTCTAGGACCGTTACTCCCGGGATGCCATTGAGGACGGTCCGCGGCTCTTCGATCACTCCAACCCCGCGGGTCAGATAGCAGGGATCGTGGTAGATGACCCTTTCCCGAAGCTCTTTCTTCAACTTGAGTTTGCCGCTCGCAATCGCGTCAGCCACATACTGCGTAATATGCCTGATCTTGAAGGGCAGTTGCGCGCCGTAGAACAGGGGCCAGTCGCGGGACATAATGTTCACGCAGCAGGGACAGGAGCAGATGAGCGTTCTGACGCCGCGTGCCTTGTATCCCTCCACAAGCCTGGTTACCAGCTGTTGCAACAGGTCGTGCTGGCCCGTTATGAAGAGAGGAAAACCGCAGCAGACCTCCTCCTCGGGCGGCAGCATGGTAAAGGGTTCGCCGATGGCATGCAGCATAAGAACGTCGCCGCGCACCATGGGCCGCGCCTCATAGGCCCCGGTGCAACCCGCGTAGTAGGCGATCTCGGACCGATCGGCAGTCGTAACGTTTTCCGGGAACCAGGGCTTATAACGCTCGGGTGCAGGCTTATCATAGGGATTGCCGGAATTCCTGACCACGAGGGGAAGGTTCTTTTGCACCCCGATCGGGCCGAGGCCGCGCCTCACCATCTCCTTCCGGAGCATGGGCCAGAGACGCTGCGTGAAGATCCCGACCGGGCAGTTCTGGCCGCAGGCGCCGCACGTCGTGCATTCGTAAACAGCCTTGGTAAAGTCCTCCAGTTTTTTGCGGTCCACTTCTCTGGGCCCGAAAAGCGTTGCCTTGAGCCCTTCAGTCGACCGAATGAACTCCCGGAACATGCGGATCTTTTCCGGCGGCGAGACCGTGACCTTGCCGGTCACGTCCTGGACCGGGCAGTGCTTCAGGCACTCGCCGCACTGGGTGCAGGCATCGATCTCGAAAACCTGCTTGGGCGAGAGTTCTTGTGTGAAGGAGCAATTGTTTTTCATGTCAGTTTAAATAGCCTCCCCTTCAAGGGGAGGACAAAGGAGAGGAATGGGTCTCATAGCAGCAACCCGTCCTCACACCCCGCACTCGCGGTTCCACTCGTAATCGCGGGTGCAAGTCCTCAACCCTCTCCTTGAAGGTGAGGGAGATTATCCTTCAGGATCATGCATCAACCCCTGCAGCGCCTCGTCCCTCTTTCGCGCTTCGTACATCACCAGCGGCGCCGTGAAAATGTGCATAGGGAGCAGCTGGACCAGAGCCAGGAACAGAGCAAAGTGGATCGTGAACAGCAGACTGTCCGGGGCAGCTGCCGGCGAGAAGCTCATGATCCCAAAAAGAAAAAGCTTCACCTCCACCAGGTTCGGCTTGAATGCCGCATGCATCAGCACGCCTAGCGAGCTGATCGCGAGCACGAGTCCGAGCAGGACCACGTTCGCTGGTGAGGCGTACCGTTCATGCTTCGTGAGCAGCCGGACAACGAGGATGTACGCGAGGGACAGGGGAAGGACATATCCGGCGATCAACCCCGGTGTCTGCATCCACCATACCCAGGCCGGAACGGGATTCAGGAAATACCTTAAGTGCCGGCAGAGGACCAGGAGGAAGGACGCGTGAAAGATCCATTCTCCCAGCCAGAGCAACGGGTTCACCGCAAGAAGCCGTCCGAAAAAAACGATATCCAGGACCGTCAACGCCCAGGTCTTGATTCTAAATTCCGGGGCAGTGAAAGCGGCAGGCGCGAGTCTTCGCATTGCACGGGCCCAAAGCAGTGCGTGCATAAAGAACCTGATCCAGAAAGCTGCGTAAACCGCATAAGCGGCCCCTATGAGGATTTTTCCCATAAATCACTGTTCGTTATTTGTACCATTGTAACACTTCCGTCGGCTGATCATCAGGACGGACTCATTTCTTTTTGCTGAAAACGGTACTTACATCCTTCGCGACGTTCAGTCCGGCCTCAACCTCAAGAGCCTTCAGGATGCCCGACGGAACCGGGCAGGCAACGTGCTTCAGATGCCGTGCTGCGGAAAGGTAAACCGGATTGTTCTGAAAGCCCGAGAGAGTCGCGAATCGGTCCAGGATCGCAATATCCTCAAGCATCTTCTGGACCATCTCGCAGCGCGTTTCCAGGGCGAGCGTCATCTTTCCGTCCTTGCTCTTTTCGACGGTGATCGTGGTGCTGAATCCGCAAGCCCCTGCATCTACCATAACGGTGGTCATGATCCATCCCTTTCGTCAATGAGAAGTTACAAGGAGCAGGGAGGCCCCGGGAAAGTGCCGGCCTCCCCGCCCCCGTAACTTATTATCACCAGGAGGGATGTCCGGTGATAATTTTAAAGCCTGATTTCTTTCCGAGGCAGATGAACGCTGATCGGCGCAGATCAGGCATACCTCTTCGTCTCAAATTCCGCACACCCTGCATTCGGCGGCAAGCGCCCCATCGTCGCGGGTGCAAGGCTCGTTAACGCTGGGTGCGAGTCTCCACATTCCGCATTGGCTCTACGCTTTTATCTCCACCTTGCTGTTCGCCTTCTCCAGCAGCGCCTTGAGGTTCGGGAACCTGTCCTTCATGTGCGGGATGTGCATGGCCATCATGAACTCCTTCTCGAAGGCCGGGTCCGTTGCGATCTCGACGAACTCCACCCACCGCGCACGTTCGTTCGCTTCCCTGCGTTTGCCCCGATTGAGGAGTGCCATGCGGGAGCCGTCACCCGCTGCATTGCCGACTGCGTAGACCTTGTCTAGGGTGCAGTCCGGGAACAGGCCGAGCGTAAGGGATGCCTCGACATCGATATGGCTTCCGAAAGCGCCGGCCAGGATCACCCGATCGAGGGTCGTCATGCCGAGCTTTTTCATCATCAGCTTTGCGCCGGTATAGAGAGCGCCTTTAGCCAACTGGAGCGCGCGCACATCGCCCTGGGTCACGGTAACATCCTGCTGGATCGAAGTCTCGGAAGCCCAGGCAAGCACGTATTCAGGTTTGCCATCGGCGTCCTTCCTGACGCGCGGGGTGCCGAGGTCCATAACGAACCTGCCGGACTTGTCGATGATGCCTGCCTTGAACATCTCGGCAACGATCTGGATGATGCCGGACCCGCAGAGACCTTTCGTTTGCATCTGCTGATGCGGCACGGACCAGTCTGTCCTGCCGATCACTTTATAACGCGCCTCTTTGGTTTCCGGATCGATTTCGACTTTCTCGATGGCTCCCGGAGCAGCACGCATGCCGAACTTGATCTGCGCACCTTCAAAAGCGGGGCCGGTTGCGCAGGACGTCGAGCATACCTTCTTTCGGTTGCCCAGGAGCAGTTCACCGTTCGTGCCGATGTCGATGATCAGTACGTTCTCGTCCTGGTTGTACGGTTCCTCGGCAATCAACACGCCCACATTGTCCGCGCCCACAAAGCCGGCTTCAATGGGCAGGACGTGGATATAGCCCGAGGGATTCATCCTGAGCCCGAGATCGCGCGCCTTGATATCGAGCGAACTCTGGACCGCGGGGATGAAGGGTGAACGACCGATGTATTCGGGGTTCAAGCCGAGGAAGATGTGGTGCATCGCCGTATTGAATACTATGGTAAGGTCGTCGATGACGTAGCCCGGGTTCGGACCGTCCTTTGCAATATCCTTCACCACACGCTCGATGATCTCGTTCAAGCCCTGAATGATCGCCTTCTGCATGGTTTCCAGGCCCACGCCGGGGTTGCTCATGGCATAGGTAATGCGCGACATGACGTCTTCGCCGTAGGGTACCTGCGGGTTCATCATGGACTCGGTGTTCACCACCTTGCCCGTGTTCAGATCGGTAAGATAGCCGACGCAGGTCGTGGTGCCGATGTCCACGGCGAGACCGTAGCTTGCTTCGACGAAGCCAGGTTCGACCTTCACGATCTCCTTGTCCATCCAGACCGTGACGGTGGCTTTCCAGCTTTCTTTGCGAAGGATGTCCTGGAGGTCCCTCAGCACCAGATAATCGAACGTCAAGCCCTTGAGGCCGTAGTCGTCCTCGAGAAACTTGAGCACGCGCTCCCAGTCTCCGGTTGTCATCTCATGCAGCGTCGGCGGCTTCAGCTCGACATTATACTTCTTGACGGCCGGGTCGAGCTTGATCGTCAGCTCCTTGGCTGCCTTGCGCACGACTTGCTTTCCCGCCCGCGACCGCTCGGGCACGAAGACCTTCACATCGCCGCGCACCTCGCACTGACAGGCGAGCCTGATGCCGGGTCCGTCCTGCGGTTTGATGTGCTTCATCTCGTCGGGCGAGGGCACCGGCGGAAAGATATGAGTCATGCCGGATTCGATGTTGTCCTTTTCGAAGTAACCCTCTTCGATGCGGACCTTGCACTTGCCGCAAACCTTTTTATTGCCGCAGAGCGCTTCGATATCAACGCCCAGGGACTGTGCTGCCTGGAGCAGGGTCTGGCCCTCCTCCACTTCGCCGCGGCGGCCAGAGGGCTGGAATATGACCTTATGTTTCTTCGACATGCAATTCCTCCAAATACATCTTCAGTGAAATTGACTTAAAAGATCTTTGACACTGATTTTCACTGAAAGAGGCTATGAAAATCATGAAAAGGTTTTTGTGATCCCTGTTTTTCGTAGGCCATTGTCCGCCTTTATCCGTGTCAAGGTACCTGATCCTGATATCCTTTTGTTCTTCCATAGGGACAGACGTTGATGCACAATCCGCAATTCGGCTTCCCCGTCGTCTGCCGCTTGGTGGTTTTATGACTCCTGCACTCCGCCAGTCTCACCAGTTCAACGAAGGGCGCGGAACGCGACCAGGTAGCTCCCGTAATCGCGCGTGACGGGCAGTGGTCTATGCAGAGCACGCACTGGCCGCACAAGCAATGCTCGATAGGCTCGTCCGGCCGAAGTCTTGCGTCTGTCAACACCGTAACCAGCGAGAGCCGCGGTCCGTGGCTGGGGCTGATGAGCAGCCCGTTCTTTCCGATCCAGCCCAGGCCCGCCGATGTGGCCGCCATTTTGTGGTTAAAGAGCGAGTACAGCTTCGAGATGAACGTGTCTTTTCGGCGATCCGAATCCGGAGGTATGGCGAGCGCCTTATGTCCCCTGGCCTTCAGGAACCGCACCACCCGCTTCTGGAGCTTCATCAGCAGGGCAAGCGTTTCCTCGTTCAGCCTCCGGTCCACACCGATGGACACCGCCCGGTCCAAATGGGAGATCTCGCCGCTCAAGTACCCGTTGAGGCCGGCGATTCCCACGACCGTGGCGCCGTGGTCCAGCAGCTCCCGCTTGAGCGACGTCTTCATTTAGCTTTTTTGGCTTCGACCTCATCCTTCATTTTCTTGAGCGAGGCGACCATGTTGATCGCATCCTTGAGCGCGTTCGTCGCATCCTTGGCATAGCCGTCGGCGCCGTACTTGTCGGCAACGTCCTGCGAAACCGGAGCGCCTCCGATCATGATCTTGACGTTCGGGTTCTTGGTCCGGAGGTCGTCAATCACTTTTTTCATGCCCGTCATGGTCGTGGTCATCATGGCCGAGAGGCAGACGAGGTCGGAGTCCGTCCGAAGCTGTTCGGCAACGAACTTGTCGAGCGGCACATCGCGTCCCAGGTCATAGACCGTGAAGCCTGCCACGTCGAACATCATCTTCACGATATTCTTGCCTATGTCGTGCACGTCGCCTTCGACCGTGCCGATCACGACGGAGCCCTTCACTCCCAGGTCGAGCTGCTTCACATGGGGCTTCAGAATATCGAGGCCTGCGTAGAGCGCATCGGCGCACATCAGCAGTTCGGGCACAAAATACTCCTGGGCCTCGAACATGCGGCCCACCTCGACCATGCCGCTCACGAGGCCGTTAAAGATGGCATCGTTCGCTTCCATGCCCGTGCTCAGCGCTTCGTTGGCCGCCTCCTTGGCGGTGTCCTCATCGTACTGGATCACGGCGTTGCGCAGTTTTTCCAGCAGCTCTTTTTTCTTCTCTTCGGTTGCCATTAGGATTACCTCCTGTAATTTCGCACTTCATCCATCATCGCTTTGAAATTATCGGCCGGCACCGTGGGCCAGATGTCACACCCGGGCCAGACCGCGCTCACGCCGTCGTCCATGCACTTCTTGATCGTGGTCCGGATCAGGTCAGGGGTGCCGGCGACGAGCACGTTGTAGGGATCGTAGTTTCCGAACACGAGGGTCTTGGGCCCGACCTTTTTGCGCGTCTCGGCGACGTCGTTCTTCTGGTCCACGCTGATCGCCTTTGTTCCGCTCTCCATCATGAAGGGAACGATATCGTTCGTCTTGCCGCAGATGTGGAGCACGTTGGGCACGGTGATCTTCTCGAAGATCTTCTTGAGGTACGGCAGGATCAGGCTCTTGAAGACCCGGGGCGAGAGAACGTCCGAGGTGGCGCCCATCTCGCGAACAGTGATATAGTCCACTCCCGCCTTCTGGTATTCGCCCGCGACCTGGATGATCACGTCCGAAAGCAGGTCGAGGAGTTTCCCGATCTTATCCGGTTTCTTGAAGGAGAGCTTCAGAAGATCGTTCAGCTCCATCACCTGACCGGCGAGGGTGAAGGGACCGAGCACATAGGATCCGACGGCCGCTTCTTTCCCGATGTCCCTCTTGATCAGTCCGATCACCTCGGCCATGAGTGGCACGCGGCCGCGTTTCGTGAGGTCCGAAGGGATCTGGATCTCCATCTCGGCCTCGTTATGGATCAGCTTCTTCTTGATCGTGGGATAGAGCAGGTCCTCGGAATGGGCGTAGACGTTGATCTCGCAGCCCATGGCCTCCGCCTCGATGCAGAGGTCGAAGGGCGCCACGGCGCACTCGAACCCGAAGAGCTTATACGTTGAGGCCGCCGCGGCCGCCATCATCTTGGCGTCCAGGTGCGTCGCGGCGAACTTCTGGTTCAGCGACTTGAGCCCCTCGGTCGTAACATTGCCCATGCCGCTGAAACACGGCGGCCGGTCGACCTCCTCCCCGGCGAACAGCTTCAGCACACGTTCTCTTGAATTCATGATTCCTCCTCACTTATTATTTGTAACCACGGGTCCCGATAAGTCCGGGACACACTGTACACCAGGACAGAATCATGAAGATGACGTACCGTGTGTCCGCGTAGCGGACCAGTGGTTGGTGACCGCTTCTATTTTCTCGCCGCTCCCGCAGTGAGCTTCTCCAGGAAGTCGCCAAAATATTTCTTGATCGGAATATTGGGATTCTCCGGTATCTTTCCGGTCTCATCATAGACCAGCGTGGTCAGCAGGATCTGAGCAGCTGCCACGGCCGGGAAGATGCGCGGAGCGGTCACGATCGGCCCGTAGAAGTTGAAGTCGCTCCAGATGGCGGAGGCCATGCCCTGCACGACCGCGTCCATGGCCTTGAACCCGTCAAGGCTCCAGATGGTCTTCGCGTCCTTCCACATATGGGTGCCGTTGGAATAGGCGCCTCCGCAAGGAAGGCCCAACTTTTCCTTGATCAGCCTGTTCGCGACGAGAGAGAAGGACGTGGCCGGCATGTTCATGACCGAGGTATCCACGATAACAGTATCGAAATCACCGGCGCCCTGGTCCAGCAGTTTTTCCAGGGACTTGAGCCGGCCGGCGGGCGTCTGGTCCTGGTCGTCAAAGGCCTGGACTACTACATGCTTGATCCCGAGGTCCTTCAGCTTCCGCACCTGGCCCTTGATGTCTTTGTCCCAGGGTGTGATGCTGTTGTACAGGAACTGGTCCTGCAGCCCCAGCTTCGCGACATATTCCGTTGCTTCGGCCCGTTTTTCCGCGACCCACATGTCGATGCCAAATGGCATTTTAGAGGTCGAGCAATAGAAGTCGATATAGATCTTCGCCTCTTCCGCCGAATTGGCGACCATCGCGACCATGGCCGGAATACCGGTCGACGCGGACAGAGCTTCCTGCGCTTTGATCATTTCCACGGCCCTGGCGCGGTCGAAGTTCCCCTTCCGGTCGGTCACGATTTTGTCCTTGTTGTGGAACATGGACGCGATCAGGAGCGGCGGGTTCTCGGCCGGCTGTCCGCCGACCTTCATGCCAGCCAGAGTGAAGGTTTTCTGTTCTTTTTCAAATCGAAACATTCGGGCCTCACTTATGTACTTAAGATAAAGACAAAACTAGACTCGCGCAAAGCCGCAAAGACGCCAAGAGAGGCGAATCCTAATGGTTTAAGACCTTTTTTCTTTGCGGCTTGGCGACTTTGCGCGAGATGCCACTTCCTTTATGGAGAGATGATTCCAAAAAACGGGGGAGCCGACCGATCCTCCCCCGTCGGTTTACAAACTTAGAACACGCCGTGATCGAACTTCGGCTGCGGCAGGTACTCCCACTTCTCGCCTTTGCGGTATTTGGCCTCGATATCAAGGCACTTGAGCGCGTACTCGAAAGCATAGGGAATGCCGGGTCCGCCGGGAACGAAACCGCCCAGGATCATGCCGACCGATGCTGCCTCGAAGATCTCGCCCGTCGTTGCGCCCGCGTTGATCGCCGGGATCACATGGATGATGCAGCGGGGCGAGCAGTAGGCCACGCCGCCGGACATGAACATGAGTTCCTTCACCTTGCGCGAGAGCGCGCCATCGGCGAAGATGCTTGCGTAGAAGTCTGCAAACGTCCTGCCCGGTTCGGGCGTCACGGTATTGATGATCTGGAACATGCGCGGTACGAACCCGCACTGCTTCTTCATGTACTCATTTACTTCTTCCACGGTCATTTTCTTGTCTGCCATTTTTGTTACCTCCCCTTGTGCGGACGCTTTGTGCGTCCGAAAAACAATTTCTTCAACACGTCCAAAACACCCACGAAATTAACGTCCTTTCGCTAAATCCGAACATTCACCTCCTTGTTTTTGATGTTTACTCCCCCCTACTCCGGTTACGACCGGAAAATTTTTTAACCACGGGCGACTACGCACACGGTTTTTTAAATTCTTAGTAACCACAGATAAACACAGGTGCGGCCTTGCCGCACACACAGGTTAAGGATAGGGTCTGAGCTTTGATGTAATTCTTATTTTTTCACCTGTGTTCATCTGTGTGTTTCGCGAAGCGAAACCTGTGGTTATTGTGCAGTTACAGTTTCATCTCGTGCGCCACCTGGATGAACTTTTTAATATTGTCATACGGGACCGTCGGCGGAATATCGCAGCCCGGCATGAGCACGAAGCCGCCGTCCCTTCCCGCTTTCTCGATGATCTCCTTACAGGCCGCCTCCACGTCCTGCGCGGTCCCGTTCAGCATGATCTTCACGGGATCCACGTTCCCGCCGAAGCACATCTTGCCGTGAAGCGCTTCCCTGGCCTTTGCAATGTCCGTTTTATGATCGAGGCTGATGCAGCTTGCCCCGGTCATGGGGAAGAGGTCCAGCCGGTCCGTGGTATTTCCGCAGATGTGGACGAGCGTATGCACGCCTTTGGAGCGCGCCCAGTCGGTGAACTTCTTGAGAGCGGGCACTGCGAACTTCTCGAACTGCTTCCGGGAGATGAGATCTCCCGAGGCGGTGGGGTCGGCCAGGCTGATGGCTTCGAGCGTCTTGTCCGCGACGATCGGCTCGTACAGGTGGATCAGCACGTCCGTCGCGAAGTCGATAACCTTTTCCACGAATGCAGGCTTCTTGAAGGTGGCCTTCATCATGGCTTCCTCGCCGACCAGCCGGGCGGCGA
>Ga0154473_1209_pt2 | contig 12899 bp, 8 predicted proteins | sample RifGroC2_FD_115952 | JGI IMG/M metagenome (GOLD analysis project Ga0154473, IMG submission 115952) | Nitrospirae bacterium GWC2_57_9 | reverse complement strand
GCTCCAGACATGGCTCCCGGACGCAATGGCCGGCCCCACCCCGGTCAGCGCCCTGATCCACGCAGCGACCATGGTGACCGCCGGCGTATATCTCATTGCCCGTACCCACGTGCTCTTCACGCTTGCGCCCCCGGTCCTGTTCGCCGTTGCCGTGATCGGCGCAGCCACTCTGCTCCTCGCGGGGTTCAGCGCCCTGGTCCAGCGGGACATCAAGCGGGTACTGGCCTACTCCACGATCAGCCAGATCGGCTATATGTTCCTGGCGCTCGGCGTCGGCGCATGGTCGGCGGCTCTGTTCCATTTCATGACCCATGCCTTCTTCAAGGCGCTGCTGTTCCTCGCAGCCGGCGTGGTGATCCTGGCGCAGCATCACGAACACGACATGTTCAAAATGGGAGGCCTCCGCAGGGCGCTTCCCGTCACCTTCTGGACGTTCCTGATCGGCGCTTCCTCCCTGTCCGCGCTGCCCTTCATTACCGCAGGATTTTACAGCAAGGACCTGATCCTGGCTCACGCCTGGGCGTCTCCTTTCGGGGGCCCCTGGTTCTGGGCAGCAGGCATCCTCGGAGCCCTGGTCACGACGGTTTATTCATTCAGGATGGTGTTCCTCGTCTTCTTCGGTGGACAGAAGATGCAGGTCGCAGCGCTTCCCGGCCGGCAAATGCAATTGCCGCTCATAGTCCTGGCCTTTTTTTCCCTGTTCGCGGGATTCGTGGAACTGCCGCCCCTCTTCGGTGATTTCAGGCTGTTTTCCCAATTCCTGCAGACAGTGTTGCCGCCGCTCGCTGTTCCCCACGAAAGGAGCACGGAATTCGCACTCCTTTTCGCAACTGTTGCAGTGCAGGTATTCGGAATTGCTGCCGCTTACCTCTTCTTCTTGCGCAGTCCGGGGCTTACCGACAGAATGCACAGTCGCGCTCCTGCTTCAGCGCTCCATGCCTTCTGGTTTTCCGGGTGGGGTTTTGACCGGCTCTATGAAACCCTGCTGGTCCGGCCCTATCTCTTTGCAGCCCGCATCAGCAAGAATGACGTGGTCGACTCCTGGTATTCGGGGATTGCGGGGCTGAACCGGTTTGTTCACGTCATGCTCAGCCTGACCCAGACAGGGAACATACGCTGGTATGCCGCGGGCCTGGTCCTTGGCGCGCTGGTTTTCGTGGGGATCACTCTCCTGCTGGAATAGCTTGGTTCTTCGCGAGAGAATAAAGCAGGCTGAGAGAGATTACGTTTAGCAATAACCCTGATGCTTTGATATGGAAAGAAGCAGAAAAAATATGATTGTCACTGATAGGTCATGCCTTATCCGTGTACATCATAATAAAATCCGCCGTTATCAGTGTCAAATTCTTTTCAGGTTTGCTTTCTATAGTTTACGTGTTTTCTTGCGTTTAAAGGCGGCTCTCTTATGATCCTTGCCTGGTTGATCATCATACCGTTGGCCGGTGGCGTTGCAGCCTGGGCTGCCGGGCGAAAAGACGGCCACTGGCCGCGCCGGCTGTCCTTAGCCGCGCTCCTGATCGATGCGGTCCTGTTCGTCGTCATCTGGAGGGATGCCGCGACGGAGCCTGCTCTTGCGCGCGGCACCTGGCTTGCGGAACTCCACCTCAACTGGATCCCGCAGTTCGGGATCGGCATTCACCTGGCCATGGACGGCCTGAGCCTGGTCCTGGTCGGGCTTACGCTGTTCCTGGGCATGCTCTCGATCCTCTGCTCCTGGACCGAGATCCGGGACCGCATCGGCTTCTTCCACGCGAACGTCATGGCGATCCTTGCCGGGATCCTGGGCGTGTTCCTGTCCCTGGATCTGTTCCTGTTCTATTTCTTCTGGGAACTGATGCTCGTGCCCATGTATTTTCTCATTGCGATCTGGGGCCATGAGAACCGGCAGTATGCTTCCCTCAAGTTCTTCATCTTCACCCAGGCAGGCGGCCTCTTCATGCTTCTTTCCATCCTGGCCCTCTACTTCATCCATCATGCGGGCACAGGGGTCTATACGTTCGACTATTCGCTGCTCCTCGGCACCCCCCTTGCCCCCATGACCTCCCTGCTGGTGATGCTCGGGTTTCTGATCTCCTTCGTCGTCAAGCTTCCCATGGTTCCTTTTCATCCCTGGCTCCCCGATGCCCACACGGAAGCGCCGACTGCGGGAAGCGTGATCCTCGCCGGGCTGCTGCTCAAGACCGGGGCATACGGCATCATCCGCTTCGTTCTGCCGCTCTTCCCCTTGACTGCACCGGTAATAGCCCCGGCAATGCAGGCCTTTGCGGTCATCGGCATCCTCTACGGCGCCCTTCTTTCCTTTGCCCAGACCGACCTGAAACGGCTGGTCGCCTATACCAGCGTCAGCCATATGGGCTTCGTGCTGCTCGGCATTTTTGCGATGAACACCACCTCCCTCCAGGGCGCCGTGATGCAGATGCTCGCCCACGGCGTCAGCACCGGTGCGCTGTTCATTCTCGTCGGCCTGGTTCAGGAGCGGATGCATACGCGGGACATGGAGCGCATGGGCGGACTCTGGTCAGCAGTGCCTCGCCTGAGCGGGATGGCGCTGGTGTTCGGCCTTGCCGCGCTCGGGCTGCCCGGGTTCGGCAACTTCGTGGCAGAGTTCCTGGTGCTCCTCGGGACTTACCGGATGAGCCCGGCAACAGCGGCGATCGCTGCCGCGGGCCTGGTGCTTTCAGCCGTGTATGCGCTCTGGATGGTTCAACGCGCTTTCCAGGGGAACAGGCGATGGAGCGGTAGCCTGCCGGACCTGTCGCTGCGGGAGACGGGGATCATGGCGCTTCTGGTAATCGCAATCTTCTGGCTCGGGCTGTATCCGGGCCGGGTGCTGGACATCACCAGACCATTGGTCAGTACGATGCAGTTCATACCGCCGTCGGCGAACCAGCTCGATGCCCGGACAGGCGGCCCGGCACATGACCGGATGCCATGATTTTTGAAGAACAGGGAGTAAATTTAAGGAGCAGATGAATACCGCCATATCCATATCCGGGTTGAAAGCGCTCCTGCCTTTCCTCATCATGACGGCGGCTGCCATGGTCGTTATGCTTGGCATCGCGTTCCGGCGCGATCACCGGTTCACGGTCCTTTTGACGCTCGCCGGTCTCGCCCTGGGCGGGGGATCGCTGGTTTTCACGCCCTTTGCTCCGGACCGGTACGTAACGACCCTTGTTCTCGTCGATGCCTTTGCCGGCTACTACCTGGCCCTGCTTTTCGCGGCCGCTTTTGCCGTGGTCTGTCTTTCCTATTCCTACCTTGAAATACAGGGCGGGCACCGCGAGGAGTATTATCTTCTCGTGCTCCTGGCCGTGCTGGGAGCAGCGGTGCTTGCGGCCGCGACTCACTTCGCCTCTTTTTTCCTCGGCATCGAGATCCTGAGCGTCTCTCTCTACGGCCTTACCGCCTACCAGCGGCACCGGGACCAGAGCGTGGAAGCAGGAGTAAAATATCTGATCCTTGCCGCTGTTTCCTCGGCCTTTATCCTCTTCGGCATGGCGCTGGTCTACGCCGAGGTGGGGAGCATGGAATTTGCCCGGATCGCAATCCGGGCAGGAGCGGCTGGCGGCGCGCTCCTGGGAACGGGACTCGTTCTGATCATCGTTGGCCTGGGGTTCAAACTCGCGGTAGTCCCCTTCCACCTCTGGACCCCCGATGTCTATGAAGGAGCGCCTGCGCCCGTAACCGCCTTCATTGCCACAGTCTCAAAAGGCGCCGTCTTCGCGCTGGTCCTGCGGTTCTTCGGCAACATGGATATCCGGGTCGGCGGCGCCCTCTTCCTGATCTTCACGATCATTGCAGTTGCATCCATGTTCTTCGGAAACCTGCTCGCCCTCATGCAGCAGAACGTAAAAAGGGTGCTGGCCTACTCCTCGATCTCCCATATCGGCTACCTGCTGGTGACCCTGCTCGCCGCCGGTCCGCTCCGCTTGAACGCCTCGGCGTTTTATCTGGCGGCTTATTTCGTGACCACTCTCGGTGTTTTCGGCGTGGTGACCGTTCTGTCGACCAGGGACCGCGATGCGGACAAGCTGGACGACTACCGGGGGCTTGCCTGGCGCCGCCCCTGGCTGGCCGGCGTCTTTACCGCCATGCTGTTGTCTTTGGCCGGCATACCGCTTACGGCGGGATTCATTGCGAAGTTTTATCTGGTTGCTGCCGGCATAGGATCGGCCTTGTGGCTGCTCGTGATCGTACTGATCGTAAACAGCGCCATAGGCCTGTTCTACTATCTTCGCATAATCGGAGCGGTCTATTCCATGGACGGACCGCCGGGACCGTCGATGCCGATTTCGCTGTCCGGCAGCGCTGCCCTCGGAGGGCTTACCCTGGCCTTGCTATGGCTCGGCATATACCCCGGGCCGTTCCTTGCACTGATCGGCAGCTTGATGCAGACTGCACACTGAAGCATATCGTTCGTATGAATCGGAGGCATCCATGAACAACCTGGAACAACTGGCAAAGCTCATTCGCTACTTCAGCCTGGTGATGTCCACGGAGGCGGGGTCCGGCCATCCTACGTCCTCCCTGTCGGCAGCGGACCTTATGACCGGCCTGCTCTTCGGCGGGACCTTCCGGTATGATCTTGATGATCCCCGCAACCCGAACAACGACCGCCTTCTTTTTTCCAAGGGCCACGCCTCACCCTTGTTCTACTCACTTTGGGCTGCTGCGGGAAAGATCTCTGAACAGGAACTCATGAGCTTCAGGAAGTTCGACAGCCGGCTCGAAGGGCATCCCACGCCCGCTTTCCCCTATACCGAGGCAGCGACCGGCTCCCTGGGTCAGGGGCTTTCGATCGGGCTGGGCATGGCACTGAATGCAAAGTACCTCGATCGGCTTCCCTACCGGACCTATGTGCTTCTCGGGGACAGCGAAATGGCGGAAGGCTCCCAATGGGAGGCCATGGAGATAGCCTCCTATTACAAGCTCGACAACCTGATCGGCATCATCGATGTGAACCGTCTGGGCCAGCGGGGAGAGACGATGTACGGCCACGACCTTTCCGTCTATAAGCAGCGTGCGTCCGCCTTCGGCTGGGAGCCCATCGTGATCGACGGGCATCACCTTCCCCAGGTTTTGACGGCTTTCAAGCAGGCCTTGCAGTCCCGGGATCGGCCCGTCATGATCATCGCAAGGACGATAAAAGGGAAAGGCGTTCCCTTTATCGAGGACCAGAACGGATGGCACGGCAAACCGGTCAAAAAGGACGATCTTGCCCGCGCCCTGGATGCGCTCGGTCCCGTCGACCGCACCGTGCGGGGCCGGATCGAGAAGCCCGAGGACCTCAAGCCGAAGAGCGCGAGTCCGCAGGAAGCGGCAAGGCTCTCCTATCCCGAGGACAAACCGGTGGCCACGCGCAAAGCCTATGGCACGGCGCTGGAACGGCTCTTTCCCCGCTATCCCGGCATGGTCGTACTGGATGGTGAAGTGGGCAACTCGACCTATGCCGAGCTGTTCCAGAAAAAGTACCCCGACCGGTTCTTTGAAATGTTCATAGCGGAACAAAATATGGTGGGGACCGGGCTGGGGCTGTCCCTCCGGGGCAAGACCGCCTTTGTCTCGACCTTCGCCGCATTCCTGACGAGAGCCTTTGACCAGATCCGCATGAGCCGGTATTCCCGCGCCAACGTCAAGTTCTGCGGCTCCCACGCGGGGGTAGCCATTGGGGAGGACGGCTCATCACAGATGGGGCTCGAGGACATTGCCATGTTCAGGACGATCCTCGATGGCATCGTCCTCTATCCGTCGGATGCGGCCTCTACGGAAAAGCTCGTTGAAATAATGGCACAGCACGAAGGGATCGCTTATCTCCGAACGACGAGGAAGGAAACGCCTATCCTTTACCGGACCGACGAGGTATTCCGGATAGGCGGTAGCAAGGTACTGCGTTCAAGCAAGAGCGACCGCGCAACCATCGTGGCCGCGGGGATCACGCTCCACGAGGCGCTCCAGGCCTATGACGCTCTGAAAACCGAGGGTATAATGGTCCGCGTGATCGACCTATACTGCATCAAGCCTCTCGATCATGCTACCTTGACGCAGGCGGCGGACGAAACAGGCGTTGTGCTCACGGTCGAAGATCATTATGCGGAAGGCGGCATCGGTGAAGCGGTGGCAGGCAGCCTCGGGGCGCACAAGACTACGGTCCTGTCCCTGGCCGTTCGGAAAATGCCGAAAAGCGGAAAGCCGGGAGAGCTGCTGGATTATGAGGAAATATCGAGTGCAGCAATAGTCAACAAGGTAAGAACGATCGTGCAGGGCCGGGAAAAATAAGGAGGGATGCGATTGGCAGGACCCGGCTGTTGCCCGTCATCCGGGAGGAAGCTTCTCCTTTTCCATTTTCATTGTCGACACGCGGTCCCTGCCGCCCTGTTTTGAAGTATACAATGCCGCATCCGCCCGTTTCACCAGAGAATCCGGCGTCTCCTCCTCGCCGGTCATGCACGCAATACCGATGCTCATGGACAGACTGACCTGCTTACCGTCATCAAAACGCAGATCCGATTTCCTGATCTCCGAAAGTAACTTATCCGCGAGGCTTTCCGCTCCGCCCGCCGCCGTCTCCGGCAGGATGATCATGAACTCGTCTCCGCCATACCGCCCGGCTATATCGGTCCTCCTCAGCATCGACTTGAGTGTTCCCGAAAGCATCTGCAAGGCCCGGTCCCCCATGTCGTGTCCGTAGTTGTCGTTGATCTCCTTGAAATTATCGATATCGCAGAGGATCAGGGAGAGGCCCGATCCGTACCGTTTTGCGCGGTCCATCTCATAGGTGAGGCTGTCAGTGAGCGCGCGCCGGTTGATCAGGCCCGTCAGCGCATCAGTCCGGGACAGGTATTCGAGGCGGTCGATCAGGCGGCGCTTCTCTTCCTCGGACTTCTTTCGGTCCGTGACGTCGCGCGTATATTCAATAACGTGGGACACCCGCCCCCCTTCGTCGAGGATCGGATAGGTATAAATCTCGACCCACACCGGGGTCCCGTCGGGCAGCGTCACGAGCTTGTCCTTGGCAAAGGGATCTCCTGCCTGAAAGGTCTTGTTCACCACGCACGCTTCACAAATGTCCTTTTTCCCCTCCAGGGCCTCGAAGCATCTGCTCCCGATCAAGTCGCTGAACGCCTTGTTCTTCAATTGTGCGTAGGCCTCGTTCACCCGTATGATCCTGAACTCGTTGTCCAAGATGCAGAACGGATCGCGGATGCTGTTGAAGATCGTGTTCAGGAACCGTTCCGACCGCTGCAGCCGGTCCTCGCTTCGCTTGCGCCACGTGATGTCCCGAACGATGCAGACACGGCCTCCGTCCTCGAGCATGCTGATCGATGCTTCCTGGATATAGCTGCTGCCGTTCTTTCTTCTCGCGACCAGTTCCCCCCGCCACCGGCCGTTCTTCTTCAGCAGCGGCACGACCTTCTGCTGCATTCTTTCATATTCCTTGTCGCCATAGATATGGATGCAGGTCTTTCCCATGACCTCGTTCGGGCTGTCATAACCGTTGATCTGGGCGTAGGACTGGTTGGCATACTGATAGACGTCCCGGCTGTCGTAAATTGCTACGCCGTCCATGGACGTTTCGATCGCGGCGGTGTTCTTTTTGAGGATTTCCTCTGCTACCGAATGTTTGGACATGAACCGGGAGACCACAAGGCCGAAGATTATGAAACAGATGGCAAAAAAGGAGCGGAAATAAAGCTCGTGAGAGGATACGTCGAAGAGCAGCTCGTCGAGGAATGTTCCCTGCTTGAACGCGAATGCGTCGACGAAGGCATCGGTGCACCACAGGAAAAGAGCGGCAAGAAAAGACCAGAAAAGTATTTTACGTTCTGTTTTGATCACGGCCCCGCCCGGTAAGCGCAAAAAAACCTGCAAGAACGATAGACGGAAATAAAAAAGAACCGGTCAGAAGATGCTGCCCTGACGACGGTAACTCAGCCCCCGAGATTGCGAGAGCTGATCGTCAAACATTGGTCTTGATGCTGTCCTCCTGAATGCCAAGGACCTTCTCCACGATTTCAGCAAGAACGCCGTCGTGGTCGTGGTTCAGCGTGAACACCCTGCATTGGACGACCCGTGCCGGGATGTAGTCGAAGAAGTCCTTGAGCGGCTCCTTCTCGACCTTCTGTGTCAGGGGGTCGAACACGTATATCTGGCGTTCACCCATCATGAGCGGGTTGATCGGCCGCGGGTCCTGGCTGGCCATGTCCACGCGGAACTGAAGGTCCTTGACCTTCTGGGGCAGGTTCTTGCGGATCCGTTTCACCAGTTCGACAGCATCAATGATGGTCTTTCCCTTTTCAAAGGCGCGCATGGACAACGTGACGTCGTAGGCCATTTTCCATTTAACTTCTCGCGACAGGATCGACGCCCACTCCGTCCCCAGCTTTGCCGTGGCTCCGTTCTCCTTCTTGCCCCAGCGCCTGACCGCCTCCAGCAGGGACCAGTCCGTCAGCTCGAGATACTCAGGGAGGTTTTCTACGGGATTATGCGGGAACAGGGCGGCCATCGTGTCCTTGAACAGTTCTTTGAGATGCTCGTCGATGGCCCTTGTGGTGCGATGGTAATAAACGTTCGTGTACATATACAGGCGGGCGTTCAGGAACATATTGAGGGCGCTCAGACCGGATTTGTGAAGGGTCAGCCCCTTTTCGCTGAAGAAGCTGTAGTACATCAGACGGTCGATGTCCACGGCGCCCACAGCGACCCCGCACATGTACGCATCGCGCAGAACGTAATCCAGGTTGTCGACGGTATAAATGCCTGAAAGAAGCGGCTGCAGGAACTGAAGCCACCGCGGCTGCTTCCCTCCGGTTGATGGTCCTTTGCCGATGAGGAAGGCGATCTGATCGGGATTCAGACGTTCCCCCTTCAGAAACTCCCCGGTGGGGCTGCGGCGTATCGCCCGGATGATTTCCCCCAGTTCGGCTTTGATGATGTGCTGCCCCAATTTTTCATGGGTCAGCCCGAACTGCTCAAGGTAGTTGTCATCGAAGAAATGCCCGAAGGGACCATGGCCGACATCGTGGAGCAGCGCGGCCACACGCAGCAGCTCCTCGACATAGTGTTCAGAGGGACAATCCCGGGTTGCCGCTTTCAGGGAAGGATAAAGATGTCGCGCGAAACGCCCGGCAAGGTGCATTGCGCCCAGGGAATGCTGGAACCTGCTGTGCTCCGCCGAGGGATAAACCCAGCGGGCGCTCTGGAGCTGATAGATCTGGCGGAGGCGCTGCATCCACGGCGTATCGATAAGGTCCTTTTCGGTCTTCTCTCCGGGCCCTCGAGGCGTGGTGAAGGACAGGTACCCATGAACGGGATCGCCGAGCAGCGCCGTCCCGTCGTAGAACTCTTCCCCCCTGTTCAGCTCGCGCATGTTCGTATTATACTGTGAAATAGGAATGAGTCAACTTAAAACGCCGGGAAGGTGCCCGGCCATGCACGTGTTGATCCAAAAACATTTGTTTAGGTGCCGGGTAGCCCTATCGGCGGACATCCAATAACTATTTGTCAGAGCGCTGTTTTCGTCAAGCTCAGGGAAGGATATATGCCTGTGCGCCGTTCTCGAGCGCGTAGAACAGGGAATTGAAATCCCTCTTGCCGAGGAACAACACGGGGACATCGGTGAAAGCGGTCCTGCCGCCCGCAATGAGCAGGACCAGCCCTTTTCCGAAGATCAAGGCTTGCCGGCCAGGAGGCGATTCGATCTTTCCGGAAAGGATGACAACCCCCTGCTTCAGGCGGCCGGCATCGCGCTGACGCATTTTGAAGCGAACGTCCTTGAGGATCTTGTTCTTGTACCTGAACTGGCCCCTGCCGTCACCGAGCGACAGGATCAGGTATTTGGAATCGGCGGCAAAAGCGGTCTTCTGAAAGAGCAGGAAATCCTGCTCGTGCTTGAGCATCTCGATCCGCTCCGCCAGGGCCTTCTGCTGCGCCGGAAGATCGCCACGTCCCTCATCCTCGCTGCCGAATGCAGCGGATGCCGGGGTCAGCATGAAAAGGAAGGACAGTAAGATTACCGTATGGTTGATCATCATGTTCGTCCTAATAGATATACACTTTGGTACCGATCGTGACGGACTTGTACAGGATCTCAAGGTCATCGTCGCCCACCGAGATGCATCCGTGAGTGAAATGGGTGCCGAGAAGTTCCTTGTACTTTGTACCGTGGATCTTGTACCCCTGCCCGAGGATGAGCGCGTATTTACCAAGAACTCCGCGGACGATCCGGTCTGGATCGTTTTCGGCCGGGACCGGCATGTTCTCCTCCACGTAGGACCAGTCAGGCCTGATCCAGACGGGGTTCCGTTCCTTGCCCAGAACCGTGAGCGAGCCGGTTGGGCTTTCGAACAGCCAGTTTCTGCCTGTCTCTTCCTTGACGAACTGCCTGCTTCCGGTTCCCACCCGGGCTGTCAGCAGCACATCCTTCCCCTGCCGCATCGCAAGCCTGTTGTTCCCCGTGTCGACCACGAGGTACACGTCGTTGTCCTGCATCTCCCGGAGCATATTGCGGAGGCCCTCGTTCTCTTCTTCGAGACGGGCTGCCTCTTCCTTGAGCGCCTGAACGGCAACACGGAGCTCCTCATCCCCTCCGTCCTGGGCACGCAGGAGGGACGGCGACGCAAGCCAGAGGGCCAGATGCAGGATGAGCATCAGGGGAAGGGTAATGGTCTTCATGCCGCACCGGTGCTGTCCGGGAATATTTTGCCCGGATTCAGGACATTGTTCGGATCGAAGGTCTGCTTTATCTTTTTCATGAGTGCAAGAGAGCCGGGTCCCAGTTCCAGGGGAAGGTAGGCAGCCTTGGCCAGCCCGATCCCGTGTTCTCCCGATATGCTTCCGCCCAGGCGCACTGTTTCCCGGAGTATCTCGCGGACCGCCGAGCGCGCCTTTTCCCGGTCGGGCTCATCGAACATGACGTTGGTATGGATGTTTCCGTCCCCGGCATGGCCGAAGTTCACGATCTGGAGGCCGTGCCGCCGCCCTATCCGGCCCACGGCTCGGAGGATGTCGGGGATCCTGCTTCGGGGGACCACGATATCCTCGTTCAACTTCGCCGGTTTGATCCGGTAAAGCGCCGGAGAGATCGAACGCCGCGCCTTCCAAAGGCGCTCCCGGTCGGCCTCGGTCTCCGCCCTGGCCACGCGCATAGCCCCTGCCCCGGTCATGACCTCGTGGACACGGGAGATCTCGCGGAAGCATGACTCGGGGGTGCCGTCCACTTCCACGAGCAGCATTGCAGCCGCGCCGCCCGAAAGATCGTCCTGCAGATAGGCCTCGACGGCGCGGAGCGCACCCTGATCCACGAACTCCAGTGCGCGCGGCAGAATGCGCCTTGCGATGACTGCCGCCGCTGCCCCGGCTGCCTGGTCCGGATCGGCAAAGAAAGCGGAAAGGGTCATGACGCTTTCCGGGAGGGGCAGAAGTTTGAGGATGATGCTGGTAGCGATGCCGAGCGTTCCTTCCGACCCCACGATGAGCTTTGTCAGGTCGTACCCTGCCACGCTCTTGACGGTTCGTGCGCCGGTCCGGATGATCTCGCCCGTGGGCAGAACGACCTCGAGGCCGAGCACATAGTCCTTGGTCACCCCATACTTTACGGCGCGAAGGCCGCCGGCGCATTCGGCCACATTTCCGCCGATGGTGCAGAACTCATGGCTTGCCGGGTCAGGCGGGTAGAAAAGACCGCGGGACTCGACCTCGCGCTGCAGGTCGCCGGTCACGACGCCGGGCTCCACAACCGCCACCAGGTCGTTCCCGTCGATCTCGACGATCCTGTTCATGCGTTCCAGGGACAGGACAAGGCCTCCCTGCACAGGCACCGATCCGCCCGACATCCCGGTGCCTGCTCCGCGCGGAACGACGGGGAACAGTTCCCTGTTGGCGAGAACCAGGATCTCCGCTATTTCACGGGTCGACGCCGGACGGGCAACAGCCCAGGGCGGGGATTCCTGCCGGGTAGCGTCGTAGGAATAGACAAGAAGTTCTTCAGGCGAGGTGAATAAATTATCGGGACCGACGATCCCCTTCAGTTCCTTGATGACGGATGGCTTCAGCATACACCTCACTGGCGGTCCCGGTATCGGCTGAAGAGGCAGGTTGCTAGGAATACACTCGGTAATCGATATCCGGGAAGATATTGTCCCGGTATTCTATAGTGCCGAGCCATGCTTCGTCAATATGATTTGCTCGAATATCGTCATAGAGCCGTGTGAACCGCAGCACGTGGTCCCTGGTCCGCTTGACCGCATATTCCACGTGGCTGCCCGTCTTGAGGATGAAGGCCCAGTCCGAGCTTTGGGCAAGGAGGAGTTCGCGGGCCGCCTGGTTCAAGGCCCGCCTGAGCAACCCATCCGCCTGGGGGTGGAGTCCGGCCAGTTCCACCATGCGATCGGCCGCTTTATGCAGGTGCCGGTAGATCCAGTCATTGGACCCGTCGAGCCACACTTCGGCGTATCCTCTGTATCCCCAGCTCGACAGCGACGGCTTGGCGACCTGGCAGGTCGGGTTCTCGGCCAGGTACTCGCTGGGCGTGATGAGCCGGACCGTCTTCTGATCGCATGCCGTCTTGCGGAGCAGAAAATTGATCCAGTCCGGTCCTTCGAACCACCAATGTCCGTACAACTCGGCGTCATAGGGGGCCACGATGATCGGTTTCCGGTCCTTGAACATTCCAGCCAGCCACTCCACCTGCTTCTCCCGGTTGAACAGGAAATTGCCGGCATGAGCGGCGGCGCGTTCGAGAGCCCAGTGGCGGATATAGGGGTCCTTGTGGTCGGTCGTGCCCGTTATCTTATGATACTTGATCCCGAGATTGACGCGGACGCCGTCCTCATGCAGGTACGGCCTGATATAGTCATAATCCAGGTCGAATCCGACGTCCCGGTAGAAGTCGCGGTAATTAT
>Ga0154473_1201_pt1 | contig 12899 bp, 12 predicted proteins | sample RifGroC2_FD_115952 | JGI IMG/M metagenome (GOLD analysis project Ga0154473, IMG submission 115952) | Nitrospirae bacterium GWC2_57_9 | reverse complement strand
TGCTGTTTATTGCACACCGCGCGCCCTGCCCGGGAGGCCGCAGACCAGGTTGAGATCGCAGCGCTCGCACTCGATCTGGATCGTGCTGTGCATGACCTTGAATTTATCGGCCGCAACCGAGCTGATCCGGTCCAGCATTTCCCTGTTCCTGCTGACCAGTTGGTCATCAATGACCACGTGCGCGCTCATGGCATGGACCCCGGAAGTAATGGTCCAGACATGGATATGGTAGGCCTCGCGGACGCCTTCTATCTTCTGGAGCTCTGCCGCCAGTTCGTCGATGTCGATATGGGAAGGCACGGATTCGAGCAGGATGTTGACGGATTCCTTCACCAGCGCCCAGGCGCTGTAGATGATAACGAACGATATCAGGATGCTGAGGAGCGGATCGATCAGATACCAGCCCGTGTTGAGAATGATAACGCCGCCGATAACCACGCCCACCGACGAAAGTGCGTCTCCCAGAATATGCAGGTAGGCTCCGCGAATGTTGAGGCTCGTGGAACTGTGTTTGTTCAGGATGAAGGCGCCGATGACATTGGCTACCAGGCCGATCAGGGCGACCACGAGCATCAGCCTGCCTCCCACCGGCTGCGGATGAAGAATGCGGAGATAGGCTTCATACATGATGTAGAAGGACATGAACACCAGGACAGTGCCGTTGACAAATGCCGCAAGGATCTCAAGCCGGTAAAAACCGAAGGTCTTGCGGTCGGTGGCCGGCATGGAAGCAAATTTCAAGGCAAAGAACGAAAGCAGCAGTGCCAGGTTGTCCGTGAACATGTGCCCCGCATCGGACAGGAGCGCAAGGCTGTTTGAAAGCAGACCGCCGATGATCTCGGCCGCCATCATCAGGACGGTGATCGAGAGGGCAACGAGAAGGCCTCGTTTTCCGCCTTCCGAGCGGTCCATGCCGTGTCCGAGAGCGTGGCTATGGCCGTGATGATCCTGCCCGTCGTGATCATGGTCATGATCGTGTTGATTTTTAAAAGGTTCAGGCGCCGACATCGAAGCTCCTTATTATTTTCCTTCCCAGAACCGCAGTTCCCTTACCGGGTCAGCGGCCCCGATCTCCGCGGCATAGGAATAGAAGGTAAGCAGTCCTCTTTTTTCATACTCCGTCAGCTCGTAACTGAAGGCATTCCAGTAATCGATCAGGAGCCCGACAGGAAGACCGAACTGGTCCGCGGACGCCTGCGCCAGCTCGGGGATGCGGGACAAGCCGTACCTTTTTGATTCTGCAATGATATCATAAAGCACTGCCAGGTCCTTATCAATGTTTTTCTTGTAGTTAACCTGCCAGAGAGCGAAAACAAAGGGCAACCCCGTGAACTCGTTCCAGAGCAGCCCCAGGTCGTACAGATAGGGGTATTCCCGGGTAGCTTCGGCCTTGAGCGCATGGTCGCCGATGAAAAGCATTGCATCTGCCTTGCCGAAAGGGTCGTTTACGCCCTGATCGAAGGGCGTATAAACGGGATTAAGGCGGTATCGCAGCTTGAAAAGGATCTTGAGCAGGACCACCGAGGTGGCCGATGCCGAAGTCAATCCCACGGTCTTGCCCTCGAGTTCTTCGATGGGCATCCTGCTCTGCAGGATAATGCTCCTGACCTCCTTGCGGGAAGTGATGGACAGGCCCGGAAGCAGAAGATATCGGCCGGTGTTCATGGCAAAGGCAATGGAGGACGAAGGAGAAACGTCGATGGCGCCGTCGCGCAGCAGCCGGTTCAGCTCGGAGGGGATGCCTTCGATCACTTTGAAGGGAAAGGGGATCTTTCCCGTAACGATGGCCGCGTGCGGCGGGTAGCAGTTGGAATAGATGATATGGCCGAGCTTCAGCATTCGTCAAAGGTGTCCTTACCGAAAAGGGAGCTAACGCAGATCACTGTCCGGGACCGGCCGCTTCCCGAACAGCCTTTTTACAAAGGCCGCCGCCGCGGCTGCATGCTGCCGGTAGCCTTTTTGCCCAAAGTAGAGTTCGAGGTCGTCCACCAGGGTATACACGACCGGAATGACCACGAGGGTCAGCAGCGTCGAGGTAATGAGGCCGCCGATGACGGCTATCGCCATGGGAGCGCGAGTCTCCGCGCCTTCACCAAGCTTGAGCGCCGTGGGCAACATGCCGAAGACCATGGCTGCCGTGGTCATGATGATCGGCCTCAACCGGACCGGGCCGGCCTTGAGCAAGGCCTCTTCCCGCGACATCCCCCGGTGCCTCAAGGTGATCGTGTAGTCGACAAGGAGGATCGCGTTCTTGGTGACGAGCCCCATAAGCATGATCACGCCAATAAGGCTGAAGATACTGATCCGCTCTCCTGTCACCATGAGCAGCCCCATGGCGCCGATCAGGCTTACGGGCAGCGAAAACATAATGGTAAAGGGGTGGACGAAACTCTCAAATTGTGAAGCCAGGATCATATACACCATGATGATCGCGATTACCAGGGCAAAGGCGATATTCTTGAAGGAATCGAGCATGGCATCGGCCATCCCTACGTAACGCGTGGAAATTTCCGAGCTTAAATTCTTCTTTACGATATTGTCCAGATCGCTTATGGCCTCAGCCATCGCCTTGGTCTTTTCCGTTCCCGCAAACAGCGTGGCTGCCCGCTGCCGGTTATCGTGCATGATAACGCTGGGCCCCTTCCCGGTCTCGATCCTGGTTATATCCTTCATGCTTACGAGTTCTCCTGTTGATGAACGAACCCAGAGGGATTCCAGAGTATCGGGGCGGTCCCGTTCAGTTGCCTTAAGCCGGGCCGTGATATCGTACCGTTCGCCTTCCTTTTCGTCCTTAAACTTGCCGACGATCTCCCCGCCGATCATCGTATTGACCGTTCCGCCGATTGACGATGCGCTTACGCCCAGGTTTGCTGCTCTGTCACGATCAATGCGGACGCGCACTTCTGGTTTGCCGGTCTCGATGGAAGTGTCGGCGTCAACGATACCGGGTAGCCGTGCAAATTCGTCCTTAATGGCAATCGTACGTTTATTGACGTCATCGAGGTCCCTGCCCCGCACTACCAGCTGGATCGGAACAGAGCGCATACCGCCGCCTACCATGGCGATCATTTCTACTGATGATTTTATTTCAGGTTTTGTCGCTATACTGTCGCGGACCTGTTTCATCGAATCGATCTGAATGATATTGCGGTCTTTGCGTTCTTTCAGATTAACAAATATTTTACTTTTATTTACGTCAGGTGCAAAGTCGGACCCGGTGACATAGAACGTGCTCAGAACCTCGGGCCGTTGACGGAGCTCCTCGTCGACCTTTCTCATGATGCTGTCCGCCCGGGGCAGAGAATAATCGATGGGTGTTTCGAGCCGCACCATATACCGTCCCTGGTCCTCGGCGGGCATGAATTCCTTGTCAAGTTTGGCGAACAGAAAAAGACCGGCTGCGATACTGGCAATCGCGATAATGATGACCTTCCATCGATGCCTGAGCGATAGCGCAAGGAGCGGACGATATACATCGAATATTTTATCGAACCCCCTCTCCAGGAACATATACATCCTGCCGTGCTTCGGGCGGTAGCTCAGGAACCGCGATGTCATCATGGGGGTCAAGGTGAGGGAAACAAAAAGCGATACCAGGACGGCAACGGTAACGGTGATGCCGAATTCAAAGAAAAATTTTCCGACGATTCCCTTCATGAAAGCAACCGGTACAAAGACAGCTACAATGGACAAGGTGGTTGCCAGGACCGCCAGTCCGATCTCGGACGCGCCCTCCCGGGAAGCGTCGAGGGGTGACTCGCCTTCTTCCATCCGGCGATAGATATTCTCCAGGACCACGATGGAGTCGTCGATCAGAATGCCGATAGATAGCGAAAGCGCCAACATGGTCATCACGTTCAAGGTGAACCCGAAGACCTGGATAAAAGCGAAAGTGGCAATCACCGACGTGGGCAGGGCCACGGCGCTGATGAGGGTGCTGCGCATGCTTCGGAGAAACACGAAAATGATCAGAACGGCGAGGCCGGCGCCGAGCCAGAGCGAAATTTCCACGTCTTCAATGGAACGCCGGATAAACCGGGACTGGTCGAACGTTACGTCGAGGTGCATCCCTTCCGGCGGCTGGACCGCGGCAACTGCAGCTTTAACCCGTTCAGCCACGGCCACAGTATTCTCACCTGACTGGCGTTTTACCGATAGCCCGACCGCGGTTTTGCCGTCGAAACGGGTTAAGGACCTTTCGTCCTCCAGCCCGTCCTCAGCATGCCCGATATCGCGCAATTTAATGAGCCTGCCGTGCCGGAAGGCAATAACAAGATCATTGAAGGCCTCCGGCGTTTCATACTCGCCTTTGGTCTTTACAATGAACTCAGTCCGCGCGTTCTCGACACGGCCACCGGGCACTTCCCGGTGTTCCCTACCCAGCGCAAGTTTGATATCGTCTGCGGTCAGGGACGCTGCGTCCATTTTCTGCCGGTCGATCCATATACGCACCTGGCGGCCGCGGCCGCCGCTTATCGTCACGGAGCCGACTCCTGGTATCTTTTCTATATCGCGTTTTAATACCTTGTCTGCATAGTGCGTCAGGTCTTTGATGGAACGGTTTCCCGAGACAGCGATCCAGACGATCGGCTGGTCATCGGGGCTGATCTTTTCGATGACCGGCGGTTCCGCATCTTTCGGCAAACGGTTCCGGACCGCGCCCACTTTGTCTCGTACATCCTGCGCTGATAGGTCGACATTGCGCTCGAGATGAAATTCAACAGTCACGATGGAAAACTCTTCCATACTGCGGGAGGTGATGGACTTAACGCCATTGATGGTATTTACTGCCTCTTCGATAATGTCTGTAACATCGACTTCCATGATCTCGGGACTCGCGCCCACCAGCTTGGTTGTGATGTTCACGACCGGGAAATCGATCTTCGGGAACAGGTCCAGCGCGAGACGGGGGAAGGCCACGATACCGAACACGATGAGCGCGAGTCCGATCATGGTCATGAATACGGGGCGTTTAATGGCTATTTCGGGAAGACGCATGAGATACCCTCAGAAATTAAAATAAAGGACTAGGACCGCTTTTCCAGCATTCCAACGCTTCTCTGCAAGCGCAGGATCGCAAGCTGCCGGTCATAGGTGGCGTTGACCAGTTCCCGCTCGGCAATGAAGAGCGCCTGCTGGGCATCGATCAGCGCCAGGCTCGCGGCAAGCCCCTGGGCGAACAGGCTCTCCACGGCTTGAAAATTCGACCGCGCATCTTCATACTGAAGCCGGGCTGCCTGCAGAACGGAGGTAATAGTCTGATAATTGATATAGGATTCATAGACTTCCGACTCTATGGACCGCTGCAAATACTGCAACGATAACTCGGCCTGCCTCCGTTTTGACCGCGCTTCCGACAGCTCCGCCTTTGTCAGTCCTCCTTCGAAGATCGGGACCTGCAGCCTCAAACCGCCATAGTAGATGGTGCCGTCCAGCATGGTGGATGGATGGGAATCAAGATACTGCACAGCTCCTTCCGCATAGACCTGGGGACGATGACCGCCTTTGACGATCGTTATGTTCTCCTCGGCCACATAGATGTTCAGCTTCGATGCTGCGTATTCGTCACGATTCGCCAGCGCCCGGGCTTTCAGGTCCTCAAAGCTCTCTCGCGGCTCCGGCTCGGGATCAGGTTCCGCAAGTGCCGCCGTCTCGGGCAGTTTTGTCAGGAGGTTCAGCTTCTGACGAGCGATCATTACATTATTTGCGTCCCGGGTGAGCGCGATCCTTGCCTGACTGACCAGGGTACGGGCCCGGAGAAGATTCGAAATATTTGCCTTCGTCCTCCTGGTTGCAGCCTCGCGTTCGGTTACCTTTTTGTGCCGTTCCATCCGGTCGACGGATTCGCGGCTTTTTTCCATCATCTTTTCGGACTTGATCACGCCGTAATAGGCGGCCGCAACGTTTAGTGTTATATCCTGCCTTGTTGAACTCAAATCCCTTGTGCTGGCCTCGCGCATTGTCTGGGCGGTCCGCAGTGCGGCAAGCGTCCGTCCGCCCGTATACAGCGGCTGTGTCAGAACAAGCGCCGCCGACAACTGGGTCAAGGGCTGGAATATGAAGTCCCCTTCAGGAGGGAGCACTTCATTATAGCGGGTATAACCGGCCCGACCGACCAACTTGGGAAATACATAGGTCCAGGCCTGATCCACCCTGCTTTCGGACTGGGCCACGTTCTCTTCAGAGATCTTCACGACCTCGTTGTTGCTGATCGCCGACTGATAGGCGTCCTGGAGCGTGTAGACCTTTTCAGCCCAGGCGGAGGAGTTTAACGCCAATAAAAGCAGCGCGATCAGAAAAGCTATTTTGTTCATGCTTGAGCTATCCTTTTGCGGGTCGAGGTGCGTCCGCTCTGCTTTCCTGTCATGCCGTCGAAGAACATGCCTGTCACGAAAGCGGTAAACTTCACGACCTCGAGGTTCAATTTCCTGCCTGTTACGTACTCAGCCATCGGGCTGACAATAAAGCTCTGGATGACCATACCTACCAGCGTAGAGATGGCGAGTGACGGATCTGTCTTCTGCAGCTCCCCGGTTTTCATCCCTTCTTTCAGGATCGCGGCCAGTCTCTGATAGCTGTTCTTGAAGAGATTCTCGGCAACCCATTTGAAGTTCCGTCCGCACGAAGCGAATTCCATGGAGAGGATGCGCCGCAATTCTTCGTTGCCATGCTGAAAGCGTATCAGTTCCTCGACGTATTTACCGATCTTGAGCCTGACGCTTGCCCGGGTTTTGAATATCTCATCGTCCCAGATGCGGTCGAATGCCGTGAATGAATCGGAAAGTACCGACCGGTACAGTTCCACTTTGTCCTTGAAATGGTAATAGATCATGGCGTTGTTCACTTTGGCGCACAGGGCCACCTCGCGAACCGTCGCTCCGTCCATGCCCTTCCTGGCAAAGACGCGTCGCGCTGCGGACAGTATCTGAGTACGGGTATCGCAGTCGGTCCTGGCCGACAAGGGTCGTCGTCCTACTGCAGGTTTCTTTTGGCGGGAAGTGCGTTTCATATAATTTAACTAACTGTTTAATTAATAGTGACTAGTAATACACCAGGCATGAAATGATGTCAAGTGTATTTTTCGGCGGGTACAATTCGACCGGCAGCGGGGACGATATTGATATTCCCTGCAGCAGATGAAGGTTCGAATAGTATCTGTAGGGGATACCGATTCTTACGGTTGGACCATTATGGTATTCGATGACGGGGTATCATGGTAAGCTGCGGAGCACGACTCGGGAAAGTTTCTACTTCTGACGAGCCAGGTCTTCAAAGTTCATTTTCTTCAGCATATCGGTGAATTTGACCTGTACCGCGGCCCAGACCGGACTGACCGGGCAATGCTTCGAGAAACTGCATTTCTTTTTATCCACCAGGCAGATGTTCAGGCACATCTTCCCCTCGATGGCTTCGATCACATCGAGCATGGAGATTTCCCTTGCTTGTTTGGCCAGGGAAAACCCTCCCTTGACGCCCCGATAGGAGCGAATGAGCTTGGCCTTCACGAGTTTCTGAAGTATCTTGGCCAGGAAACTGCGCGGGATCTTGTATTCCTCGGATATTTCGTTCACAAAACTGATCTTTTTGAAGGGCTGGCGGGCGAGATACAGGACACTTCGTATCCCGTAATCCCCTTCTCTGGTTATCTGCATGCTTTTACTATATCAGACCGTATGACCTTGTCAAGAATATTAGTAACCGTCCGGGGAAGGACCAGAAAGGAGTGTAAGGGCAGATATTTTTTGTGGTATAATCACGACAAGGAAATATGAATATTCCGTTCATTAAAAAAACTCCAGCCCACTACCTCCTGTTGAGCGCATTGCTGTTCGCCTCTCTCCTGACCGGGAACGCGTATGCGGCTGCAGAGATGAGGAGCGAGGCAACCCCCGGCGGCTTCCGTGATGAAATCCCGGCTGTGGTAGTTGCTGCGCCAGTCGGAAACAGAATGGCTGTCGTGCGGTCCGGACAGCCGTGGGAAGAGCCGGATTCACGGGTACTGCGGGCATCAGCCGCAGACGACGTGGATCGGGCTGCCGGCAGGATCCGCGTCACCGGTGTTGGGGTACCGCCTCAGGATGCCCCGAATAGCACGGTCAGGCGGGAAATGGCCGAGCGGGCCGCCCTGGCCGACGCTGAACGAAAACTGGTAAAAGCGGTCGCCGAGATCAAGATCGGTCCCGATCAGAACGCGGGGTCGCGCATGAATAAAAAGAACTTCTCCCGGAAAATCCAAGGTTACATCAAGGGATATACCGTGGTCGGTGAGCGAGAACTGGCTGATGGAACAGTCGAGATCGACCTGGAACTTCCCCTGAACGGCCAGAACGGCCTGTCACGATAACTCTTTCAATTCCGGAGAGAGCGGATCCTGGAGATACGATTATGACTTGCACCCAGCGCTTACGAGCGCTTGCCGCGGGTGCAGGGCGTTCTAACCTTGAGAATAGAACTTCCCCTGCGACCTTCTTCTGCTGCAGGGAACTCAGCAACATTCGTTCCTGCCGGCCATGGGTGTCATAAAAACTCCTCTTCCCATAAAGCTTTTTGTCGGAATGCTCTCTCCTGAGCCTGCCCTTTTTTCTGCCTGTCAGGCCCTCCTTTCCGCGGAGTACGGACCGATCGACCTGGAGAGCAACGTCATGCCCTGGGAAGTCACCAGCTATTACCATGAAGAAATGGGAAGCTCTATTTTCAGGAAATTCATCTTTCTGCAGGAATTGATGGATCCCGGGAAGCTGGCCGGGGTCAAACTGCTGACCAACGCGATCGAAGAGCGCTATTCCCTCACGTCTCAGTCCGGCAGCCGCAGAAGGATAAATATTGATCCGGGGTACGTGACCGAAGCGAAGGTCGTTCTTGCTACGACCAAGGATTTTTCCCATCGGGTGTACATCGGATCGGGCATCTATGCCGAAGTGACGCTCCGGTACAGCAGCCGGGAAGAAACATTTACTGTTCTGGATCACACGTATTTTGACTTCCGAACGATCGAATATCGAGAACTGTTCAACAGGGCCAGAAATATGCTGCGGCAAAACCTGAACCGATGAACAGATCGGGAGGGTTGAAAAGCGGGTTCGATCAAAGCGTCTTGGTAGATGCCGTAGCGGCTGTATCGGTCGAGGTGGGGTGCAAAGAAAAAAAATTTTGTGCGGACTTCAGTACGTCAGACGCGATGAATTCATGGACCGGCAGGCAAATGCGATCAAAAGGCCTGATTTCCCTGTCTACAAAGCTGATATTCAGCTTTTGCCACACCATAAAGTCCTTCAGGGAATTCCGTATCTGCTCATGGATCATCATTTCGAGCTTTTCAAAGCTCACTTTCCCGGTTTGCAGGAACATGGCGCCGATGGGAACGGCGGACCTCTTCTTTTGCTGATGCAGCATCTCAAGCAGTTCCGATTCCGATATAACCCCATCCTCCACGAGAAGGTCGCCGATGGCCCTCGAATAGGGAGAGAATGCCTGTACGATCCTGCCGGCGTGGAAGATGATAGAACCGATGTTGTTGCCGGACTCAAGTACCAACTCGCCGGATCGCGCTTCCATGCCGATCAGCAGTAGAACTTCTTGCAACGAAAACCCTGTCGATTCACAATTCATTGGGCAATTTAACCATAAAAAAAAAGTCCTGTCAAACGGGAAAAAACGCTGCAGCTAAGGCTAAAACGATTACTTTTAAAAAGGCACTGCATGCAGCCCTGCGGGTCGCAGAGAAAGCGTTTTAGAACCGTTTTCCATCCGTCCTGTTTTTCAGGACAGGGCGGACGGAGTAACGTTGCCTGTGCAGGGAGGACCAGAACCGTTCTCACAGGAATCGAGTGCGGCTTTCACGATACGCCCCAGTTCCTTGGCTTTGACGGGCTTATTGACGTATTCAAAGACACCAAGGCTAAGAGATTTTAAATAAGTTTCGACCGCACCATAGGCGGTGAGCATTATCACGGGTACCGAGGGAATCATCTGTTTGAGCAGCAGGAGAAATTCCAGCCCATCCATACCGGGCATGCGGTAATCGGTAATGACCAGATCGATCTTGGTCCCTTCATTCAAGACCGTCAAGGCGGATTGCGCGTCAGGCTTGGTGATGACCTTGTAGTCGAACCTGCTCAAGACCTCTCCAAGGCTCCTTAAATTCTCAAGCTCGTCATCTACCAGCAATAGCGTTTTCATTGATCGGATCTCCCTCTGCATGATCGACAGGCACGAGGAACGAGTTGAAGCGCCCCGCAGCAGATGAAGGTTCATTTATCATCTGCAGGGAATCAGCCTCCAGCAAGCTGCGGGGGCATGCGCTCATTCCAGTACGTACGGAGTCGGTGCAGTTCGTGCTCACTACATAAAAAACATCGGAACCAGCCGGTCCTGAAAACGATCTAAAAGCGGTCCTGAGCAGGCACAGGATGCAGGCAGGTTTTACTGCGACCAGTTCTCGACCAGAACCGATGGGGCGTCATCGTTCCTTCCCCGACTCCCTGATCGCGATATCCGATCCTCTATCAGAATGCCGTGTTTCTGGATCTTGCTGTAGAGCGTGGAACGCGGTATTTTCAAAACCTTCGCCGCCAGGTGCTTGTTGCCCTCGCATTCCCGCAAGGTTCTCACAATAAGTTCACGTTCGGTTTCTCTGAGGGAGAGTGAATCGGAAGCGGCCCGGGAGTGGTTTTCCGTGCCCTGGATGTTTTCCGGGAGATCGGACGGCATGATCTCTGTTTCTTTGGCCATCACCATTGCGTATTCAACTGCGTTAACGAGTTCTCTTACATTTCCCGGCCAGGGGTATTTTATGAGGAGATCCATAGCGGCAGCGGATATGGATCTTACTTTGCTGCTCGTTTTATACCGGTCCATGAAATAGTTGACCAGGAGCGGGATATCACTGATCCGCTCGCTCAACTCAGGCAGCGTAATATTGATCACATTCAAACGGTAGTACAGATCATCGCGGAACAGCTTGTCTGCCACGGCACCTTGCAGGTCGGTATTTGTGGCCGCAATAAGTCTGAAATCGACGTGTATGGGCTTCGTGCCTCCGATCCGTTGAAAGGACCGCTCCTCGAGCACGCGAAGCAGCTTGACCTGAGAGGAGAGCGGCATGGTATCGATCTCGTCGAGAAAAAGGGTTCCACCCTCCGCTGATTCCACCCTGCCGATGGCCCGCTGCACCGCACCGGTAAAAGCGCCCTTTTCGTGTCCGAACAGCTCATTCTCGATCAGCGTTTCAGTAAAAACACCGCAGTTAACCGCCTGGAACGTCCCCTCTGCCCGGAGGGAGCGATTATGAATGGCGCGCGCCACCAGTTCCTTACCCGTGCCGCTCTTCCCCTGGATGAGAACGGTGCTGTCAGAGGGCCCGATATTCTCAATGATCTCATTGATGCGCCGTATCTTTGCATGGGATCCGATGATCTCGTAATTTTTTTTGAGTCTCCTGATCTCTCCCCGTAGTTGCCTGTTCTCAACCAGGGAATCGTAATAGGTATTGGCACGCTTTACTATTTCCATGAGATGCGGCGGCGAATAGGGTTTAGTGAGGAAATCGAAGGCACCGATCTTCATCGCTTCGACTGCAAAATCTATGGTCCCCCTGCCGCTTACCATGATCACCTGCGTCTCGGGCATCCGGGTCTTGATCGATTTCAGCAGCTCAATCCCGGTAATATCCTTCAGCATCAGATCGGTGATCACGACCGAATAATTATCGTGTTCGATCATGGTCAGTGCCTTGCTGCCATTCTCCGCAACAGATACATTGTACGTGCCGCTCTGATTTATGATTTCCTCGAGCGACTGCAGAACGAGCGGTTCATCGTCGACTAAAAGGATCTGATTATTACTGCTCATGCGTTTCCAGCCCCCCCTTACGATCAATTCTCCCCCCTCAGCAGGCCCCAGGATGTCCCTGCTTCGGTGTTCTAGAAGGCGGAGAGGAAATAACCTTGCATAGGATTGATCTTTTTCCTGTTACAGCCACCATTATTATACCATATCGTAATACTTCGGATTGAATAAAGGAATTATTTATGCGCCGAGTACGATAACGTCTAACCAGCGCTGCAAGAGTTATCCACAATATCGGCTGTTTCGAAAGCAACTGAATGGAAACGGTCAAGTCATTGAAATTATGACAAAAAAAACAAAAATACTGTTTCGGACCATAAGCAACATCCAATTGCCAATCGGATAGAAATGAAACGGAATACAGGTAGGGGGGCGAATCGATTCGCCGAAGTGAATAAGAACGCAGAGGAGAAGCAGGAGGGGGGATCCCCCCCTTTTTCAAAAAAATCAGCTGTGCCGCAAATCTATCTTCTGCGATTAAACTGCACGATTTTCCTCATTGAGCTCACCTGAGCGCTGCATCCGGTCTCACAACCCGAGCAGTGACCTTTTTTCTTCCAGACCGAACGGTAAAGTAGGTAGATGGCACCAGAGACAATGACGGCCATGAAAAAAACATCAGCAAATCCCATATATTCTCCTTGTTCCCCTTCATCCTTCCTTCTCTTGGCAAGGTGCCTCCCTTGCTAGGGTAACGATCATAGTGTTAACCTAAACCCAGCAGTCGTCCACCCTGAAAAATCGCGAAGGCCACGATCCAAGCCAGCGCCATCTGGTAAGCGAAGGCAATCCCGAACCACTTCCAGGTGCCGAACTCCTGCTTCATGGCGATGGCAACGACCACGCAAGGCATATACAGTAGGACAAATGTAATGAAAGCATACGCGCTGAGAGGTGTAAATTGACCCCTGATGACTTCCCGCAAAGGCGACCGTTCTTCCTGCTCTTCCGACGACTCCGTGGCAGTAATACTCGATATGCCGAAGCCGGAGATTACATTCACGGCAGAGTCGCGGATAGCGCCGGCAAGGCTCGCTCCGACCTCTTTCAAG
>Ga0154473_1022_pt2 | contig 13150 bp, 16 predicted proteins | sample RifGroC2_FD_115952 | JGI IMG/M metagenome (GOLD analysis project Ga0154473, IMG submission 115952) | Nitrospirae bacterium GWC2_57_9 | reverse complement strand
AATACGACAAACTCCTCGCCGCCCCACCTTGCCAGGCTGTCCACTTCGCGTATGCTCGTCTGAATGCTCTGGGCAACCTCACGCAGCACTACGTCGCCTGCCTGGTGTCCGAACCGGTCGTTTATGGCCTTGAAATGGTCGATATCGATCATCATGCAGGTCAGGGGGTGGAGGTAACGCTGCGACTTTTTGAACTCATTGGCGATGATCGTTTCAAACCGCCGCCGATTGAACAGTCCGGTAAGAGAGTCCATGATAGCCAGCGTTTCCACCTGTGTCAGCATCGACTCAAGCTGCCGGTTCTTCTGCTGCAGCTCATCCTGCTGCAGTTTGACCCGCAACCGCGCATAGATCCTGGCATTCAGCTCATGCTCGTCGAAGGGTTTCTGCAGGTAGTCGTCGGCGCCTGCTTCGAGCCCGGCCACCTTGTCATTCGATTCTCCCTTGGCCGTCAGCATAATGATGGGAATGGCCTTCGTGTCGTGGTTCAGCTTGAGCCATCGGCACACTTCATTCCCGTCGATATCGGGCAGCAGCAGGTCGAGGAGGATCAGATCGACCTTGTCGGTCTTGGCCGCCTTGATCGCAGACATCCCGTTCTCGACATGCAGCGTCTCGTAACCGCACCGGTCAAGACACTCGCAGATGAGCGTCGCCTGCGTTTTGTTGTCCTCGACGAGCAGGATCCTTGCCTTTGCCATGGGGTGGCTCCCTTGCTTTTTTCGTAAGTCGATACGTTTATCGAACAGGCCGTTCTATCGCAGACGTTTAAGGATTATTTCACAAAGAAGGGCGGATTTCAAGCATTTTGAAGGGGTTGCTATTTGACCTGCTGCATCTCCCGTTTGAACTCGGAGGTGAAATGGAATTTGACGTCAGGGTAGGCCTCGATCATGTTCCGCAGGACCCACTCCGATTCGGCGAGGAACACGATATTGCCGTCCTTATCCGTGGCTATCCGTTCAGACTTGAACCTGCAGAATTTTTCCATCTCAGTTTTGTCCCCTGTTATCCAGCAGGCCTTGTAGATGGCCATGCTTTCAAAACGACACTTCGCGCCGTACTCATGTTCCAGCCGGTATTGCAGAACGTCAAACTGGAGTTGCCCGACCGTTCCGACGATCCTCCGGTTTCCCTGCTGCTGGGTAAAGAGCTGGGCCACGCCCTCGTCCGTCAGCTGCTCGATGCCTTTTGCCAACTGCTTGGATTTGCCGGGGTCTACGTTCACCAGCTCCTTGAACACTTCCGGAGAGAAGGTAGGGATTCCCTGGAACATCAGTTTTTCACCCTCGGTCAGGGTGTCGCCGATCTTAAAGTTACCCGTGTCATATAACCCGATCACATCGCCGGGGAAAGCCTCGTCTACAATACTCTTGCGCGCGCCCAGAAAGCTTGCCGGGCTTGTAAAGCGGATGTTCTTTCCCATGCGGACATGGTGGAACATTTTGTTCCGCTCGAACTTTCCTGAGCAGACGCGGATGAAGGCAATGCGGTCGCGGTGGCGCGGGTCGAGGTTCGCGTGTATCTTGAACACGAAGCCGGTGAAATCCTTCTCGCCGGGTTTTACCAGGCGTACGTCCGTGGGACGGCCTCCGGGGACTGGGGCGATTGCGGTGAAGGTGTCCAGAAGCTCCTTCACGCCGAAATTGTTGATAGCGCTGCCGAAGAAGACCGGGGCAAGTTCGCCCCGCAGGTACTCGTTCACGTCAAAGGGATTATGCGTGCCTTCGACGAGATCCACGTCCTCCCGCAGTTGGACCGCGTAGTCTCCGAGCTGCTGCTCGAGCACGGGATCGGTCACGCCATTGATTGCGAGCACGTCATCCGCGACGGTGACGCCGCCGGGCCGGAACAGGTACAGGCTGTGGTTATACAGGTTGTAGACACCCTTGAAGGAGGTGCCCATGCTGATGGGCCAGGAGAGCGGCTGCACCCGGATGTTCAGCTTTGCTTCCAGTTCATGCAAGAGCTCGAACGGATTCTTGCCCTCGCGGTCGAGCTTGTTCACAAAAATGATAACCGGCGTGCTCCGCATCCGACAGACCTGCATCAGTTTCTCGGTCTGTTCCTCCACTCCCTTGACGCAATCCACGACGAGGATCACGCTGTCGACAGCAGTCAGTGTCCGGTAGGTGTCCTCAGAAAAGTCCTTGTGCCCCGGCGTGTCGAGCAGGTTGATCTTCAGCCCGTTGTAATCGAACCCCATGACGGAGGTTGCCACGGAAATGCCGCGCTGACGCTCGATGTCCATGAAATCCGAAGCCGTGCTCTTCCGGATCTTGTTGGACTTCACCGCGCCCGCAACCTGGATGGCCCCGCCGAAGAGCAGGAACTTCTCCGTCAACGTGGTCTTGCCTGCGTCGGGGTGGCTGATGATGGCGAAGGTCCGCCGTTTGCTTATTTCGTCTGTATAATCCATGGCAACAAAATGCCCCGCAAAACGGGGCTCGGTAACATAACAATTGATCGTGAAAATGTCAAGGAATTTGCTGGGGAGGTTAAAAGAAAAGGCAGGAGACCGATGCGCTTCAAGCGTCCGGCAGGGTGCCCTTTTCCCTGAATTCTGAGCGAGCACATTCCCGCTGCGAACGAATACGATTATGACTGGCACCGAGCGCTTGCCGCGAGTCTCCCTGGAGATGCCTATACAAACCTTCCTTTGTTCCAGGGAGCTTCATTGCGGGTTGAAATGAAGCGCCAGCCAGACCGTCGCGGTATTGCCCGCTGTCCGCTCAACGCGGTGCCGTTGATGTGCGGGGATCAGGACGTAATCGCCGGGGCGCAGGATCACTGTGGTCCCGCTATCGTCAAAGCGCAGCTCCGCTTCACCGGTCAGCAGCACGACCCATTCATCCCTGGCCTGATCGCACCATTCCCCGGGAGGCGTTGCCTGGCCCGTCGAAACGATACGTTCCAGGGTGAACGTGCCTGTGTCCAGCAAAGTAACGAACTCTTCCCGGGTGACGCCGGAAGGAAGATCGGAAAAAAGATTGTGCAGGAGCGTCGTCATCTCCAACCTATTCCTTTTCCTTGAAACGTTCCCTGGCCCTCTCGTAGGCCTGTTCGAACTCATCCATGGCAGCGTTCATGTCCCTGGTGAACCTGCGCCACTTTTTTCTGCTTTCCGTCCTCATTTCACTCAGCTTCCGGGCCGCCGTCTTTCGCTTCTTTTCTGCATCGGCAAGATAGCTCCCGATGTCCTCTTGTGCCTGCTCAGCCAGGGTTTCCGCCTTCCGGTTCAATTCGTCCAGATTCCTGCCGATGTTCCTGAACTTCTCTTCCATGTTCTTTGCATAGGCGTCCTTCTGCGCTGCATTCTGGTCCTGAGCGGGCGCTGTTTCTCCGGCGGGGCAGGACGGCGCGGGAAGGGCGGAGATGGTCAAACAGATTGCCAGGGCTGGTAAAAATCTTTTCATGATTAATCCTCCTCGGTGGAACTTGTTCCTGTTCAATCATGCGCCATAGGCTTTGCTGATTGCTTCATGCGTTTCCCAGGCCAGCTCTTTCCGGGAAGAATGGGGGAGCGCCTTCACGGCCTTGAGCGGGGTGACCTGGACATCAACCGACCTCAACGAGAGGAATCGAGGAAAATGGTCTGAAAAGCGAACACCGCCATAATAGTAGAGGTCGTCCCTATTGAGGTGCGAAACAGCCTGCCCGTTGATCCTCCTGTACTTCAGGCAGACGGGTAGAATGTCCGTCCCGGACTGAATAGCAGCATCGAAGAGGGACCTCTTGAACAGGTGTACCCGGTCCCCGTTCGAGGTGGTCCCCTCGGGAAAAAGGACGACGGGAAAGCCTTGCTTCAGGACCCGGGCAATGTCGTCAATCTCCTGCTTGAGGTCAGCCGGCCGCCGCCGCTCCACGAACAGGCTTCCGCCGAAGCGGGCCAGCAATCCCAGCAGACGGGTATGCTTCAGTTCAACGGACGTGATGAAGACGGAGGGCAACAGCGAAGAGAGGACCAGAACGTCCACGTAGGAAATATGGTTTACAACGATCAGCCGCCCTCCCTGTCCGCCCCTGAAACACTCCTCGTGCCGCTTATCAACATGAACGCCGAAAAGTACGAGCGCAATTTTCGAAAAGAGAGAGGTGTTGCGGATGCAAAAGTCCCGGCGGGCGCCGGACGGAAGGAGGAAGCTCACGGCGCTCGATGCAACATAGGCGAGCAGCAGGAGCAGGATCGCGAGCCGTTTGAACAGCGCCCTGAGGGGGTATGTTTTCTTTTTTCTGTTCATCCGAGCAGGCATGCGGTTTTCGTGATCCGATTATTGCACAGGCCTGCCTGATTTTCAACGGGAAAACGAGCAGTGTCGGCAACCTTTACAGACAAATGAACAGAAGCTATACTCTAATTATAGATCAGCTTGCCGGTCGTCGGCTCAATACAAGACTTTATGATCTCAGAAATGAGGCGCCTCGCATGCTTGCTGAATTCAGCATCGTTCCCCTGGGAAAGGGGGAAAGTATCAGCCCCGTGATAGCACGGGTCATGAGCATCATCGCGGAGAGTGGAGTGAGCTATAAAGCAAATCCCATGGGCACCGTGCTCGAGGGGGACTGGGATACCGTGATGAACGTGATCAGGAAATGTCATGATGAAGGCATGCGGGATTCGGACCGCGTGGTGACGTCGATCAGGATCGACGATCGCCGCGGCAGGGAGCCGCGCATGGAGCAAAAGCTCGAGTCAGTGGAACAGAAACTCGGCAGGAAGCTGAACAAATGACGGGAGGTGGCGTCCATGACGAGGAAGATAGAGAGCGATCCTGAGGACCGGCTCAGGATCCAGGAAAAGGCGCTGCAGAACCTGGCAGACAAGCTCAAGAAGGGCGAGGACCGGATCGACGGGGAAATGGAGGATGTGCTTGAAGAACTGAAAGCCATCAAGCTCTTTCTCTCCCGGACCATGCCGGACTTCAAGAAACAGTACCCGGACATACGAAAGAAACTGAAAGCGGCCTGAACAGCCTCAACCTCATCGACCAAGGAGGAGCCATATGAAGCCGATGAATAAACCTTACCAGCTCCAATACAAGAAGAAGACAGCCAGTTCCGATGCCTATATCCCGAGAGGAGCCAGCCAGGTGTCCGTGTGCGAGCGTTGCCACGCGGTCTATCGGAACAAGCGTTGGTATGCAGACGAGAAAATGTATGATGGGACGGTCAAGAGTCCGGGCATCTCGAAGATCCTTTGCCCCGCCTGCCTCAAGATCCGAGACAATTTCCCGGGCGGAATCGTTACCTTGAAAGGGAGCTACGTTGAGAGCCACCGCCAGGAATTGTTGAACCTCATCAGGAACGAGGAGGACCGGGCGCGCGGGTTCAATCCGCTCGAGCGAATAATATCCGTACGCGAGAACGGGTTCGGTGCCCTGATCGTATCGACCACGAATGAAAAGCTTGCGCAGCGTTTGGGACGAGCCATAAAAAAGGCTTTTCATGGAGAAGTAAATTACAAATGGTCCCACGATAATAAGCTCGTCCGAGTGGATTGCGAAAAAGCTGCGTGAACGCCTCCCCCTCCCCTTTCCGGGGGAGGGCTGCCCTGCAAATCAGATCCTTCCATGCTATACTTAAGTGGCAAAAAGACGCAGCGCTGAAATTTTCTCAACAACCCCTGTCGATCCCGATTTCAAAGGAACATAATGAGATTCCCGCGCCTTGACCAGACCCTGGGGGGAAGGTTCAATATGAGCACCGCGGGCATTTTGCTGATGCTGACCGGAGCGGGTCTGGCTGGAAACTACCTGGGCTATGAGGTTTTTTTCGGCGTTCACTTAATCTTCGGCAGCATCTTTGCGATGCTGGTCCTGCAGCTGTTCGGGCAGGGTTGGGGCGTGCTTGCCGGTCTCGTCATCAGCAGCAGTTCCTGGCTTCTCTGGAATCACCCCTATGCTATCGTGATCTTCACTGCAGAAGTGCTTGTGGTCGGTCTCTTGACCCGCCGCCTGAACATGGGTTTTGTGATCGCCGATGTGGTCTATTGGCTCTGCCTGGGCATTCCCCTTGTCTATCTGTTTTACTTCGTCGTCATGCATCTCTCCTTCTCCGGTTCGGCGGTAATGATGATGAAGCAGTCCGTGAACGGCGTCATAAACGTCGCAGTCGCGCGGCTGCTTTTCTTCGGGCAGAATTACCGGGCCCGGAACGGCCTCATATCCATGAAGGAGATGCTGCTCACCCTCCTGGCGCTGTTCGTCCTGATTCCGACCATCTTTCTTCTCAGCATGCAGAGCAGGGTCGAACTCAGGGACGCCGAGCGGTCCGCCCGTTTGGCCCTCCAGTTCGCCGGGCAGCGGATACCACAGGTGGTCGAAGGCTGGTTGCAGTCACATCTCAACGATATCACGAATCTTGCATGGCTGGCGGAAACTCAGCCTGTTAACGTCATGCAGCGGGCCATGAAACAAGTGACTGATGCCGATCCCGATTTTCTCCGTGTAGCGCTCACGGACGAAAGTGCGACAGCGATAGCGTTTTCACCCGTGGTTGACGATCTGGGCCGGAAGAACATCGGGCAGAATTTCGCCGATCGGCCCTTCATTCCCGTGCTCAAGAGAACGCTCAAACCTCTGCTTTCCGAGGTTTACTTGGGAAGGGTCGGCGCACCCAAACCGGGGTTTACTTGGGAAGGGTCGGCGCACCCAAACCGGTCGCTCCTCAAGTAGCCCCGGTGGTCAGAGCGGGGCGCTACGCGGGGTATGCGATCGGGGTACTCAATCTCGACAGGGTCAGCGAGATGATCGTGCTGAACTTGAAGGACATCTCGCTTCCTCAGGCACACTATGTGCTTTTAGACAAGAACGGCAACGTTATCGTCAGCAGCCGGCCTGAATTACGGCAGCTCACCCCGTTCATTCGGGAAGAAGGACAGAGCGAGCGGGTCGAAGAGGGGATCGTGAAATGGGTCCCGCGGAATGCGAAGAATCGGTCCGTTTCGGAACAGTGGAAGAAGGCAATCTATTTTACTGAAAGCCGGATCGGGGGCATGGCGGAATGGAAGTTGATCCTTGAACAGCCCCTGGCGCCCTTTCAGCAGCGGATGTATGCGCGGTATACGGCCAATCTCTCCTGGGTGTTTGCCATCCTTCTCGCAGCGCTTGCCGCGGCTGAGCTGGTCAGCCGCAAGGCTGTCCAGCCGATAGCGGACCTCCGCCGGGTCTCTTCCGACCTGCCGAACCGGATATCGTCCGGGACAGAGATAATCTGGCCGGAGAGCGCCATCACGGAGACGGAGCAGCTGATCTACAATTTCAGGGAAATGGCGCAGATCACGGCGCTGCAATTCCATCATATCCGCAAAATGAACAGCGAACTGGAAGAGCGGATCGCGAAGCGCACCCGGGAACTGCGGGAGAGCGAGGAGCGCCTGAACCGGGCGCAAAGGGTAGCGAAAGTGGGAAGCTGGGAATGGAATATCGCAACCAATGAGCTGAATTGGTCCGATGAGGTGTACCGGCTGTATGGCGCCGATCGCCGTGTTCACCGGCCTTCTTATGATATAGTCCTGCAAACGCTTGCTCCCGAATGCCGGGAGGCGTTCACTTCGTCCATAGATGCCGCCCTGAACCGGAGCGGCCAGTTCGCAGGGGAATACCGCATCATCGCTCTCGATGGCGCACCCATACCGTCGGGGAAGTGGTCCGCGACCCTGCCGGCCGTCCGGTTTCTATGTTTGGAGTGGTCCAGGAGATCACCGAGCGGAAACAGGCCGAGAATGCGCTGCGAAAGAGCGAAGAACGCTACCGCGCCATCGTCGAGAACCAGGTCGACTTCATCGGCCGATACCTGGCGGGCGGAATTCTTACCTTCGTGAACGAGTCGCTCGCCCGTTATGTCGGCATGAGCTCCGAGGAGTTGATCGGAAGGTCCTTCTATGCGTTTCTGCATCCCGGTGACCGCGAAGCCACGATCAACACCATTGAATCGCTGTCCGGTCAGAATCCCTCTGCCGTAACCGAGAACAGGGCGGTCCTCCCGGACGGTTCCGAACGGCGGCATCAGTGGACCCATTCGGCGCTGTTCGACGCGGACGGCAAGCTCGTCGAGTATCAGTCCGTCGGTCGCGATATCACCGAAAGCAGACAGTCGGAAGAAAGGATCCGGCAGCTTGCAAACGAGCAGCGCGTGATCCTCGACAGCGTGGCAATCGGCATCGCTTATTTAAAGAACAGGAAATTCGTCTGGGCCAATCCGGCCTTCGAAAGGATCTGCGGGTATGAGCGCGGAGAGTATCAGGGACAGGATACGCGTATCCTCTATGCCGATGATTTCGATTATGAACGGATAGGGAGGGAGGGTTATGCCCGGATAGCCTCAGGCGCGAGCTACACCACGGAAGTGAAGGTGGTCAGGAAAGACGGCACTCTCATCTGGATGAACCTGACCGGCCGGGCGGTGAACCCGGAATCCCCAGCCGACGGATCCATCTGGCTGTTCCAGGACATCACGGACCGGAAGCGGTCGGAAGAGGCCCTGCGCGAGAGGACCCATCAGCTCGAAGGCCTGACCAGGGATCTCGAAAAAATGGTGGAGGACGAGATCGCCATGCGGGTCAAGAACGAGCAGATCCTCGTCCAGCAGTCCAAAATGGCAGCAATGGGGGAAATGCTGGGCGCCATCGCGCACCAGTGGCGGCAGCCCCTGAACGCCCTCGGGCTGATCGTGCAGAACCTGAAGGACGCCTACACCTACGGCGAGCTGGACAGGGATTACCTGGAACGAACGGTGCAGAAGTCCATGGCCCAGATCCAGCACATGTCGAAGACCATCGATGATTTCCGGGATTTTTTCCAGCCGGACAAGGAAAAGATTGTCTTTGATACGATGCAGGCGCTCGGCAACGTACTCTCGCTCTTCTCAGCTCAGCTGGCCGCAAACGACATATCCTTCCGGCTCACCTGCCATACCCACCGCAGGACCTTTCGCAACGTGGCCGATATCGCGGCCTGTGCCGACAAGACGGCCCGGGGATTTCGCAACGAGTTCGAGCATGTTATGCTGAACCTGATCAACAACGCCAGGGACGCGATCCTGGAGAAACGGGGGGCAGGGAAGGCCGCGGACCAGGGAAGCATGCATTTCGATTTTTTCAGCGGCGAGGGAAAGATCATGATCAAGGCCAGTGACAACGGCGGGGGGATCGCGCCCGATGTCATCGGTCGGGTCTTTGAACCTTACTTTACGACCAAAGGCCCGGCGAAAGGCACCGGACTCGGACTCTACATGTCGAAAGTGATCATCGAGGAACATATGGGCGGCAAGCTCTTTGCTGAGAATGACGCAGGGGGCGCTGTCTTCACGATAGAACTGCCGCAAGCCGGGGTAAAGCATGGATGACCAGAAAGCATTCGATCTCTCGGTCCTGTACGTCGAGGATGAGCATGCGACCCGGGACGAGATCACGGTGTTCCTGAAGCGCAGGGTCCGCGAGGTGCTTGTTGCCAGGAACGGGGAGGAAGGGCTCAGCCTGTTCCGGGAACATCGCCCGGAGCTCGTCATAACGGACATCAGAATGCCGGTTATGGATGGACTGGAGATGGCAAGGGCCATCAGACGCTCGCAACCGGATGTTCAGATCATCGTGACGACCGCCCACAGCGACTCTTCCTACCTGATGAGCGCTATCGACGCGGGCATCGACCGCTATGTGCTGAAACCGGTCGATGCAGAGAAATTATCAGCTGCCCTGGAAAAATGCGGGGAAGTCATCGAGTTCCGCCGCTCGGCCAGGCGTTATCAGGATGAACGGGAACAATTGATCGGCGACCTGCAGGCGGCTCTTGCCAAAGTAAAGCAATTGACCGGCTATTTGCCCATTTGCGCATCCTGCAAGAAGATCCGAGATGACCGGGGATACTGGCAGCAGATAGAGGAATATATAGGGGAACATTCGGAAGCTGAGTTTTCCCACGCGATCTGTCCTGATTGCGCGCGAAGGCTGTATCCCGAATATTATAAAAAATAGGCTTCAGTGGCGCGTGGCTCCCGGCTGCGATCACTTCTGCTGCTCTGTGCCGATTGCTCTCAGATACTCCTCCCACTCCATCGGAAGAAGATATTTTTTCTTGTTGTTGCACTCCTTGCAGGCGGGCACCACGTTTCCCTGCACGGATCTGCCGCCTCGGGTGACCGGCACCAAATGATCCATGGTGAGCTCCGCGGGCTTGAACCTGCCGCCGCAATAATAGCAGATCCCGGCCGAACGCTTGCGCTTCCACCATTGCGATTGGCGCAGGTCGCGGGCTTTCGCTTTTTCCCGCTTGATATGCTCCTCGCCGGCTGAAATGAAAAAATCATCCACTTTTTAATATTACCCATTTTGCACCACCTTGTCATTACAAAAATCCCTGCCTGCCGCCAATGCTCCCCACTATCTAACGTCCCAAAAAATTAATATTTTTTCTTGACAAGGCTACCCCTGAAATATATACTCTGGCCAGCAGGTGGTATAAAGTGGGAAGCGGTGGTATTTGCTGGGAGGACCATGTTCCGGGGCAGCTTTGAACACAGCGTTGATGCCAAAGGGCGGGTGAGCGTGCCGTCGAAGTTCCGTGATATCATCGCCGACCGGTATGAGGGAAAGCTCGTACTGGCCATGGACTTCGACAAGTGTCTGACCGTCTATCCCCTCGAGGAATGGGAAAAGCTCGAGGAGAAGATCAAGTCCCTCCCGATGATGAAGCAGGAGGTCAAGGACTTCATGCGCTTCTTTTTTTCCTCCGCCACCGAATGCGAACTGGACAGACAGGGGAGGATCCTGATACCGCCTTCCCATCGCGACCGGGCGAGCATCAGCAAGAGCGTATTGGTCGTAGGTATTATGAACAAGATCGAGATATGGGACGTAACGGCGTGGGAGGCACGACATTCTCAAAACGGTGACAAGATCGGCGAGGCGCTCGCCACATTGGGCCTCTAACAATAATATGGAAACCAAGCTCAAGGTATATCAGATGAACCTGGAAGGAGAGATCGACCCGGCCAAAATGGCGGAGATCGGCAGGGTCATCGGCCAGCTCATCAAGGGCGAGATGTATGGTCTGATCCTGAACTTCGATTCCGCCGAGCATATTCATTTTACTATCCTTCCGATGCTGGTTGAGGAGAAGAGGCGGCTCCAGTCCTTCGGCGGGGACATCCGGCTGGCGGGAATGTCCGATTACCTCAAGAACATTTTCCGCACCACCGGCGTGCTCGATGAGTTCCAGGTGTTCGATACGCCGCAGCAGGCCGCCAAGAGCTTCGGCGTATCCAAGCCCGCCACGAACTTGCCGCTGGGGCTCTGAGTGCGGAATGCGGTATTCGGAATGCGGAATGGAGAGGCATGCTGATGACCGACACTCCGAACTCCGAACCCGGCACACCGAACATCGAGCATGTTCCCGTCCTTCTGTCCGAGGCCGTGGATCTGCTCTCCCCGAAACCGGGCGGGGTCTATGTGGATGGAACGCTCGGAGCCGGCGGTCATGCCGCTGAGATCCTGACGCGGTCGGCCCCCGACGGAGTCCTGATCGGCCTGGACCAGGATGCCGAAGCAGTGGAGCGGTCGAGAGCGGTACTTGCACCCTTCGGAGCCCGCGTTGTTATCCGGCAGGCGAACTTTCGTGACCTGCCCACGGTGCTCACCGAACTGGGGTGCGGACCGGTGAACGGCGTCCTTCTCGACCTCGGTGTTTCCTGGTTCCATCTCAGGTCTCCGCAACGGGGCTTCAGTTTCATGCTTGAGGGGCCCCTTGACATGCGCATGGACCGGGGCCGGCCCCGGAACGCGGCCGACCTGGTGAACGGTCTTCCTCGTGAAGAGCTCGCGAGGATCATCCGGGAATACGGCGAAGAGCGCAAGGCAGGTGCCATAGCGAGGGCTATCGAGCAGGCGAGGGCCCGTGAGCCGATCACCACCACGGCTCAACTCGCCCGGATCGTTTCAAGCGTGTTTCCTCCTTACTCCTCCCGGCGAATACACCCTGCCACGCTCACTTTTCAAGCCCTCCGGATAGCCGTAAACGACGAAATGGCCGCGCTCCGCGACGCGCTTGTCCACACGATTCCGCTTCTTCAGCCCGGGGGAAGGATGGCGATCATCTCTTTCCATTCGCTCGAGGACCGGATCGTAAAGCAGAGCTTTGTGGCAGCTGCCCGGGGATGCACCTGCCCGCCAAAACTGCCGGTGTGCGGCTGCGGGACCAAGCCCGTGCTGAACATACTGACAAAACGACCGATCACCGCAGGCCGGGAAGAGCTTGCGCGAAATCCCGCATCACGGAGCGCAAAGCTCCGGGCTGCCGAGAAACTGTGATCACGATCACAGCGACCGGCGATGATCGGGCACGAACGGGTAATTTTTCAAGAAAAATAGAATTCTAACTTTAAAATTTCGGGAAAAAGAGTTATGACATCACGTGTCGGCGACATAGGGTCTCTGGTATTCGAACGGGGCAGGCGTGGAAGCGTCAGGCGCGCCCTGGTCATCCTGCTCATCGTTGCGTCGCTGATCCTGTACGTCGCCGGCAAGGTGAGCATCGTCCAGCTCGGATACCGGATCGAGGCGCTGGAGCGGGAGAAAAAGGAACTGGAGCGCGCGAATCGCTCGCTGAGGATCGAGGCTTCCAGCCTCTCCGCCCCGGCGCGCATCGAAGAGATCGCAACCAAACGGATGGGTATGGTCCGGCCGCCGAAAGAGAACGTGGTAACCGTGAAGCGAAAAGCGGCGTCCGCAGAATAGCGCGGGGAAGGCATGGAACGACGGGGGAGGATACTTGCGGTACTGCTGGTGATGGTCCTGGGCTACGCGGCCGTGGCACTGCGGCTCGTGTATCTGCAGGTGTACCAGCGGGCGGAGCTCACGGACCGGGCCGAGCGCCAGCAGGAGCGGCTGGTCAGGCTTGATGCCAAGCGGGGAACCATCTACGACCGCATCGGCCGTGAACTTGCGGTCAGTCTTGACGTGGATTCGGTATACGGCATCCCATCCAGGATCAGGAATCCGAGGGAAACGGCCCAGCGCCTGTCCCGGATCCTGCACGAGAACGCCCGCGTGCTCGAACGCAAACTGGATGGTGACCGGCATTTCGTCTGGCTGAGCCGGAAGGTGGACCCTGGACAGGCGCGGAAGATCAAGGAGCTCGATTCGAACGTCATCGGC
>Ga0154473_1162_pt2 | contig 13375 bp, 9 predicted proteins | sample RifGroC2_FD_115952 | JGI IMG/M metagenome (GOLD analysis project Ga0154473, IMG submission 115952) | Nitrospirae bacterium GWC2_57_9 | reverse complement strand
CGGAAAGACGCGCGTTATCACATGCAGGATCGCTCACCTCATCCGGGAGCGGGGCGTTGACCCGGGTACGATCCTGGCGGTCACCTTTACGAACAAGGCAGCGAACGAGATGCGGGAGCGTCTCGAGCGGATGATCGATGCGCCGCTCGGCCGTGGCATCGGCTATGGCGGCCTCTGGATCAGCACGTTCCATTCTGCGTGCGTCAGGATGCTGAGGCAGTTCATCGACCGGCTCGGGTATAAGCGCCAATTCGTCATCTATGACGAGACGGACCGTTCCTCCCTGATCAAGGCATGCGCCGCCGACCTTGGTATCGATACCGAGCGTTATCAGCCGAGGGCCATTGGTGCAAGGATCAGCGCGCTCAAGAACAATCTGACCGATGCGGACCAGTTCTCGAAAAAGAGCGCCGGGTTCGGGTATGATGAGGCGGTATCGCGCGTTTATTCGCTTTACGAACAAAAGCTCAGGGACTCGGGGAGCCTGGATTTCGACGATCTGCTGATGCTCACCGTGCGGTTGTTTGAGCAGCATCAGGATGTTCTGGGGTATTTCCAGAACCTGTTTCACCATATCCTGATCGATGAGTATCAGGATACCAACCATGCCCAGTACCGGTTCGTCAGGCTGCTGACCGCCCTCCGGAAGAACCTTTGCGTCGTCGGGGACGACGATCAGAGCATCTACCGGTTCCGGGGGGCCGATATATCGAACATCCTGAACTTCGAGAAGGACTATCCGGACGCGCAGGTCATCAAGCTGGAGCAGAACTACCGGTCGACGCAGAATATCCTGGGAGCCGCCGGCGCGGTCGTCGCACGGAATCTGGGAAGAAAACCGAAGGAGCTCTGGACCCGGAAACTCGACGGCGACAAGATCCTGTGCTATAAGGCACAGGACGAAAAGGACGAGGCACGTTTCATCTGCCGGACCATTCAGCAGGAAGTTGACGGGGGCAGGAGCCTGCGCGAGATCGCAGTGCTCTACCGAACGAACGCGCAGTCACGAGCCCTGGAGGACGCACTCCGGAACCGCGGCATACCCTATCGGATCTTCGGCGGTCTGCGCTTCTATGATCGCAAAGAGATCAAGGATATCATTGCCTATTTGCGCGTGCTGCAGAACCCTTCTGACGTGGTCAGTGTGCGCAGGATCATCAATGTGCCGGCTCGTGGTATCGGCGATACCACGATCGAAAAGCTCGAAGATGCCGCACGAACGGCCGGATCAAGCCTGTACCAGGCGGCGCTGAATGCGGAGCATGCCGTGATCACTCCTGCGGCTAAAAAGAGATTACGCGAGTTCACGACGATCATGGAGCGGATGCGTTCCGATGCGGGAACGATGACGATCACGGAGCTCGTGAGGAGAATCATCCACGAGACCGGCTACGGGTCTGCTCTGGAACAGGAAAAGAGCATTGAATCCCGGATCCGGCTGGAGAACCTGAACGAACTGTTGACGGCGACCGAGGACTTTCAGGAGCAGAACAAGGATGCAAATCTCGCCGCATTCCTGGATCAGGTCGCGCTCATAACGGATACGGAAGAACAGCTGGCGGCTGAAGGGAGGCGCGGCAGAGCAGATTCTCTCACGCTCATGACTCTCCATAACGCAAAGGGCCTGGAGTTCGGTCTGGTGTTCATGGCCGGGATGGAAGAAGGGCTCTTCCCGCATTCGCGGTCAGCCGAGAGCGAAGAGGAACTCGAAGAGGAACGGAGACTCTGTTACGTCGGGATCACGCGGGCAAAGGAGAAACTCGTCCTGACCCACGCTGCTGAACGCAGGCTTTACGGATATCCCCAGGCGAACCTGGTTTCCCGGTTCGTTCAGGAGATCCCCGAAGAGGCCATGGAGAAGATCGGGGAATACGAGTTTGAACGCTCGATCGGCAGGGAAAAGGGCCGTTGGAACTCGATCCTGGTAAATGCGCCAAAGCCGGCGGTACTACCCGATGCCGCACCCGGTCCTTCAAAGAAGCCTGAAGGAGACAGCCGGTATTACAAGGGTGCTGTCGTAAAGCACGGAAAGTTCGGCCTGGGTACGGTCCAGCGGTCAGAAGGCTCGGGGGATGATCTCAAGATCTATGTGAGTTTTCCGGGCCACGGAGTGAAGACATTGGCGGTCAAGTATGCAAACCTGGAATTGGTCTGACCGGTAATACGGGCTCATTGGGATACAGAAGCGGTGGATCAGGATAGATCCGGATCCAGAAAAATGGTTTTTGAGGAGTATCGGAAATGAAGATCACCAAGAAAGAAGTCGAACACGTTGCTAAACTGGCCAGGCTTGAGCTCTCGGATCAGGCTAAGGACGTGTTTACGGACCAGCTTTCGAACATCCTGACCTACGTGGAACAACTGAACGAACTCGATACGAAAGACGTCCCGCCGACCTCTCATGTCCTGGATATGAGCAATGTCATGCGGGATGATGTTCCGCAGGAAAGCCTTTCCCAGGAGAGGGCCCTGGCAAATGCGCCCGACAAGGCCGCAGGCCATTACCGGGTACCGAAGATCATAGAGTAAATCGAAGTTCGAAGTGCGCAGTTCGGAGTGCGGAAATAAAAGCAAAGAGCGCTCCTCTCCGATCAATTGGCAGAATAGAGGGATATCATGTTCAGGGTAATGTTGAGATCAAAGATACACCGGGCGACGGTTACGGATTCGAATCTGGAGTACGAGGGGAGCCTGACCATCGACCCCGTCCTCATTGAGGCCGCGGGAATGCTGCCCTACGAGCAGGTGAGCGTATCGAACCTGAACAACGGCGAGCGATTCGAGACCTATGTGATCCCGGGAAAACGCGGAGCAGGCGAGATGGTGCTGAACGGTCCTACCGCGCGGAAAGGCGTAAAAGGGGACAGGATCATCGTCTTCTGCTACGAGTTCTTCAACGAAGAAGAACTCAAGGCCTATAAGCCCAGGATCGTTCTGGTGGACGAAAACAACCGGGTGAAGGAGAAATAATGGAGCTTTATCAGCGAACCATCCACGAACTGCACAACATGCTGAAAAAAGGCGAGACGACCTCGGTCGCTATAACCGATTCGGTACTGAAGCGGATCGATGCGGTAGAAGGCAAGGTAAAGTCTTACATCACGGTTACTGCCGATATCGCCCGTGCGCAGGCAGAGGCAGCGGACAAACGGATCAAAGCAGGTGATACTTCGTCGCCGCTGCTCGGTATCCCGATCGCGATCAAAGACAACATGTGCACCGAAGGAATAGCGACGACCTGCGCATCGAAGATCCTGGGCAACTTCGTACCGCCCTATAATGCGACCGTTGTGGCGAAGCTGAAACAGGCAGGATCGGTCCTGTGCGGCAAGCCTAACATGGACGAATTTGCCATGGGTTCTTCCACGGAGAATTCAGGTTACTTCATTACGCGGAATCCCTGGGACCTGGACCGGATACCGGGAGGTTCGAGCGGCGGTTCTGCTGCAGCAGTTGCGGCCGATGAATGCATTGGTTCCCTGGGCTCGGACACGGGCGGGTCCATCAGACAACCCGCTGCCTGCTGCGGCGTCGTGGGGCTCAAACCGACCTACGGCAGGGTCTCTCGTTTCGGCCTTGTCGCTTTCGCATCCTCGCTCGACCAGATCGGGCCGCTGACAAAGGATGTTACCGATACCGCTCTGCTGATGAACGTGATCGCAGGGCACGACCCGAAGGATTCGACGTCAGCGGACATTCCTGCTCCTGATTTCACCAAGGCTCTAAAAAAGGACATGAAAGGATTGAGGGTCGGCCTTCCGAAAGAATATTTCATCGAGGGCATGGACCCCCAGGTCGATAAGGCTGTCCGTGAAGCCGTCAGGACCCTTGAGGCTCTCGGCGCAAAAGTGAGCGATGTCTCCCTGCCTCATACGAAGTATGCCGTCGCCACCTACTACATCCTGGCCACATCGGAAGCAAGCTCCAATCTTGCCCGGTATGACGGTGTGAAGTATGGATACCGGGCGGCATCGCCCAAAGACCTGCTGGACATGTATATGCGGTCCCGGGATGAAGGTTTCGGGCCTGAAGTAAAGCGCAGGATCATGCTCGGGACGTACGCTCTTTCGGCCGGATATTACGAGGCATATTACAAGAAGGGCCAGCAGGCAAGAACCTTGATCAAGCGTGATTTTGATGAAGCGTTCAAGACGGTGGACCTCATCGCCACCCCGACGGCTCCCACTGCGGCATTCAAGATCGGCGAGAAATCCGCGGACCCGCTCCAGATGTATTTGTCCGATATCTTTACGATCAGCGTGAACCTGGCCGGCATACCCGGCATATCCCTGCCCTGCGGGTTCACCGCGGAGAACCTTCCCATCGGTCTCCAGGTGCTGGGAAGAAATTTCGACGAAGAGTCGATCATCCATGCAGCCTATGCCTATGAGCAGGCGACGGAATGGCATACGAGGAAGCCGACTCTCTAATGCGGAATGCAAAATGCGGAATTAAAATCATGCCGAGGTAGATCATCATGAAATACGAAGCAGTGATCGGGCTTGAGGTTCATGCCCAGCTCCAGACAAATACCAAGATCTTCTGCGGATGCGAAACGCGGTTCGGCGAGGATGCCAACACGAGGACCTGTCCGGTCTGCATCGGGATGCCCGGCGTGCTGCCGGTCCTTAACAGGAAGGCAGTGGAATATATCGTAAAGACCGGTCTTGCCACCCATTGCACGATAAACCCCTCGAGCAGATTCGCTCGGAAGAACTATTTTTACCCCGATCTGCCGAAAGGTTACCAGATCTCTCAGTATGAGCTGCCGGTGTGCGAGCATGGCTATGTGGAGATCGTAGCCGACGGGAAGGTCAAGCGCGTCGGCTTGACCAGGATACATCTTGAAGAGGATGCAGGCAAGAACCTTCACCAGGCGGAGGGCGGAGCGAGTCTGGTGGACCTGAACCGTGCAGGCACTCCGCTGATGGAGATCGTCTCGGAGCCGGACATCAGAACACCTGAGGAAGCATCGGAATACCTGAAAAAGCTGCGTTCGATCCTTCGATATATTGAAGTTTCCGATGCAGACATGGAAAAAGGCAACTTCCGCTGCGACGCGAATGTCTCCATTCGTCCGACCGGTTCAACGGAGTTCGGCACCCGCGCAGAGATCAAGAACGTGAACTCCTTCAAGTTCGTACAGAAGGCGATCGAGTACGAGATCAAGCGCCAGGCACAGATCCTGGATGAAGGGGGCAGGGTCGTTCAGGAGACGAGACTGTTCGATTCCTCGAAAGGCGTTACGTTCTCGATGCGCAGCAAAGAAGAGGCGCATGACTATCGTTACTTTCCGGAGCCTGACCTCGTTCCCGTCGTGGTGTCCAGGGAGACTGTCGAACAGATCGCCAAAACGATCCCCGAGCTTCCTGATGCCAAACGGACGAGGTTCGTGCAGGACTACGGCCTGCCTGAATACGATGCAGACATGCTGACGCAGAGCAGGGCCCTTGCAGCCTACTTCGAGGAAGCGACTAAACGTTCGAACCAGCCGAAGGTGGTCTCAAACTGGATGATGGGCGAACTGATGCGCCTGATGAACGCCGAAGGGAAAGAGATAGAAGACTGCCCCATCATGCCCGAACGGCTGGCGGGCATGATCAAGATGATCGGCGAAGGGGTGATCAGCACCAAGATCGCAAAGACCGTATTCGAGGAGATGTACAAATCCGGGAAGGACGCCGAAACGGTCGTGAAGGAACAGGGGCTTGTCCAGGTATCGGACACCGGGGCGATCGAATCCATCATTGACGAAGTGATCAAGGCAAACCCGGCCCAAGCCTCTGACTACAAGGCGGGCAAGGAAAAGCTCTTCGGGTTCTTCGTCGGGCAGGTTATGAAAGCCAGCAAGGGGAAGGCGAATCCCGATATGGTAAACCAGCTTTTGAAGAAAAAGTTAAGCGAGTAGTCAATAAATCACAAATAACAAGCACCGCCCTGCACCCTCTGTACTCGCGCAGACGCACTCGTGAACACTGGGGCTGGAATCGCTGCAAGCGCTCGTAACCGCCGGGGGCAGGCAAAATACAAATAATCATCGATAATCAAATACCAATAACCGAACAGCGTGGGATTTGGAATTTGGATATTATTGGGGATTTGCTATTTGAAATTTGGGATCTGATTTTAACAGGGGGGGTACAATGCTCGAACAAATACACAAATATATGAAGTGGATCATGTGGGCGATCATCGTCCTGATCACGGTCACGTTCCTGTTCTTCGGGATTTACCCGTCGGAAACGAGCGGAAGGACTGTTGCCGAGGTCAACGGCTACGTGATCGTGTCAGACGAAGTGAACCGGGTCTATCAGAACATGGCCGAGAACTACCGACGTATCTTGAAGGACCAATTCAATGAGAATTTTGCACAGATACTCAGAAAACAGGCGCTTCAGGAGCTGATCCAGAACAGGCTACTGGTGGATGAGGCCAGGGAGAGAGGTCTCAAAGTCGGCGACGAAGAACTCCAGGCGTACATCATGCAGGTACCGTCCTTCGGAAATCAGGGCAAATTCGACCAGCGTGTTTATGAGCGGGCCCTCCAGAGCATCAATATGACACCGGCGGTATTCGAGGCGAATCAGCGTGAATTCCTGCTGAGGCAGAAACTGGAACGGCTTTTGGAAGATGCAGTCGTGGTGACCGATAACGAACTGCCTGCGGCCTACGCGGCCAGGTACCCCAAGGCGAAAAAGGGGGATTTTGAAAAGAATAAGGTGACCTTCAGGCAGACCTATCTGGGCCAGAAACGTCGAGAGGCGCTTGATGCCTATGTCCAGGGGTTGATGGCCAAGGCAGACATAAAGATCTCTGACAAATCCTTTGCTAACTAGAACTTTGCTAACTGAAAAAAGCCGCCCCGAAGCTGCCCGGGCGGCTTTTTTATTGACCCTGCTTCGCGGTCAGGCTTGGTCGGGAGCAGCAGCAAGACACATTGCGCCTTCATCGTCTGGCAGAGGGTCTCCTTCCGGTGCCCGGTCAGGACTAGGGATCAGAGTCCGTCCAGGGAGAGACCGGAAAGAAGGTGGATCATGCTTTTGCACGCCTTTTCCCAGTCTGTTATGAGCAGGCTTTCATTCTCGGAATGAGCTGCCGAGTAAGGATCTCCGACGCCGAACAGCAGCGCCGGGGCTCCTCCAAGCGCTTCGGTAATGGTCTGCACAAAGGGAATGGATCCGCCCGCGCCCACGACAGCCGGTTTTTTCTCATATCCTTTCTCCAGGGCAGCACGGGCTGCCTCGAACACTTTGCCGTTCGTATCGGTCTTCCACCACCGGGACGGATTTTCGGCCTCGATCTTTACCTTGACGCCCCAGGGCGCATGTTTCAGGAGATGATTTTCCAAAAGTTCGAGTGTCTCAGAGGGGTCCATGTCCGGAACGATCCGTATCCCGACGCGTGCATAGACACAGTCATTTACGATATTCGAGGCCTGTTTTCTGCTGCTTGCCTCGATTACGTTCACGGCAATGGACGGCAGGTTCCACATCTTTTCATAGACCGATTCTTCGCCTCCGATAATCTGCACACCATCCGCTATATTTGATTGCTTCCGATAAATGTCTTCGTTAAAAGGGAGTCCAGCCAGGTCAGCTTTTTCTCGGGTAGAAAGGGGACGAACCTTGTCGAAAAGCCCTCGGATGGCGGGCCTGCCCTGATCGTCCAGCAGGGACGCAAGCATTTTCGATAATGCAATGACCGGGTCAGGCAGGGGGCCTCCCCAAGTGCCGGAATGGACGCTCGAGGAAAGGGAGCGGACCTCCACATTCACGGTCACGATTCCGCGCAGTGAGGCAGTCAGGGAGGGAACCCCACTGTCGAAATTTTCGCTGTCCGCAATCACCACAATGTCTGCTGAAAAGAGCTCTCGGTGCTGCAGGAGCAGCTTGTTCAGGTTCGTGGAACCCACCTCTTCCTCGCCTTCGATCAGGACCTTCACGTTGACCGGGAGTCGGCCGCCTGACTTCAAGTACGAGCCTATCGCGGCTATGTGCAGTATAGCGCCTCCCTTGTCATCGGAAACACCCCGGCCGTAGAGTCTTCCGTTCCGCTCGGCCGGCTCGAAGGGCGGCGAGGCCCAGAGTTCTTCCCGGCCCGTTGGCTGGACGTCATGGTGCGCATACAGGAGGACGGTTGGTTTGCCTGCAGCTTCTGTCCATTGCGCGAACACAGAAGGGTGTCCGCCGGTGTCCAGGATGCGGACGTCGGTTAACCCGTTCTTTTTCAATAGCTCTGAGACAGCTGCCGCGCTTTTCTTGAGCGGGGCCGGGTCGAAGCCAGGGAAACTGACACTGGGGATGCGTACTAATTCCTTAAGGCTGTTCAGATGAGCTGTTCTATGACTCTCAAAATGTGCAAGGGCGGACGAGAGATCGTTCATGGATGCATACCTCCGACGGAATCAAATCATACCCTTACTATAAGCTCACTATAAGCGATTTTCAATAATGAGCCGTCGGGTTAGAGATTTTTTCTTGACTCTCTGTTAAACCTTTAATCGAAACCCCTGACCCCAAGACTGCCAGCAGGGAAGGCAGAAAATCACAACCCTTGATAAATCGCCTGGTTTCCCGTTTATACGACGAATATTGAGACTAACCCCCATCTGGCGTAGCCATGAGACGCAAATTCTTGATATCACGCAACGGCGGGGCGCCGAACAAACGGCTGTACTCGCGGCTGAATTGGGAGGCGCTCTCATATCCGACCTGGAACGCCGCGGTTGTCGCATCCTGACTTTCGGTTAGCAACAATCGCCGCGCTTCGTTCAAACGCAACCATTTCTGGTACTGCAGCGGGCTCATGGCCGTCACCGCCCGGAAATGATGGTGGAAGGTCGATGTGCTCATATTGACCTGGCTAGCGAGATCCTCTATTCGCAGCGGCTGTGTGAAGTTGCTCTTCAACCAATGGATCGCACGCGCTATCTGCTGACTCTGACTTCCCGCCGACGCCATCTGGCGCAACCGCGCACCTTGATCGCTCACCAGTAGACGATAAAAGATCTCCCGCTGGATGACTGGCGCAAGGATCGGGATATCCTTCGGTTCAGCAAGCAGGTCGATCAACCGTTGAAAGGCGGTGAGCAGCGGCACCGTGACCTCGCCGGTCGCCATTCCACGGCTCGATTGCTGCGGGCGCGGCGGGGGCAGATTGCTGTCCACCATCAGCTGTGAGATCTCGCGCTGATCGATCTTCAACACGAGCCCCAGATAAGGCTTCTCGCGGCTCGCATCGATGATCTCCGCAACCGTGGGCAGGTCCACTGACGTGATCAGGAAATGCTGCGGGTCGTACACATAGGTCTCGTCACCGAGCAGCACGCGTTTGACACCTTGTGCGATCACGCAGATGCGAGGTTCGAACATGAAACTCGCCGGCGGGGTCGGTGCGATCCGCTGAAAAAGTGACAAGCCCGGGATAGCGGTCGTGGGCTGGTCGCCTTTATCGGTCCATCGGGCAATGCTCTTCCCCAGCGCATCGAGCGCGACTTCCATATCATTATTCTCAATAACCGCCTTATTAGCTTGCTTGCGCATTCCGCGCCTCCTGACCATATATTACCAGACTTCATCGCAGGGTTCAATATTTATACAAGGATTCGGACAATTAGGCAAGAAATGAGCAGTATTGGTCTACCACCCTTTATTCTTTCGGGGGTAGGATATGATTGTTAACGAGGTGGCACATACTGAAAGGAGAGCAAATATGAAAAAAGTTTGGTTTATTACCGGTGCCGGCCGTGGCATGGGCGTTGATTTCGCCAAGGCCGCGTTGGCCGCAGGCTTTGCTGTCGTAGCCACCGGCCGAAACACCGACGCCGTGACCAAGGCCGTGGGTAAGTCGAACGACCTCCTTGTCGTCAAGCTGGACGTCACTCGCCCGGCCGAGGCTGAGGCGGCCGCACGGACCGCTGTCGAGCGCTTCGGGCGCATTGACGTGCTGGTCAACAATGCGGGCAACTTCTATGCCGGATACTTCGAGGAACTGACGCCCGAGCAGATCGAGCGTCAGCTTGCAGCGAACCTCATCGGCCCGATGAACGTGACTCGCGCCGTGCTGCCGGTGATGCGCAAGCAGCGTTCGGGTCACATTATATCGATCTCATCGGCAGCGGGCCTGCTTGGCTTCGAGTTCTGTTCTGCCTACGCCGCGGCGAAGTTCGGCCTGGAAGGCTGGATGGAGTCGCTGCAGGCCGAGATCGCAACCTTCGGCATCAGCACCACCATCGTCAATCCAGGTTTCATCCGCACGGAGCTCATTTCAGAGAAGTCGATGACCCCCGCGGAGCTGTCGATCGAAGACTACGCCGCTCGCAGAGCGCAACAGGCAAAGTGGTGGGCGTCTCAGGGCGGCAAGCAGCCTGGCGACCCGGCCAAGGTCGCCCAGGCACTGATCAGGATCGCGAGCGAAAAGCAGCCGCCGCGCCGCTTTATCGCAGGCGCCGATGCCATCGGCCTTGCAAAGCATAAGGTCGCCGATCTTCAGGCGCAGATCGAAGCTTACCGTGAGCTCTCGAGCTCCCTCGCTTTCGACGAGCACAAGCCCGGAGGAAGCGCGAGGTAGATCGTGTTGCATGAAACTGTCATGTACGGCACCTGACAGCAGCGCGTGCAGCCGCTGCAGCGACCTGTGGCCGTACAAGAGGAGGATATATGAAAAAGAATAGGCAGGCAACCGGATCGAACACTCCAGATCGCCGAGCCCTCAGTCGCCGTAACTTTTTGGCTGGTGCCGCCCTTATCGGGGCAGGATTGACCGTCGGGCCATTGTTGGGGACCGCCTCATCGGCGGAGATCACGAGCGGGAGCGATAAAGGGCTCCGTAAAGAAAAAAACAGGATGAAGACACGAAAACTCGGAAAATTGGAAGTCTCGGCGCTCGGGCTCGGTTGCATGAATTTCGCCTGGGCCTATGGCCCTCCAACGGATCGGAAACACGCGATCAAGGTGATCCGGGCAGCGTATGAGCGCGGAGTCACCTTCTTTGACACCGCCGAGGTCTACGGGCCGTTTCTCAGCGAGGAAATGGTCGGCGCGGCATTGGCGCCAATTCGTGATCGCGTGGTCATCGCTACGAAGTTCGGGTTTGAGGTCGACCCGATCACAAAACAGCGCCATGGCCTGAACAGCCGACCGGAACACATCAAACGCGTCGCCGAGGGGTGCCTCAAGCGCCTCAAGACCGACACCATAGACCTGTTCTATCAACACCGCGTCGATCCCAATGTGCCGATCGAGGATGTCGCCGGATCGGTGAAGGCTTTGATCCAAGATGGGAAGGTCCGGTACTTCGGCCTGTCCGAGGCGGGAGGAGCGACCATTCGCCGTGCCCATCGGGAACTGCCGGTGACGGCGGTGCAGAACGAGTATTCGGTCTGGACGCGCGATCCTGAACACGAGGTCCTGCCGACTTGCGAGGAGCTCGGGATCGGGTTCGTTCCGTGGAGCCCGCTGGGGATGGGATACCTGACGGGCAAGATCACCCCCGCCACGACCTTTGATCCCGTCGCGGATCTGCGCGCGGGGTTTCCTCGCTTCACACCGGAGGCCCGCCGCGCGAACCGGCCCGTCGTCGAACTGCTTCAGCGCGTGGGCCGGCGCAAGGACGCAACACCAGGACAGGTCGCGCTCGCGTGGCTGCTCGCGAAGAAGCCATGGATCGTACCCATTCCAGGCACGACCAAGCTCAACCATCTCGAAGAGAACCTTGGCGCGCTCAAGGTCCAGCTGAGTGCGGAGGACGTCAAAGAGATCGATGATGGGTTCGCAAGCATCCAGGTGCAGGGTGCTCGGGCACACGAGGCGCTGCTCAAGGTTCACGACATTGGTGCCAATCTGGGAACGAGCTCGGCTGGCGGGCACGGCCTGTCACCCTTGCGCAGCCAGGATCGCACGGATAAATGAGAAGGCCGCTTCAACATCCCGGAGCCCTGTGAAAGAGGACCGGTCTCTAAAAACTTTATTTGTCATCTTTCTTGAGTGCCCACCCTGCGCTCCGCAACCGCTGGGTACGAGAACCCTAAGCGACGCTATAAATCAGCGTCAGGGCAAGAAATGTGACCGAAAGAAGGGCACCCGGCGAAAATTCTTTACGCCAGGCTCGGCCGTCCTCGGTACATTTCGGAAACTCGCCGATAGAAGTATCTTTGTCCACCAGTCCCTCGCCCTCAGGGAGAGGGTCCGGGTGAGGGTGGGTTTTGTTCCTCGGCTCAGACAGTCCGAAATGCTTCACCCTCGGACTCGGTCGCCTGCTAAATTTCGCATGGGAACCACGCAAGAATCATTGATTTTAATCTTTACCGAAAACCCGCACGTCCCCGGAGCGCGACCTATGAAATTTTCGGGCACCTGTCTCGACCTAAGGTAGCGTCCCAAAGGGCGAACGCGCACTGTCTGAGGCAGCAGCACTAACACCGCCCCTCACCCCCGCCCCTTTCCCTCGAGGGGAGAGGGAAAAAGGGAGAGGGTGCTAGATTACCGGTCGAGCGGACGTGGCCTTAGACAGGTCAAAAGTTTCATTAAGGACGCGAAGGGGATGTGCAAAAAAACATACCTCTTTTGAGGATGGAAGCAGAATAAAAGCGGCGGAAGAACCAAAATCTATTTAACTATGGAGGAAAATACAATGACAATGAATGTACGAGGTTACGCAGCGCAATCAGCCAAGGATGCCTTAGCGCCATTTCGCTTTGAACGCCGCGATCAGCGGCCTGACGACGTAGCTATCGAGATACTCTACTGCGGTGTATGCCATTCTGACCTGCATACTGTCCGCAATGACTGGGCGAGCTGGTTTCCGACGACGTACCCGGTCGTGCCTGGCCATGAGATCATCGGCCGCGTGGCAAGCGTCGGAAAGGATGTCAAACGCTTCAAACCGGGCGATCATGTCGGTGTCGGCTGCATGGTCGATTCGTGCCAGAAGTGCTCAGCCTGCGAAGAAGGACATGAACAGTATTGCGCGGAGATCGCGACATTCACCTATAACCATGTCGACCGCCATGACAAGATGCCTACCTATGGCGGATATTCCGAGAAGATCGTGGTATCGGATAAGTTCGTACTGAAAGTGCCCGATGGGCTGGACCTGAAAGGAGCAGCGCCTCTCCTGTGCGCGGGCATCACCACCTGGTCGCCGCTCCGCCACTGGAAAGCGGGGAAGGGCAGCAAGGTGGCGGTTATCGGCCTTGGCGGACTGGGTCACATGGCGCTGAAGCTTGCGAATGCGTTGGGCGCCGATGTTACGCTGTTCACCCGTTCAGCGGGCAAAGAGCAGGACGCGCGCCGTTTGGGCGCCCACAATGTCGTGCTCTCTACCGACAAGGGCCAGATGGCATCGGTGCAGGGACGTTTCGATCTGATCATCGATA
>Ga0154473_1175_pt3 | contig 13384 bp, 13 predicted proteins | sample RifGroC2_FD_115952 | JGI IMG/M metagenome (GOLD analysis project Ga0154473, IMG submission 115952) | Nitrospirae bacterium GWC2_57_9 | reverse complement strand
ACTGCACCGCATCGGCTATTTCAGTCCCAGCACATCCTGCATATCGTAGAGGCCGGGCTTCTTGCCCACGACCCACTTTGCGGCACGCACGGCGCCGCGGACGAACATGTCGCGCGTATGAGCTCGATGGGTCAGCTCGATCCGTTCACCCATCCCGATGAAATAGACCGTGTGCTCGCCCACGATATCGCCGCCGCGGACTGTCTGCATGCCGATCTCTTCATTGGTCCTGGCGCCGGTGATCCCTTCGCGATGGTACTTCGCTGCCTTGTGATAATCGCGGCCGAGCGCCTTGGCAACGACCTCGCCCATGTGCACGGCCGTGCCCGACGGGGCGTCCTTCTTCAGCCGGTGATGCCATTCCACAATCTCCGGATCGAAGTCGGGGCCCAGGATCTTCGCCAGGTCGGCAAGAATCTTAAAGCACACATTCACGCCCACACTCATGTTCGGCGAAAGCACGCAGGGGATCCTCTGCACATGCTTGTTCACCTCGGACAGCTGTTCCTTGGAGAAGCCCGTGGAGCCGATGACACAAGCCTTGCCCAACTCAGCGCACAACCGGATGTGCTCGAGGCTGGCTTCCGGCATGGTGAAATCGATCAGCACGTCACCGGCCTTGATGGCTGCAGCCAGATCATCGGTGATCATAGTCAGCACTGCTCCGCTCGGCAGCCCGGCAGGCCCGCAGGAGTCCTGCCCGACCATGGCGTGCCCTTTCCGTTCCACCGCTCCTGAAAGACGAATGCCTTCCGAGGACGAAAGGACGTTGACGATGCGTGACCCCATTCTGCCGGCTGCGCCGGTGACGACCGCCTTGATCATAGGAACTCCTTTTGCAATTTCACCGGTTTAAACCGTTCAAACCGCTTAAACGCGTCTACAGCACTCCGTATTCCTGCAGCGCCTTCTTCAGTTTTTCCTTGTTGGCATCCGCCATGGCGCAGAGCGGGAGACGGAACTCCTCACCGATTTTGCCCATCATGGCGAGCGCCGTCTTGACCGGGATCGGGTTCGTCTCGATGAACATGAGGCTGTGAAGCGGCTCCATCTTGTAGTGGAACTTGAGCGCCTCATCCATCTTTCCGGCGAAGAAGTTGTCGAACATTGCTGCCGCGTCGCCCGGGATGATGTTCGCCGTCACCGAGATAGCGCCCACGCCGCCGATAGCAAGCATCGGAAGCGTGGTGAAATCGTCGCCCGAGATGACGTCGAAGTCGCGCCCGCAGAGCCGGATCAGTTCGCTGATCTGTTTCAAGTCGCCCGTGGCTTCCTTGATCCCGACGATGTTCTTGATCGTCCGGAGACGCGCCACGGTGGACGGCAACATGTTCACGCTGGTCCTTCCCGGCACGTTGTACAGAATGACCGGTATGTCCACGGAGTCGGTCACTTTCTTGAAGTGCTGGAACAGGCCTTCCTGCGTGGGCTTGTTGTAGTAAGGCGTGATGAGCAGCACGCCGTCCGCTCCGGCCTTCTTCGCGTAATTCGCGAGGTCGATGGTCTCGGAGGTCGAGTTTGACCCCGCGCCCGCTACAACAGGCACGCGCTTGTTGACGGTCTGGACCGTGAACTCCACCACGCGGTGGTGCTCCTCGTGGGACAGCGTGGCCGACTCTCCCGTGGTTCCGCAGGGCACGATCACGTCGGTGCCGCTTTTAATATGAAACTCGATGAGATCACCGAGCGCCTTTTCATCAACCTTGCCGTTTTTGAACGGGGTGACGATCGCTACCATCGAACCTTTGAACATGACAGCCTCCTTGAAATACAATACCTAAATCCGAATATTCAACAAACCGGCTTTTCTTTATTTTTTTACCATTTGAAGTTCGATATTGTTTAAAATTTCGGATTTAGCATTTCGTGCTTATATATACAGATTTCCCTCGCAGATGACCTGCGCATCGCCTTCCAGAAAAAGATCGGTGAACCCTTCGCCGTCGCGTTTGAAGGAGACGATCAGCTTTTCCCCGCTCTTCGTGGTCACCTGGACCGGAGAAGAGACGAGACCGAGGGTGCCTGCAACGAGCGCGGCCGCGACAGACCCGGTGCCGCAGGCCAGCGTCTCTCCTTCCACGCCGCGTTCGTAGGTTCTGATGGCGAGTTTACGCCGCCCCTGCACCTGGATAAAATTGACGTTCGTGCCTGCCGGCTTGAACAGCGCGTGGTAACGGGTCATCCTACCCGTCGCTATCACGTCTTCGGCCTGAAGGTCGTCGGACAGATAGACGAGATGCGGCACACCGGTATTGATAAAATGGCCCGTGCGGGTACCACCGTCCAAAGACACCTTCAGATCCATGCGCAGCGCGCCGGCCCCGGTGAGCTGCACCTTGACGCTGTTCTTCCCGACCTCCGCCCGTATGAGACCTGCCAGCGTTTCGAAGGACAGCTGCCTGCCCGCAATCTTTTTGAGGTAGGCGAACCGGGCCGCGCAGCGGGAGCCGTTCCCGCACATCTCGGCCTCGCTCCCGTCGGCGTTCAGGAATCTCCACTTGAAGTCGGCTTTCCTGGACGGAGCGATCACGATCAGGCCGTCCGCCCCGACCGAGTAGTGCCGGTCGCAGACCGTGCGGGCGATGTCGGCAAGGGCCGTCCCCTTCAGGACGCTGCGCCGGTTGTCGATCAGGATGAAGTCGTTGCCGCTCCCCTGCATCTTGTAAAAAGGTATCTTCTTCATGGAAGCATCTCGAAATGCCGAATCCGGCCCATGTAAACCCGGGCCAGGCTGTCTTCTCTACGCGCTAACGCCTCTGCAAGAGATCAGCTTCGCGCTTTCTCTTCCGCCTTAACTCCGCACTCCGCATTGGTCTCACTCCAGCCAACGCGGGATCTTTTCTCCCTTGATCAGGTCGTTGTAGGTCTCGCGCTCGCGCACGATGAAATACTCATTGCCCCGTGCCATCACCTCGGCCACGCGGGGACGGGAGTTATAGTTCGACGACATGGAGAATCCATAGGCGCCGGCGCCCATGACCGCGATCAGGCCGCCCTGCTTCACATCCTGCATCTCCCGGTCCTTGGCAAGGAAGTCGCCTGACTCGCAGATGGGACCGACCACATCGAACACCATTTTCTCCGCTGACGGGTCTTCCAGGACCGGCCTGATGTCGTGATAGGCCTCGTAGAGACTGGGCCGGATAAGGTCGTTCATGCCGGCGTCAACGATGAGGAATTTCTTCTCTCCGCTGTCCTTGTGATACAGCGCATTCGTGACCAGGATTCCCGCGTTGCCCACAATCGCCCTTCCCGGTTCGAGGACCAGCGTGCAGCCGGCGCTCTTCAGCATCGGCTGGATCGCCTTGGCCAGGTCTCGGGGATGAGGCGGCGTTTCGTCCTTGTAGGTAATGCCCAGGCCTCCCCCGATGTTTATATATTTAATGCCGACCCCTGCCGCCTTGAGCTCCTGCACGAATCCCACGAGCTTCTCGAGAGCATCCACGAACGGCTGGACCTCGGTGATCTGAGAACCGATGTGCTGGTGTATCCCGGTTACTTCGACATGGGTCAGGCTTTTTGCCGTCTGGTAGCATTCCAGGGCATGCTCGATGGGAATGCCGAATTTGTTCTCTTTCAGCCCGGTCGAAATATAGGCATGGGTCTTGGGGTCTATGTTCGGATTCACCCTGAGCGCGATCCGCGCAACCGCATGCATCTCTTTTGCCGCGCGGTCCAGGGCCAGGAGTTCTTCGGTCGACTCCACGTTGAACATCAGGATCCCGACCTTGAGCGCGTACTCGATCTCGTCGCGCCGCTTGCCGACCCCGGCGTAAACGATCTTTCGGGGATCGATGCCCGCGCGCAGGGCACGGAAGAGCTCCCCGCCCGACACGATGTCCGCTCCGGCGCCCTCCCTGCTCAGCAGCCGGAGGACGGCGCCGTTCGAGTTGGACTTGAGAGCAAAACAGATAAGGTGCGGCACTTCCTGGAACGCCCCTGCAAAGGACCGGACATGGTTCGTGAGCGTCGTGCTGCTGTACAGGTAGAAGGGGGTGCCGACACGCTGCGCTACGCTCCTGACGGGAACGCCTTCGCAGTACAGCTCGCCGTTCTTATAGTGGAAATCATGCATGCTTGGTCCTGGTCATCTATAAAATGGGCCTGGAGTCTCGGTCATCTCAGCTTCCCGGCATAGGCCTTCTGTTCTTTCGAAAAGTCGCTCTCGTTCCCGGCCAGGTCGACGGCGGTAACGACATAAAAGTAGGAGATGCCCGCTTTCACCTTGTCATCGGAATAGGTCGTTCTGTTGACCGGCTTTTCCGTGAGCCGCTCGTGGTCTCTGCCGCTTTTGCGCGATCGATACACGTGATAACCGGCCAGGTCCCGCTCCTTGTTCTCGTTCCAGGTCATGAATATCCTGTTCACCCCCGGCACCACCGTCAACCCTGCCGGCCGCTCAGGGGGGGTGAGGTCCCGGGACATGCCCGACGCTTCGGGAGAATCAAGGCTCTCGTTCCAGGGTCTCGCGGGACTGTCCACCGCCCGAACAATATAATAATACTTCATATTGTTCACAACCGAGGTGTCTTTATACACGGTCGTCCTGAGCGGCTCCGGATTGAGAGGAGTGCTCCCCTCGCGGTTCGGAGCTGTTCCGCGATAGACATTATACCCGACAAAGCCGGTATACACGCTTCCGTCGGACCGGGTCGTAACCTGGTCCCAGATCAGCGTTATTTGGCTGTCACCGCCTTCGGCTGCGATCCGTTTCGGGGCAGCCAGCGACAGCAGGGGCGTTACCCTCGCTTCGTCCGACGGCTGGCTCAACCCGTCCCGGGCGCTGACCGCCCTGATCCGGTATGAATAGGCCTGCCCCAAATGCAGGGTCCGGTCGCTCCAGAAGACCCTTCCGTCCCTTACTTCCGCCGGTGCCGGGTTGGACAGGTCGATCTCGGCGATCTGCTTGTACCGGGCTTTTTTCCTGTCCCGCTCGAGCTCCGCGCGGTAGACGCGGAAACCGAGTATGTCCGCCGCGCTCAGGTCCTTGCCTTCGATGTTCCTGGTCGGGATCGGCCAGGACAGGAAGGCCACCCGGTCGCGGGCAACCGCCTGCACATCCTTTACAGCCTCGGGACGGGGACTAGCCGGAGTGAGCGGGTCCGTCTTCCTGCCGCAGGATGCAGGCGCGACAAGGAGGAGTGCCGCCAGTACCGCCGCGTGCAACCGCCGGGGATAGGCTGTCATAGTCTTTTCTTAAGCGTCTGGAGGCGTCTTGCCAGGTTGGCGGGAGCCGTTCCTCCGGAGGACGTCCGTCTCGTGACAGAAGCCTCTACGGAAATGGCGTCATAGACGTCCTCGCGGATCAGCGGTGAAAGCCGTTGATACTCTTCCAGGGGCATCGTGCCGAGGCCCCAGTGGCGTTCGAGGCAGCGCAATACCGCCCTGCCGACCACCTCGTGAGCCTCCCGGAAGGGCATGCCTTTTCTTACCAGATAGTCGGCGAGGTCCGTTGCGGTAATAAAGCCGTCCTCCGCCGCCCGGCGCATGGCTTCCGTGTGGATCGAAACGCTCTTGAGCATTTCGGCGAACACGGACAAAGAAAGCGAAACGGTATCCGCGGCGTCGAAGAGCGGTTCCTTGTCCTCCTGCATATCGCGGTTATACGCAAGGGGAAGACCCTTCATCAGGGTGAGCAATGCAGTGAGGCTGCCGTATACACGGCCTGTCTTTCCCCGGGTGAGTTCGGCCACATCGGGGTTCTTCTTCTGGGGCATGATCGATGAGCCCGTGGTAAAGGCGTCGGAGATCGTGATGAATCCGAACTCCGAGGTCGACCAGAGGACCAGTTCCTCGGACAGGCGCGACAGGTGCATCATGATCTGGGCGCAGGCAGCGACGAACTCGATGGCAAAATCACGGTCCGAGACCGCATCCATGCTGTTCTCGCAAACACCGCTGAACCCCAGTTCCCTGGCTACGAATTTCCGGTCGATCGGCAATACGGTCCCGGCGAGAGCGCCTGCCCCGAGCGGCATCATATTTAGCCTGCGGAAGCAGTCTTCCAGCCGTCCGCGGTCACGCTGGAACATTTCGTAATACGCGAGCAGGTGATGGCCGAACAGAACGGGCTGGGCCCGCTGCAGATGGGTATATCCGGGCAGGACCACGTCGCGGTGCCGGTCCGCAAGCCCGACGAGCACCTTCTGGAGCGCGGCGAGCAGCTCGTGGATCTTCGCGATCTCGTCGCGCAGGTACATCCGTATATCGAGCGCGACCTGGTCGTTCCTGCTCCGGGCCGTGTGCAGCTTTCCGCCCACCGGACCGATCTTCTCGATCAGCCGGTTCTCGATGTTCATATGGATGTCCTCGAGCTCGGTGCTGAACTCGAACGTACCGTCCACGATCTCCTTCAGGATGTCCTCGAGGCCGCGGGTGATCCGGTCCGCCTCTTTCCGGGTGATGATGCGCTGGCGCGCCAGCATGCCGGCGTGAACAATGCTGCCCGCGATATCATAGGGATACAGACGCCAGTCGTAGGGGATCGAGGCAGTAAACTCCTCGACCAGCCGGTTCGTCGTCTCGGTGAAACGACCGGACCAGGCTTTTGCGGCTCTCGGAGCCTTCTTTGCCGGCCGTAACTTTTTCGCAGCTTTGATTTTTTTTGCCATGGGGTCACGAAAATTCCAAATTTCAGGCATCAAATACCCAATAAGCTCCAAATACCACTGGCCGAACGTCCGTTTTTTGGTGCTTGGGATTTATTGGTGATTTGGGATTTATTATTTGGAATTTGCCTTTTTTCCTATTCTCAGCCGCAGCGCGTTCAGCCGGATGAACCCTTCCGCGTCCTTCTGATTGTAGACCCGGTCCGCCTCGAAGGTGGCCAGTTCAGGGTTATACAGGGAAACCGGTGATTTCCTTCCCACGGTATCGCAGTTCCCCTTGTACAGCTTGAGCCGGGCCGTGCCGGACACGTTCTTCTGGGACTCGTCGATCGCGGCCTGGAGCATGTTCCGTTCCGGAGCGAACCAGTACCCGTAATAGACCAGTTCCGCGTAGCGCGGGACCAGGCTGTCCCGGAGATGCATGGCCTCGCGGTCCATGGTTATCGATTCCACGGCGCGATGCGCCGCGTGGAGCAGCGTGCCGCCCGGCGTCTCATACACCCCGCGCGACTTCATGCCCACGTACCTGTTCTCTACCAGGTCCACCCGCCCGACGCCGTGGCCGCCGGCAATGCGGTTCGCTTCCAGGAGAAGCTCCGCGGGAGCAAGTTGTTTGCCGTTGATCGCGACCGGGTTTCCGCCCAGGTATTCGACCTCGACATACTCCGCATGATCGGGCGCCTTCTCGAGAGGCACCGCGAGCGTATACATATCCCCGGTTGATTCTTTCCACGGGTTTTCGAGGATGCCCCCCTCATAACTGATATGGAGCAGGTTCCGGTCCGTGGAATAGGGTTTGGACTTGGTGGCCGTCACCGGGATCTTATGCTTCTCGGCATAGGCGATCAGTTCCTCGCGGCCTTTCATGCTCCATTCCCGCCAGGGAGCGACGATCTTGACGTCGGGCTTGAGCGCGAAATAGGTGAGCTCGAAACGGACCTGATCGTTGCCTTTTCCGGTCGCACCGTGACAGACTGCATCGGCCTGCTCCTTGATCGCGATCTCGATCTGGCGTTTCGCGATCAACGGACGGGCGATGGAGGTGCCGAGCAGATAGCGGCCTTCGTAAACGGCATTGGCCCTCAGCATCGGGAAAACGAAATCGCGGACGAACTCCTCCCGAAGGTCGTCGATGTATATCTTGCTCGCGCCGGTCTTGATCGCCTTGTCCTTGAGCGGCGCCAGTTCCTCGCCCTGGCCGATATCGGCCGTAAAAGCAATCACTTCGCAGCCGTAGGTCTCCTTCAGCCAGGTGATGATCACCGACGTATCGAGCCCGCCCGAGTAGGCAACTACGATCTTCTTGATGTCCTGCTTCAAAAGGTGCTCCTGCCGGGGAGTGCGTTGCGGAAGGATCACGGTACTGGGAAGGGAAACAAGCTCTCCACTCCGCATTCCGCACTCCGCACTCCGCATTTGTTTTATTTGCCTTCCACGATCTTGACCTTCATCTCGATGCGTTCGTTCGGGTTGTCCTGGGGATCACGCGGCTGGGCCACGATCTTGTCGGCGACCTCCATGCCGCTTTCCACCTCGCCGAAGGCCGTATACTGGCGGTCGAGGAAGTTGGAATCCTTTACGCAGATAAAGAACTGTGAACCGGCGCTGTCGGGATTGGCGGCCCGGGCCATGGACAGCGTTCCCCTCTTGTGCGGCTTTTCATTGAACTCGGCCTTGATCATGTAACCCGGCCCGCCCGTTCCGTGCGTGCGCTTGTCGGCATTCTTTGAGTTCGGGTCGCCACCCTGGATCATAAAGTTCGGAATGACACGATGGAAAGTCGTACCGTCATAAAATCCCTTCTTGGCCAGGTCGAGGAAGTTTTTCACGTGCCCCGGCGCGACTTCGGGGAAGAATTTCAAGGTTATGTTCCCGAATTTCGTCTCAATGATGGCTTTCGTTGTCGACATTTTTTTGATCTCCTGTGCGGTGAATTTAGCGTCTCCCTGCTTCGCGAAGGCATGAACTGCGGTCAGGACCGCGGCCAGAGCGAACAGGACAAATATTTTTTTCATGTGAGAACCTCCCCGAACGAACGGTAAAGTGCCTTATAACTCATTTAAAAAATGGCAGAATATACATTTTTACCAGAATCCCCGGGGGTTGTCAAACAAAACGTAGAGTTGCGTGACGAAAAACCGAGCGCTGCGCGGAAGACCTCGTTTCCGGCCTTTTTAGGCAAGGTGAAGGCTCTTTCCGGACTGCCTGCAAACGGCTTGATTGAGCTCCCTGCTGGAACCCGGAGGGAATCTCGATTTTTAAAGTAAAAACATGATCGTATTCGCCCTGCGCGAAGTGAAGGTTCGTATAGGCATCTCCAGAATTGAGCTCCCTGCTGAGAACCGCAGGGAATCTCTATTCTTAAGGTAGAAACATGATCGTATTCGCTCGCTGCCCTTACTCCAGAATTCCACCCTTCGCCATTGACGCCCTTGGCGTTCTGTTGCTATACTTTGGTCAGGATTGGGCGAGGGACCATGGAGCACAGGACGAATAACCGAAGGGAATTCATACGGGTGCCCTTCAGCACCGAGATCGAAATAAAAGCGGGCTCCTCAGTGATCCGGACGGGATTTGCGGCCAACATCAGCATGAACGGGATCCGGGTGCCGGTGCCGGGAACCGGACCTCCTGCGGGCACCGCCTGTAATCTTTCGCTCAAACTGAGCGGGGCAACAGTCCCCGTCTACATACGGGCCTCGGGGACGATATCCAGGTCCGAGCCTGGCAGCGTCGCCATTGAGTTCACCGCCCTTGACCCGGACAGCTATATTCATCTCAGGCAGCTCATCCTGAATAATGCCGATGACGCTGCGAAGGCCGAGCAGGAGTTCGACGACCACTGGGGGATCAAGCGACACGGGTCGTGATCAGACCTCTTGAGATAAGCGGGCTTCCCTGATCCCGGTTTTTCTGCTAAGCTGCGTGCAGATGCTCACCATTTGAAAGGAGAACGTATGGTACAGAAGGCAAGCACAGCATTGACGGACATGATGAACAAGGCGATCGCCAGGGAGATCCAGGTGAGCGTCCAGTACATGTGGCAACACGTGATGGCAAAGGGGCTGGAATCCGCGGAAATCGCCGATGTCTTCGAGGAAGTGGCCATCGCGGAAATGAAGCATGCGGAAAAGATAGCAGAACGCCTCTTCTATTTCGATGTCGTGCCGACCACCAAGCCGGACCCTATCAAGGTGGGAGGGTCCGTGAAAGAGATGCTCGAAGTGGATGCAACGGCCGAGGAGGAGGCCATCGACCTGTACAAATCCATTATCAAGCAGGCAACGACGGAAGGCGACTCCACCACGCGCCTGCTCTTCGAGCAGATCCTGTCCGAGGAAGAGGAGCACCACGACACCTTCACCACCCTGCTGGGGAGATGAATTTTCATTGATCACTGCTGTATCGCAAGCCGGCCTGGTGCCGGCTTTTTTATTGATTCTTTCGGCCCACATCCCTGTCCCCGGACAGCAGCGGCATGCTATATTGTAACAAGAGCGGTTCAAATCCCCGCATAAGGAGAATGCCATGAACTATGACGGCTTCATCGGCCAGGTCCGGAGCCGGGGCAGACTCTCATCCCTGGGAGATGCTGTCAAAGCGACGCGGGCAGTGCTCGAAACGCTTTCGGAGCGCCTGCCCCTCGATGAGGTGAAAGACCTTGCTGCGCAACTTCCCTCGGAAATTGCCTACTACCTGCGGCAGCGCTCGGCCTTTCTTGACAAGTTCGGGCTGGACGATTTTTTCAAGCGGGTCAGCGAACGGGAGCCTGCAGATCTTCCCGTTGCCACGTACCACGCGCGGGTTGTCATTTCTGTCATTAAGGATGCCGTGACCCCGGGAGAGATGGAGGATATCCGTGCGCAGCTTCCCGCGGAGTTCGCTCCCTTGTTCGAAACGGGCTGGCAGGGAGAAATGAAAAAAGCTGCATAGGCGGCCGGAACGGGAAAAACAAAATGCCGGGGCACCTGCCCCGGCATTAGTCATGGATTCGGGGTACAATCAAATGACAAATTAAATTTTGCTTGACTTTTCTCACCGAATAATAGATATTTATACTTCCTTTTTGGGGGAACCGGGCGGATAGCTCAGCTGGGAGAGCACAGCCCTTACAAGGCTGGGGTCACAGGTTCGATCCCTGTTCCGCCTACCATTGTTCTAAACCTGTCCTGACAAGACAGTTCAAAGTCTGCAGTACCCATCATCAAGGGGTGGTAGTTCAGCTGGTTAGAACGCCGGCCTGTCACGCCGGAGGTCGCGGGTTCGAGCCCCGTCCGCCCCGCCATTGAAAAATCCTTCTTTACCGACGCAGGGACTCTCGATTCCCCCGTAACCACTCGCTACTCGCTCACTCCGGAATTCTTCTTAATTTCTTCCGACAATACTTTCCTTTCATGGTTCCGTTCTGCTACGGCCCGGCCGGGTCTTTCTTTTTCTGTGCTCACCGCTTAAGAAGGGACGACGAGACCAGGAGCCCAACGCCGTCCACGAACAGGAACAGGTTCAAGGCCGCGCTTGCGGCGTGGAGTTTTCTGAAGCTGTCCCTTGTTATTGAGGCAGGAGCATCCCGGTCAAGGGAAACGATCTCCTGCTTCACCTTCACGATCGCGGGATGCAGCTTGAACATCATGAAAACGTTCACGAACAGGGCCGCGGCAACGAGAAAAAACGAGACCCGCCAGGCTAGGAGCGAGCGGTTCCCGGCGAGGAGGACCAGCAAGGCCAGGGCGGAGAGGACCAGGAGGTAAGCAAAGTAGCCGGGGAAAAGCTTGCCCACGATATCGCCCGCCATGTCCCTGGCGCAGGACTTGAAGATAACGGGGGTAACGATAAAGGTAAAGACCGCTATCCCGCCGACCCAGAGGGCAAGGACCAGAAGGTACAGGGAAAACCATGCGTTTTTCATAGGATCCTCAGCATATTGATCATCACGTATCCCGGAAAGACATCTTCAGCTCATACACCCCGCCGTCGGCGCGCTTCTCGATGATAAAGCCCATTTTTTCGAACAACTGGAGCATCTGGCGGTTCTCCATCAGGACTGCTGCGGTGAATCCCAGGAGTCCGCTCTTCCGGGCCAGATAGGTCACGTAGGAAAGCAGTTCGGCGCCGATGCCCTTGCCCTGATGGTCATCGCGCACCACGAAGGCTACCTCGGCCGTATGGGTGTTCTCATCGATCAGATACTGCGCCATGCCCGCGATCATCTCCTTCTCCTGCTGCTGGAGCAGCGCCACGATCACCATCTCCTTCGTATAATCGATGACCACGAACGGCTGAAGCCGCTCATGGTGCATGTCGGTGCGCGTCGAGATGAACCGGCGGTACATGGAATCGTTCGAGAGGGAATAGAAAAAGTCCTTCAGCAGATGCTCATCGGAAAGCTTGACGGGCCGCAGCAGGAGACGGAGCCCCGTCCGGGTCGCCTTGTACGCCTCCAGCTCCGCCGGATACTCGCCCTGTACCCCGGGAATGAAGGCCTGATCGCTGTAGATCAGCCTTCGCTCCTTTGCCTCTTCGATTAGCCTTTCCCGGAACCGGGGATGGGCGATGGCGATCAGGTCCATGGCCCGTTCGCGGATGTTCTTGCCGTGCAGATAGGCGATGCCGTACTCCGTCACCACGTAATGGATATCGCCCCGGGAGAGCGTCACCCCTGCTCCTTCGCGCAGGAACGGCACGATCCTCGAAACATTCCCTTCCTCCGCCGTCGATTGCATGGCGAGGATCGTCTTCCCTCCCGGGGACAGGATGGCGCCGCGCATGAAGTCCGCCTGGCCGCCGATGCCGCTGTAGAAGGTCTTGCCGATCGACTCCGCCGTTGCCTGGCCCGACAGGTCCACTTCGAGCGCGCTGTTGATGGCAGTCATGTTCTTCTGGCGGGCCAGCACCGTCGGGTTGTTCGTATAGTTTACCGGCCGGAACTCGATGCCCGGATTATCATGGAGATAATCGTAGGTCTCCTGCTTTCCCATGCAGAAGGCCGCCACGGTCTTTCCCGGGTTCAGCTCCTTGCGGGTGTTGTCAATCACGCGCCGCTTCATCAGGTCCACGATGCCGTCCGTCAGGAGCTCCGTATGGACGCCAAGGTGCTCCTTGCGGTGCAGATGGGCCAGGATGGCATTCGGAATGCTCCCGTACCCTACCTGGATGGTGTCACCGTCCTGCACGATCCGCGCAACATAGGTTCCGATCTTCTGCGCAATCTCGTCGGATACCGTGTCCTCGTATTCGAGGAGCGGCTCGTCGAAGGGAACGATGAAATCCACATCCTTGATATTGATGAAGGTATCGCCCAGGACGCGCGGCATGCGGGAGTTGACCTGGGCTATGACGAGCTTCGCGTTCTCGGCCGCGGCCTTCACGATATCCACGCTGATGCCCAGGCTCATAAAACCATGTTCGTCCGGGGGCGACGTCTGTATCAGCGCCACGTCCACGGGAACCAGCTTTTTCTGAAAGAGCGCCGGAACCTGCGACAGGAACACCGGGGTATAGTCGGCCAGACCCTGGTTGACGGCCTCGCGCGTATTGTTCCCGATGAAGAAGGAATTGTGCCGGAAGGTCTCCTTGAACTTGGCGTCGGCATAGGGCGCCACTCCCAGGGTCCAGACCTGCAGCAGTTCGGCATCGAAAAAGGCTTTGGGGTGGGACCGCACGTAATTGATGAGCGCCCGAACAAGATATTGCGGCTCTCCGCATCCCGTTCCGATGAAGATGCGGTTGCCCGGGTGGATCACGCTGAATATGCGTTCCTCCGTCGGGAACTTTTCGGG
>Ga0154473_1189_pt1 | contig 13548 bp, 10 predicted proteins | sample RifGroC2_FD_115952 | JGI IMG/M metagenome (GOLD analysis project Ga0154473, IMG submission 115952) | Nitrospirae bacterium GWC2_57_9 | reverse complement strand
GGATCTGGCCGATCTCCTGGGACCGCTTGCCCAGCCGGTTCACCACGTCCGCCGTGGCTTCCACCGCCTGCCTGATGTTCTGCATGCCCTTGATCGCTTCCCGGATGGCGGTCATGCCGCGCTCCGATGCTTCCCGGGACACCTTTTCCGCCAGCCGCGCGGCATCCAGTGCCCGCTGCTCGACCTCCTTGACGCTGGAGCTCACCTCGGTGATCGAGGAGGAGGTCTGCTCGGCCGACGTGGCGACCATCTCTGTGTTCTCCGAAACCTGTTTGATCGAGGCCAGCATCTGTTCGATGGATGCGGCGGTATCTTCCGCTGCCGAAGAGAGCGCTCCTGCGCTTCGCGCTACCTCTTCGATGGAGGACGCCATCTCGGCCGCTGACGAAGATGCGTTGGTTGCGGCCTGGGACATCTCTTCCGCGCTCTCGGCGACGCCTTTAATGGAGACCGACATTTCGTTCACGGTCATGGCGCTCTGCTCCGAGGCCTCCTGCTGCACTCGTGCTCCCTGGCTCATCTTGACCGTGGCGTTGCTCATGAGGGTCATGGCTTCGCCCAGGCTTGCCCCCGTCTGCCTGATCTTGCCCAGCATTTCCCGGAGGTTCGACGACATGGTATTGATGGCCGAGCCGAGGCTGTCGATCTCGGACTGCCCCTTCACGGCGATCTCCTGGGAGAGGTTCCCGGCCGCCATGCCGCTCGCGATCGTCACCTGCTCGGTAAGCGGCCTCGTGATGCCCCGGTCCACGAAGAGATAGACCAGCCCCGTCGCGGCTACAAAACTAATGAACGCCGCCAGGAGCGAAGAGAGAAGAAGGCTGCGGACCTGCTGGTTCACGGCGCTTTCCCTCAGTGCGACCCGGAACACGCCGAGGGGTTTGTTTTCGAGGTTCAGCAGGGGGATCACCTTTTCATAGTGGCCGCCCTGTTCGTTTCGATAGTTCTGCAGCAGCGGGCGCCGGGCGGCAAGCGCCGTCCTGCTGGCCTGGTCCGTCAAGACGGAGTTCTCGAGCGAGCGGTCGCTGGCATACAGGACGCGGCCTTCCACGTCCATCACGATGGCAAAAGAGATGTCCTTGTCCTCGTCGGTCAGCGCCCGAAGCTTGTCCCCCATGCCTTCCAGGGCGTTCAAGGGAAGGCCGAACCCGATCGCCTTCATGATATCCTTGCGGGCGCCGTCGGAAACTGCCGCCGTACGGGCGATCAGCGCCTCCCGGTACCTGCTGGTCGTCGCATAAATGTTCATGAGCGTATTGAACGAGAGCACCAGCAGCAGGATCCCGGCTGTTGCGAGCACAGCCCTGGTTTTCAGGCTCATTCCGGCGATCATCTTCATTTTATTACCCTGGTCGCGTCGGTAATAAGGTCCATCGGCACCTTGATGCCCAGCGCATTCGCCTCCTTCAGGTTGAGGACGAGTTCAACGAGCTTCGGCACTTCGGGAGGAATGCTTGCGGGGTTGTCCCCCCTCAGCATACGCGCCGCAATCCGTCCTGCCGCTTCTCCCTGTTCGGTCGGGCTGGGCGCCAGCGTCAGGATCACGCCCTTCTCGCCGCTCCCTCCGGTCTGGCTTACCGTGGGGATCTTGGCGGCATGCGCGTTCTTGACGATCCCGTCGACCGCCTCGTTGGCCGCCGCGCTCATGGAGATGAGGACCGCATCGGCCTTTCCCGCGAATACCAGCCTGCGGGCATCCTCGGATTTCTTGATCGGCATCCGGACGCTCTGGAACCCGTACTGGCTCTCGAGCTGCGTCAGTTCCTCCGCCTGCCGCACCGAATCGGGCTCCGATTCGTTGTACACAACGGCCAGCTTCGTAAAGGGCATCAATTTTCTGAGATACTTGAGCAGGCTTGTGAGAGGAACCTTGCAGCTGATGCCCGTGATGTTGCGGGCGGAGACGCCGGTCGCTGACGGATCGTACACGGCGGCATAAACGAGGGGAATGCTCTTCGTCTCGCGGATGGCCGCAACCGACGCCGGAGCTCCATAGGTCACCAGCACATTCACTTCGGCAACGACCAGCTTCCGCGCCGCATTGGTCCAGGAGAGCGTGTCCGGAGAAGGCATCTGGAGCAGGGTATCGATCTTCCGGTGGTCGAACCCTTCCTTGCCCAGAGCGCTGGCGAACGCCTTGTGTACTTCCTGGTAGTAACCGATGTTTCCGGACATGATCACTCCCACGGTCTTGTCAGCCGCCCCCGCGGCCGATGCCGAGGCTATGAACAATGCCGTTAGAATCCATTGCTGTAATCGCATAATTCCTCCCCTACCATATGAAGGACAGGGTGGCCAACACCAGTTTCACCGTGCCGTCCTGCTCGTCGTCTATTCTGTCGTCGTAATTCCGGTACTGGTACCGGACCTCGCTGCTCGCGTACTTGCCGAGCTCCAGTTCAAGGCCGGCATCATAGAGGGTGTCGATCACTTTGAGCTCGGACAGCTCGGCGATGCCCGCTACATTCGTGACGGTGCCGGAGCCGGCAAGGCTGAAAGCGCCGCGGGCATAGCTCCTGCTCGCCGCGCCCGTGAAGTTCACGCCTTCCAGGGGAACGAAGGTAAGCGACAGGGAACCTGTGTGGGAAGTGTCTTCATAGGGCACCGCGTTTTCAAGGACAAACTCCCCGAGGCCGTTCCGGAAAGTGACCGTCTGGTCGACGTTGTTCTTGTAAAAGGCATAGCTTGCCGTTGCCGAGGTCCGGCTGCCGAGGATCACGGTCATGCTGGCCAGTGCCTGGTCGCGGTCGGCATCCCGTGTCCCCCCGCCCAGCGGCGCAGTCAGCTGGTCCCGGGTCTCGCGCAGGATGCCGTAGCTGAGCAGCGTATTGAACCAGGTTGCCGGCGTCCACGTCAGCGATGCCCGCGCCGAGGAGGCATTGTCGGGATCGGTGGCGTAGCTCGGATTGTCCACCTCGGTCTGGCTGTAATCGGCGCGGAAGTTCAGCTTCCGCATGACGCGGTACGTCAAGCCGAGCTTTGCCGTGGTCCTGGTGGTGCTCTCCGGAAGGAACCAGAAGTCAGGAGCGCTGGCCGGCGGCGCGGCGATTTCGGTGTTCAACGTTCCCCTGGTGCGGTCGATCGTGTCCGTGCCGTATTCGCCCCGGACCGTCAGGCGATTCGTTGCCCGGTACCTGAGCACGCCGGTCACCACGTCCCGCGTCGACGAGAGCGAATCGCGGACATTGTAGGTTTCCAGTCCCGTCACCGTCACTGCATCCACGGTATCCGGGTTCGTCACATCGGTCTCAAAGTGCCGGTATTTGACCGTCACGATCACGCTCGTAACGGGCATAAACATGAAATCGCCCGCGGTGTTCGTAAATTGCGCTTCTGCACGGCTGTCTTCGTTCTTCCGGTCCCCGTCGGAATAGGTCCCGGAAAGCACCAGCCTGCCGGAATAGGAGGTGTGGAGCTTCACGGTATCCGAGGAGGACGTGAGATCGGGCACCAGGTTGTGCGGGATCGCCGTGCCTGAAGCGTCGTCGAAGAGGACCTTCTGGTCCGAGGCTTCGAACCGCTTCTCGCCATGGCTGTAATCCGCCTCTATCCAGCCCAGGTGGCTGTTCACGCCCACGCGGTACTCCTCGGTGTTCCACTCGATGTCCCGGGACTCGGAGACCTTGTGCAGCCCGCCCATCCGCAGGAACCGCTGCTGGATCGTACCCTCCCGGTCGATGGTCCGCACATCCGCGTACAGATGGAGGGGAAAATCCGGCGTTTTGAACCGGACAAAGGCCCTGCTCAGTTGGTTCTCGATGGCGTATTGTTCTCCGGCAGTGAGGTCCGTGAAACTGGGCGAAGCGGTCACCGGATCGTCCTGGCCGAAGGTGTAGTGGTTCAGATTGTGGTGCAGGCCGCGGGTGTATCCGGTGAATACAACCACGTCCCGGTAGGAATAGTCCATTTCAGCAAAATAATCTTCCCTGTTCAGGAACGTGGATTCGAGCACGAAGCGGTGCGGGAGCGGGTCCCATTCGAAGTCGAGGCCGCCGGCAAGCGAGGAATCCAGAAAATAATACTCCCCGGCCACGGTATTGCCTGTCTGATTGATGCCGTACCAGCCGCCGGTGACCTTCACCTCCGGCAGGGGGGCCTGCTCGGCTGCCTGCTGCGCCTCAGCCGCGGAGGCCCAGAGCATCGCGAACGCCAGTATCAAAAGAATGTTCTTCATGTGTTTGAGCCTCCTCTACTGTATAAAGTTGCCCTTGCCGCTGGGCGAGGGCAGATCCGATCCATGGATCTGGGAATGACAGTCCGAACACCGCGTATAGACAGCCCGTTTCTGCTCCGCCGTGGTCGTGCCCGCGATCGGGTGCGACGGATGGCACTGCAGGCAGAGGAAGGGCTCCCGCGCGGTAAGCAGGTTGTTGTTCACCGAGCCGTGGGGCGTGTGGCATGCCCGGCAGTCGTCGGTCAGGTCCGCGTGCTCGTAGAGGAAGGGCCCTTCCTTCTCCGTATGGCACTGGGTGCACGTCTCTTTCACCGTATCCCTGCGCAGAAGCTTGTCGGCGCTGGCGCTGCCGTGCGCGTCATGGCAGTCCGTGCAGAAGACCTTTTTTTCCGGGACCGGGTGATGGTTCGGCAGGCTGAAGGCGGCCTTCACGTCCTGGTGGCACCGTTCGCACATCGCGGCGGTGTCCCTCACCTTGACCTTCAGGTTATGGCTGCCGTGGATCCGGTGGCAATCGGAGCAGGACACGTCGTTGATGCTGTGTGTGCTCGCGTTCCAGTTGTGCAGGTTGAAGGTGGCATTGGCCGCGTGGCACTTGAGGCAGATGAGAGACTGTGCCGGGGCCGGGATGTTCTTGATATCGACGAGCGTCTTGTAATCACAGGTCGTCTTTTTCCCCGCTTTTGCATCGGCCGCCAGCTTCTGCGGGGTAAGCTGCTCGACCGCCAGGCTGCCCGGCCCGTGGCAGCTTTCGCAGTTCACGAGCGGAAGTCCCGATTCCCTCGACAGCTGCGAACCCATCGTGGACATATCAAAATCACGCCGGTTCTTGTCGTGGGCGTGGCACGCCTTGAGGCAGTTGTCCGTGCCGATGTAGTCGGCATCCAGCCGCCCGACGATCAGCTTTTCGTACTCCTTGATCGGCAGGATCGGCCTCGACTCCTTGAGCGCCGCGCACCCGGCCGCAAAGAAGGCACCCAGGACCGCGATCGCAAGCCATTTTCGGTATTTCATAAATCGTTCCATTATCAAACCTCCTTTTCCTGAGTTACGGCCGCTCGGCGGCAATGTAGGGGGTTGCGACCCCGCCGTTCAAGAGATATTCCAAGGCTCCCGCCTTATAGGTCGTGCCGCCCGGAAGCGCGTTCAGGGTGAGGCCCACGGAATAGTTCATTTGGTTGTCATCCAGCCAGTCTATGGAATCGTAGATCAGCCTTTTCGCATAGTACCGATTATGGGCATAGGCGCCGGGGTCGTGATCGAGCAGATTGAAATTGAAGGCTGCGCCCATATTGTTCTTGCCGGTCGTATTGCCCGTGGTATCCGTGTCCACTGCCTGCACGGGATAGTCGGGGGTAGTACCGGTCACCCAGGTCTTTATCGCGTGTTCGACGTAGGTCACCGGGTCCTTCAGACCGCGCAGTATGGTGTATTCCGCAGGACTCGTATTTGTTACCCCTTTGTAAGGCCTCTGCAGCGATATCGACCCTGTCGCAACGGATGCGATGGAATAGTAAGCTCCGTCATCATTCACGCGGAACCGGTCCGCGGGTTTCCCGAGAGAAGAACCCGTCACCCCGCTGGCGATCCAGTCAACGCCCGTTCCGGTCACGATGGTGCTATTGTACGTGACCGAAACCGTTCCCCCCGATATGATGCTGCCGTCCCTTATCTTGTAGAAATAGGGATGTGCCTCGGCATAGTAGTAACCCCGCTTCTCGAGCTGGACCTTGAAAGCATCCATTGCCTCTTCGAGCTGTTCCTTCTGAGCATGAACCACCTCGATCACGGCATCGTTCGGACCGTGGCAGCTGGCATTGAAACAGACCTTGCTCGTGATCCCCGTTATCGTCACTACCGGCTTGGAAATGATGCCTGTAGTCGAAAGACCACTCGTGCCCGTCCGGCCCACCGGCAGGAACAGGTGATTGCCGTTCTTATTTTCTCGCGACATGTGGCAGCCCACGCAGGGTCCGTTCGTGCCCGTCCCCGGCTCTGCCGACGTCCCGATTTGGTAATGCCGGAAGTCGCTCTTGTTCTCGTAGTTCCTGGTGGTAAAGGTGTAGCCCGTAGCCCTGAAGACCGTGCCCCCCGCCCCCAGGTAATGGGAATTGACGAAGGACAGCGTCTCATTCGCAAAATTGACCTGCGGCACTCCCGGCTTGTTCAGGTTCTTTATCGTGTCGCCGCTCTCCCGCGCCGTATGGCAGGCCATGCAGACGTTGGAACCCGCAACATCAGGATAGGCATGGGAAGCTTTTGCATAGGTGGCTTCAGGATAGGTGCTCGTAGGATAAGTCGTCGTAAGATCATAGTCAGCCGTGACAGCGCCGGGATTCCTGAGAGTGCCCTTGTTGTCCGTATGGCAGCCGTTGCACTTCAGCATCTCGGGCTTGAAACCCGGATCGTAGGGAATGCTCGTCCTGGTGCCGTCGCTGATCGCCTCAGCCGTTTCGAGGTCGGATGAACGCAGCGCATCAGCATAGGCGCTGAATCCGCTCGTGGTGTGACAGCGCTGGCATGCTTTTCGTTTATTGTATATGCCCTGCGTCGGTTCGCCGCATCCTGCGGCACTGGTGCCGTCACAGCTCCAGTTGTAATAAGCCCAGGCGCCCTTGAAGAACCCCGACGGGTCGGATGAATTCTTGCCGTAACGGTCGGCATGGGCAGACTGTGCCCACTCCCGGTTTATGTCGGCAGGTTTATGGGGGTTATGGCAGTCGATGCATACGCGGTCGCGGCTGTAATCCATGGCATACCCCGTGATGGACGGACCGGAGGAAATATTGTTCGATCCCGACTTGCTGGACCAGCTGTTCGGGACCGCGGAATGGGTATCGGTGATGGTGTACTCCGTGCCGCTCTTGCCGCTCGCCACGGCATCGGCGCCCACTTCATGTGCTGCGACCGTAAGAGTGCCGGAGGAATCGAGCAGTTCGTGACAGGAGGTGCACGTAACGAACATGCCGGACACGGTAACCGTCGGGCCGCTTCCAAGCACGGTCCCCGTCGAGCCGTTTGAAAGCAGGTGGATAGGGCCCATGCCGCCTGCGCTGACATGCAGGCTGCCCGGGCCATGGCAGGCTTCGCAGCCGACCACCGGTCGGGGTTCATTGCCGAGGGTGCCTGCGGCTGTGATATTGCCGCTATCTCCGGTGCGGTCGTGGCAGTTTGCAGTGCAGCCGGCGATCTGCCCCACCGCAGGATTCCCGATGCTGCTGTCGTCCCCTGGAGCATCCAGGTTCGCGTGTTTTGTCGTAAGCCAGTCGGCGGCCACCCGCGTATGACAGCTCGCGCAGGCGCTCACTCCCGCCGTCGGCGTTGAGGACGAGAGAAGACCGCCCGATCCGACAGGCATGGTTTCCTGGCTGCTGGATCCGCAGCCCTGGACCGCGAGGGCAAACAGCAGCATGACCAGGAGCACGGTTCCCGTTCTGCTTCTTTGCTTCCATTCCCTATTCATTGCGTTACCTCCCCCTAACAATTTCAGCAGCGACATCCGGAATGGACACCCGCTTTCCAGCCGATTCCCCATTCCGCATGCCGTCGAAACTACACGCCCAATGCCTTCTCCACATCGAGCAGGATATACAGCTTGTCGTTCTTCCGCGCTATGCCTTTCAAGAACTCCGCCCCGCGCTCGATGGTGTCCGGCACAGGCCGTATGGCGTCCGGATGGATCCGGACCACTCCCGTGACCCGGTCCACGACTATGCCCGTATCTTCGTCGTTCAGGCTCAGGACCAGGATGCGGGACTTTTCATCGCGCAGGCCTGCGGGAAAGCCGAGCCGCGTGCAGAGATCGATGACCGGCAGGATGGGCCCGCGAAGCGAGGTGACGCCGAGCACATAATCGGGCGCATTCGGCACCGAGGTGAGATCTCGGTTCTTCAGCACCTCCTTCACGTCTTCGACGAGCACTGCGTATTCTTCAGCGCCCAGGCGGAAGGAAAGCATCTCGAGCTCCTGCACCTGCGGCTCTGCCTTCTCGCCTGCCTCCGGTAGAACAGGAGGCTGGTCCTGTTCCGGCCCGGCGGGAACATCCGGTCCCGCCGCTGTCGCGAGTGCTCCGGACGGCTCGGCCAGCGCCGCTTCGGGCTGCCTTGGCGGTTCAGGCGGCGCGGCAGGCTGCTGTTCCGCCGCGGTGGCCGCCTCCTGCTGCTCCTTTATTTTCTGCTCCCGGGCGCGCTCTGCTGCTTTTTTCCGGGCTGCGAGAATATCCATGAACGCTATCGCTCCATTCCAAATTGCAAAGTGCAAAGTGCAAATTTCATGAAGCGCTTTTCCTCTCCTGCAGTTTGCACTCTACATTTTGCATTTTGCATTTTGAAATCGTCAGCCGTCCTTGACCACGCTCTCGATGATCTCCTGCGTGATCAGGGGAGCGTCCTTTCCGAATGCTTCGATCAGGGCGTTGCCCGCGATGATGTTGATGCGCCGGGGCACTCCGCCGGTCAGTTCGAATATGCGGCCGACAGCCTCCTCCTGGAAAAGCTCGGTTTCCCTGCCCGCCACCCTGAGCCGGTGCTTCACATACTCCTGCGTTTCGCCGGCGTCGAGCGGGCCCAGGTGGAACTGCATGCTCACCCGCTGCCGCAGCGCACGGTACTGTTTCCGGTCCAGCCGCTCCCTCAGCTCCGTCTGTCCGATCAGGACCAGTGCCAGCAGGTTCCGGTCATCGAGCTGAAAGTTCGTGAGCAGCCGGAGCTCTTCGAAAGTCGCCTTCGTGGGGATGAGCTGGGCCTCGTCGATGACCAGCAGTGTCCGCTTTCCTGCTTCGTAGAGCTCGTACAGCTTTGCGTTGATCCCCTCCAGCATACCGTGGCGCTGCCGGCCCGCGTCCTCGATGCCGAGTCGAAGGGCCACGATCTGGAGCAGCTGCGCCGGCGAGAGCCGGGGGTTGATGATCAGGACCGGGTGATAGCTCCGGTCCAGGGAGTCGATAAGCGCACGGGAAAGGGTGGTCTTGCCCGAGCCGATGTCGCCGGTCAGCAGAACGATGTCCTGTTCGTCCACGGCAAGCTGCAGCCGCGCCAGCGCCTCGGCGTGCTTGGCGCTTTGAAAGAGGAACCGGGGGTCCGGTGTTTTGTTGAAGGGCTTCTCCCTTAATCCGTAAAATTCTTCGTACATACACGTCCATCGCGAGCAGGCGGAGACAGCCTTCACTCCGAACTCCGAACTCCGAACTCCGAACTCCGAACTGCAATTTTTTTACCAGGCCCGACCTTCTATCTTCTGATCCCCGCCGTGCGCTTGAGCACTCCCTCCATCAGCGATTCCACATCCAGCACCAGGACCACGCCGCGCTTGTCCCCCAGCTCGGTTGCCCCGGCAATACCCGGCAGGTCCGCCAGCCGCTTGCCGAGCGGCTTGATCACGATCTCCTGCTGGTCGCGCAGGGCATCGACGGCGATGCCCAGCCGGCGCTCGGCAAGGCCGACAACGATCAGGTAGAGCGCGGCATTGCCCGGCCGGGGCGCAAGACGGAAGGCCCTGGTCAGCCGGAGCAGCGGGACCGTCTCGCTGCGGATGGCGATCACTTCGCGCGTCTCTACGGTCTCCACCTGTTCCTCGGTCGTCTGGAGGATCTCGAGCACGGAGCTGAGCGGGACCGCAAAGACCTGGTCTCCTGCCTCCACGATGAGGGCCTTGATGATCGCGAGCGTGATGGGAAGGGTGAGGGTGAAGAGCGTGCCTTCGCCGGGCTCCGTCTCGATATCGATCATGCCGGACAGCTTGGACAGGTTCTTCTTGACCACGTCCATGCCGACGCCGCGTCCGGAGATCTCCGTGACCGACTCCCGCGTGGTGAAGCCGGGGAGAAAAATGAGGTCCAGGACGTCCTTGCGGTCCCTGGCGGGATCCAGTCCGTGCTCGGGCCCGACAATGCCCTTCTCCACGGCCTTCGCCAGGATCTTCCCGGCGTCCATGCCCGCGCCGTCATCCTCCACGGTGATAACAACATGGTTGCCTTTGGGGAACGCGGAAAGCGTGACCAGGCCCTGGTCGGGCTTCCCGCTCGCGCGACGGACGTCGGGAGGCTCGATGCCGTGGTCGATGGCGTTCCTGATGAGATGCATGAGGGGATCGGCAAGGTCCTCGATCATCAGCTTGTCGAGCTCCGTCTCTTCGCCGGTCAACTGAAGATCTATCTCTTTGCCCGCTTCCTTCGCGTAGTTCCTTACCATCTGCGCAAGGCGGGTGAAGATCTGGCCGATGGGTACCATCCTTACCTCGAGGATCCCCTCCTGGAGCTCATTCAGCTTGCGCTCCAGCCCCCGGTGCGCCTTATGCAGTTCGGCTGCCGTGCCCGACTGAGTGTGCGTCTTGAGCTCGCGCACGATGCGGCCGATGATGTTCTTGAGCAGGTGCATCTCGCCGACGGTGTTCATCAGGCTGTCGAGCTTGTAGATATCGACGCGCACCGTATTGCTGACGGACCGGAGTCCCGTCTCCTGTCGCGGCTCTTCGGTCTTGCGGCCTTCGATGTAGGGTATCGGCCTGAGAGCGAGGTTCGGCATGTCCAGGGCCGCGGACAGCTCGCTGCCGGACCGGGCAGTTCCGGCAACGATCGTGAACCCGATGCCGCTTCCCGCCGCTCCCGCCGTGGGCAGGGTGCAGATGATCTCCGCGTTCTTCTTGAGCACCTCGTTCAGCGCCTTGATGCCCGACTCGAACTCGTTGATCTCGAAAGTTACCTGGACGGTAAAAAGATTGTTCCGCGCCCTGATGTTCTCCTTCAGCCGGTACTCCTCGTACTCGGTCAGCACCTGGAGCAGCCCGCGATCGAGGTCGATCCGGTTCAGCAGCGAACGGTCGCCGGAGCTGCTTGTCTTCGTCTGGAGAATCTGGTCGATGCGTCGGGCCATCGGCGCGATGTCCTCGGCCTCCTGCCGGGCCCCTGCCTGCTGCACCAGGCGGCCGAGCAGCGCCACGGCATCGAAGAGCACATCGAGAACGTTCCGGCTGAGCCCGACCTTGCCCAGACGGACCTCGTCAAGCAGGAACTCCATTTTGTGGGAGACCTCGGAGGGCGCCTTCAGGCCGAACATCCCGGCGAGGCCCTTGAACGAATGGATCGCGCGGAACAGGGCGTTCACCTGCTCCGGTGCCGGCCGTCCCGCGGCCTGCTCCGCCTCGAGGGCGAGCATGGTCCGGGAGGCGGTCTCGAGGATGTCCTCGGCCTCGGCCAGAAAATCCTTTATGGTTCGGTCGGATTTTGCCATGGTCTCGCGTCAGGTTGCGGATCGGGATCCCGGTCCCGGTAACATGCCGGACCGCTCCCGTGTCCCCCGATCCCCGTTCCGCTTCCCTGCTGCTTATTTCCCTTCCAGGGTCTTTCTCACTGCCGCCATCAGGTCTTCCTTCGTGAACGGCTTGATCACGTAGCTCGATGCGCCGAGCGCAAGGCCGCGTTTCTTGTCCTCATCGCTCTTCTCGGTGCTCACGATAAGGAGCGGGATCTCCTTGTATGCGGGATTGGACCGGACAAAGCTGATCAGCTCCAGCCCGTTGATATCGGGCATGTTGATGTCCGTAACGATCAGATCGAACCGGCGCGTGGGAAGCGTCTTGAGTGCCTCGAATCCGTTACCCGCCTCGACGACGAAAAAGCCGCCGGCCTCTTCCAGCGAGACGCGCATCATCGAACGGATGGCCTTTGAGTCCTCGACGACCAGGACGTTCCTCATCTGCGCTCCTTCTGGAGCTCGGCGATCCTTTTTTCGAGCAGGGCCTTTTCCAGGGCCATGCCCGCCTGGTTCATGAAGATCTCCAGGGTGTCCACGCCCCTGATCGGCTTCCTCTCCGGCAGATTGTCTCCATAGACCACGAGCGCGATCTTCCCGTCCACGATGAGGGGTATGGCAAGCACCTGATCGGGCATTGCGCCTCCGAGTTCGTTCACGAGGTACTTGTTGCTCTCGGTCTGTTCCAGCGGGCCCAGGTAGAGCCTGCGCATCTCGATCACGTTCATGAACAGGGAGGGCTGGTTCAGGGGGATCTTGATATTGCGCACGACCTGGTCCGCGGACTGGCCCTTGAGCTCGATGCCGAACTGGCCCAGGCCGCGCACCTCGTCCCGCTTGGCCATGAACAGGATGGCGCGGTTCACCACCTCGCTGGCGTAGCGCAGGATGAGCAGCGTCACTTCCGCGGTCGCCGTGGGGAACCGCAGTTCATCGAACATGGATTTGAGGGTGGTCAGCTCTTTTTGCGGTGTTTCGGTCTCAATACGGTTGCGGAATTCCTCTTTGGCAGGTTCGTATGATACGTGGGGGGCGGCAGGCGGTGGAGGCGGGGGCGCACCGGGCGCCTTGGGCGCGGCTGCCGGTTTGGCAGGCATCCCTTTCCGGCGCTCGTCGAGGATCCGCGTCCCCTCCATCAGCAGGTATTCGGCGTTGATGCCGTGCTTGAGCAGGAACTCCTGGGTATCGATCTCGATCTTGTCCTTGGGGGCGATCTCACCCAGCTCGAAGTTGAAAAAGCCCTCTTCCCAGGCGAGCAGGTCGTAAATGATCTCTTCGATCTGCTTGCGGACCACCCCTTCCAGGGTCTGGGCAGGCACGGCCCCCATTTCGGTCAGGATCATGCCAAGGGGCTTGTCGGACCCTTTTCGCTGCATGGCCAAGGCCTGCGAAAGCACGGTTTCCGAGATCATACCCTGCGACACCAGCATATTGCCGAGGGAGTCGCGGATGCTGTCGCTTCCCGCCTGGATCACCTGGCCGTCCTTGAATACAACCATGCCGGTGCCCTTGCGGCTCCGCACGATCAGCGTCCCGGTCTTTTTGCTCAAGCTGATGATCTGAAAGATATCGGGCAGCGCGAGATCTTCCAGTCTGCCGACAAGACTCATGAATTCTCCATACTTAGCATTATCGACAAATTATAGCAGCTTGAGTGAAAAAAGCAAGATTTAATAATCGGTTAGAGAGAAGAGCGAAGCTTGGTGAGGAAGTCTTTCGTTGCAGAGTTGTTAATACTTTTGATTATATTTTTTGCTTGTATTCACTACAAAAAATGAACCGCTGACTGCAACCAAAGTCATATTATAACAGATCATAGCAGAAAATGTCGGACAAAATACCGATCAGCACGATTTTACGTGCTCCGGTAATTCTCGAACTGAAGCTCGATGCCGAATTCCTTTCCCTTCAAGAGCTGGATAACGGCCTGGAGATCGTCGCGGTTCTTGCCGGAAACACGCACCTGGTCCGCCTGGATAGAGGCCTGGACCCTGATCTTTGAGTCCTTGATCGCTTTCACGATCTCTTTTGCCTTGTCCGTGGGCACGCCCTGCTGAAGGGTGAGCCGCTGCCGGACGGTGCCGGCAAGGGCGGACTCCACCTTTCCGAAGGAGAGGTTCTTGGTCG
>Ga0154473_1180_pt3 | contig 13932 bp, 13 predicted proteins | sample RifGroC2_FD_115952 | JGI IMG/M metagenome (GOLD analysis project Ga0154473, IMG submission 115952) | Nitrospirae bacterium GWC2_57_9 | reverse complement strand
TCCCTCCGGATCTGAAATCATCCTTTTGAACTGACCATTGCCCTCACCTTTTCATGCCGGATAGCGCCTTCATGGGTCACGCAGGTCGAGCCGATGATCTCGTCATCGAAATCCAGGCGCAGGTTTCCGTCTTTTACGAGGTAGGTAAGGAACGCCAGGATGTTCCGCGCGTACATCTGGCTGGCCTGGTTCGAAAGCATGGAAGGCAGGTTCATCGGCCCGGAAATGATCACTCCCTGGTGCACCCTGTCGATCCCCGGCCGGGTCAGTTCGCAATTGCCGCCCTGCTCGGCCGCCATGTCCACGATCAATGCACCCGGCCTCATGCCCTCGACCATATCCCGGGTCAGCAGCAGCGGCGCCTTCTTTCCCGGCACTACAGCCGTGGTAATGACCGCATCCGCAAGCCCCACATGTTCCTTCAGCATTTCCCGCTCCCGCCGCCGGACCTCTTCGGGCACTTCCCTGGCATACTCTCCGGCTGAGCCGAATTCTCCGGCCGGGAGTTCCACTTCCAGGAATTTGGCGCCAAGGCTCTGGACCTCCTCCTTGACCGCAGGCCGGATATCGAAGGCTTCGACGATCGCTCCGAGACGATGAGCGGTTGCTATTGCCTGCAGCCCCGCGACCCCTGCCCCGAGGACCAGGACCCTCGCCGGAGGAATGGTGCCGGCTGCCGTGGTCATCATCGGAAAAAACTTGCCCAGGCCGCATGCGGCGACCAGCGCTGCTTTATATCCCGCGACCGATGCCTGGGACGTCAGGGCGTCCATGCTCTGCGCGCGGGCAAGACGCGGGATCAATTCCATGCCGAAGGCCGTGACCTTCCTTTGAGCCAGGCGCTTTACCGGCAAGGGATCGGTCAGGGGATTCAGGAACCCGATGAAGGCAGCTCCTTCGCGGATCAGGTCCGCCTCGTGCCCGGCCTCTCGCTCCTGCGGCGGGTTTACCTTGACCAGGATGTCCGCATCCTTCAGGAGGCGCTCCACGCCGGTCACGATCTCCGCGCCTGTCTGCACATAGGTTTCGTCCGTGAAAAAAGCCTCCGCTCCGGCGCCCGCTTCGACCCGCACCCGGAACCCGGCTTTGGTCAGCCTCGCTGCCGTATCCGGCGTGAGCGCTACCCTGCGCTCTCCCGCTCTTTTTTCTTTCAGGACCGCAATGATCATAATCGTGCCGCCTGTTGTCTTACTGCCCGGTTGACATCTTCTTTAATAATATTTTAGAACATTTTTGAGGCCGAAGACGGGGAAAAACCGACGAGTGGATTATGAGTAAAATTCGCGAGGAGATTTGCCGGCCTCGTGGGCATGGGGAGCGTTCCCAGGTGCGCTTCTTCTTGCCTTTCCAGCCGGATTATTGTATCTTCTGGAACACAGGGACACACAGGCTAAGCCCTTTTTTTGGCATTTACCTCTGCGTTCCATCTCAGCCGGGAGCTTTGTTCATCTGTAGCTGCTTTAGAAGCAAATATCGGTTTTTGGAGACCGTTAAGGAGAATTCCGTGGTTACCTTGAAAAAACCTTACGTTATAACGCGGGGAAAGGTCATCTTCGACTATTCCCACATTTACTGCGAAACCCCGGAAAAGCTGCTCAAAAGCGACCTCTTCCTTGAGATCGTCGAGCGGTTCATAGAACGCATCGCGTCCCGGGGAAGCTCACTCTTTGCCTTCCTGAAGGATAAGTCCCCTTCTGTGGAACGGAACCGCATGGCGGCCTATCTGACCACCGTGTTCCGGCTCCTCTCGAGCTACACTGCCGAAGAGATCTCGGCCATGAACAAGGAATACGACCCGATCCTGCGGGAGAAGGAGAAGCTCTTCGAGATCATCGAGGAGCTCTACAACTACTGGAGACGGTTCGAGCGGTTCATCTATATGGAAGCTCCCCAGCGCTCCAAGTACGCGAAGCAGAGCATCCATCACGCCCAGTTCATCAAGTCGAACGAAGAGTTCAAGAACCTCGTCCTGCATGTATACCGCCGGATCAGCGAGAACCTGATCGGCAAGAACCCCCGGGTCTACCGCCAGCTGCCTGCGGGCGCCAACATGGGCATGCTGCTCGAAAAAGCAGCCTGGAACTGTCCTGACCGATACGCGGTCCTCCGGGACATCCCCTTCATCAGGCTGACGCTTATCGAGCCCCCGGTCATCCTGTACCCCACCATGAACAAGCGTAAGGGAAAGTTCGAGGAGATACCGGACATACAGCAGGAGATGCTGACGCTCAACCCCGAGGAATGGTACTGCTATCCGGCAAAGGTGGGCGATCTGACCGCCTTCATCTATTTTCACCAGGATTTTTCCTCCCTGGCCCTGTCCATGTGCAATCTCTTCGAGATCGCCGATTACGAGGACATCGAGGCTCGTTCGCCCGAGATCGTGCTGGTCTTCGGCCTGCATACGCAGCTCCCCGGCGACACCGTGTTCTATGAGGACAAGACCAACAATATGCTGGTCGGCCTGGTCAGGCACACGGAGGAAGTGGACTATTTCGGCTATTTCAAGAAGATGACGCTGACCCTGCATAATATCGCCATGCTGAAGCGGGACCGCCTTCCCCTGCACGGCGCCATGGTCTGCATCAAGCTCAAGGACGGCGGCTCGGCGAATGTGGTCATCATCGGCGACAGCGGGGCGGGCAAATCGGAGACCATCGAGGCGCTCCGGATGCTTGCCGACGAGCACATTTGCGAAATGACGATCATCTTCGATGACATGGGCTCCCTGGGCACGGATGCCGAAGGCATGGTCAAAGGATACGGCACCGAGATCGGCGCATTCGTCCGGCTCGACGACCTGCAGTCCGGGTACGCCTACGAGGAGATCGACCGCAGCATCTTCATGAACCCCGACAAGACCAATGCCCGGCTGATCATGCCCATCACGCGCTATCATCATATCGTCAAAGGCTATCGCGTCGACATGTTCCTGTATGCGAACAATTACGAACAGGTGAACGACGACGTGCCTGCCATCGAATTTTTCACGAGCCCTGGCGAAGCGATCAGCACCTTCCGGAGCGCGGCGCGGCTCGCAAAGGGAACGACCGATGAAAAAGGCCTGGTGCACACCTATTTCGCCAATCCCTTCGGCGCTCCCCAGCGGAAAGAAGAGCACGAGAGGATCGCGAAGCAGTATTTCGACCGGATGTTCAAGGCCGGCGTGAAGGTGGGGCAGATCAGGACGCGGCTGGGCATCGGCGGGTTCGAGCAGACGGGACCGAAGGCCGCTTCCATGGAGCTCTTCAAAGAGATCAGGAAGAGCTGCAGGAGATAATAAAAAAGCGTCTCGCGCAAAGCCGCCAAGACGCAAAGGGAATCCTGAATTCGGGTCATGCTGGATCTGGTTAAATGCAGGAATTTGGCTTTAAGGCTTTAACAAGAAAGACGGGATGCTGTTTGGCCTTTCTTTGCGCCTTTGCGGCTTTGCGCGAGAACAAATCCTGTCTTTGGTCCTAGAAGGAAACGACAATGAAAGACATCCTCAAACTTCTGAACAATAACAAGGAATGGGCAGCACGGGTCCAGCAGGAAACACCGGGCTTCTTCACAAAGCTCCAGCGCCAGCAGAGGCCCAAGTACCTCTGGATCGGCTGCTCCGACAGCCGGGTGCCCGCAAACCAGATAACGGGCCTCCTGCCCGGAGAGGGATTCGTTCACCGCAACATCTCCAACCAGGTCATCAACACGGATATGAACCTGATGTGCGTTCTCCAGTATGCCATTGAGATCCTGAAAGTGAGGCACATCATCGTCTGCGGGCACTACGGGTGCGGGGGTATAGAAGCGGTCATGCAGAATAAAACGTATGGCCTGCTGGAGCATTGGCTCGACAACGTGATAGCCGTTCCGGACCGAGGCAGGATCACCCTCGACGAGATGTGCGAACTGAACGTAAAGACCCAGGTCGAGAGCCTGTCCCGGAATACCACGGTCCAGAAGGCCTGGAAGCAGAAAAGAAAGCTTTACATCCACGGATGGATCTATTCCATTTCCAATGGCCTGATAAAGGACCTGAACATAACGAAAAGCAATGCGCCCGGGAAGCGGCGTCCGCAGCAGCGATAACAGCCCGTTCGCACCACCTCCCCATCCCGAAGTGCACTTCCTACCCGGGCTCGACCAGCTCCGTCAGTTCTTCCGCGGGCAGCGGCTTGCTGAAGAGAAAACCCTGTATCTCGTCGCATCCGGCGCTTTTGAGAAAGGTCAGCTGGTCCTCAGTTTCGACCCCCTCCGCAATAACATTCAATCTCAGGTTGTGTCCCATCGCGATCACCGCGCTCACAATTGCCCGGTCGTCCTGGTCCGAACCGATACCCTTGATGAACGATTTGTCGATCTTGAGCTTATGGATCGGGAACCGCTTGAGATAATTGAGCGAGGAGTAGCCGGTGCCGAAGTCGTCGATGTAAATGCTTATTCCCATATCGTTCAGCCCCTCCAGGTTAGGCACCACGAGGTCGATGTCCCGCATCGCGGTGCTCTCGGGGATCTCTATATTGAGGTACCGGGCCCCCAGACCCGTTTCCCGAAGGATTCCCGATACTATTTCCAGAAACTGAGACTGTTCGAACTGCTGCGCGGAAAGATTTACGGTCACGCAGAGGTAATGAAGGCCCGCCGCATGCCATTTTTTCAGCTGCGTGCACGCCGTCCTGATAACCCATTTGTCGATCTCGGCGATGAAGCCGATCTCCTCGGCGATGGGTATGAACCGGCCCGGCTGCAGCAGACCGAGTACCGGGTGGTCCCACCGTACCAGAGCTTCCAGACACATTATTTCTCCCGTTTTGATGCTCACCAGAGGCTGATAATGAAGCACCAGTTCATCCCGTTCGATCGATTCCCGGAGGTTGCTCTCGAGAAGCAGCCGTTCGACGGTGCGCACGTTGATGGCGGAGTCGAAAAATTCATAATTGTTCCTCCCCGTTTCCTTTACGTGCGAGATGGCGACATCGGCATTCCTCAGCAGGCTCTCCGGATCGACGCCGTCTTCGGGGTAGATGCTGATCCCCACGCTCACCGTGATATACAGCGTGTGCCCATCGATCTCAAAGGCGGTCTGCATCGTATTTACGAGCTTGCGGGCGAAAGCGGCCGCATCCTCGGCGCGGCCGAGGTCTGAGACGAGAACGATGAACTCGTCGCTGCCGAACCGGGCAAGGGTGTCGCTTTTCCGGATGATGGATTTCAAGCGTTCTGTAATCAGCAAAACGAGCTTGTCGCCCACCAGGTGTCCCAGCGTGTCGTTGATGACCTTGAAGCGGTCGAGATCGATATGCAGCACCGCAAGCCGGTTGCCGTTGCGCTCTGCCTGTGCCAGTTCCAGTTCGAGGCGGTCCATCAGGTTCGCCTTGTTCGGCAGGCCCGTCGGAAGGTCATGATAGGCCTGATACCGGATGGTTTCCTCGGCCTTCTTTCGTTCGCTCACATCGCGCACGATCCCGATGAACAGGTGTCTGCCGTCCTTGACCACTTCTCCATAGGAAATTTCAAGCGGGATTTCCCGCCCGTCCTTGTGAAGGCCCGGACGCTCGATCGCTCCCCAGGGGCGGCGTTTCCCGCCGGTCGCAATGTGCTCTCGTACTCCATTCAGGTGCGCCTGCCTGAAACGCTCGGGCATCAGCATCGTGAGGCTTTTGCCGGTCAGTTCCGCGGCCCGGTACCCGAATATTTTTTCCGTTGCCGGATTGACGAACATGATCGTGCCTTCATCATCGACCGTGATTATCGCGTCCTGGGCGCTTTCCGTGATGACCCGGTAATGCTCCTCGCTCTCACGGAGCTTGACGGTACGTTCCTGGACCCTCAACTCGAGCTCATCATGGGCCCGGCGGAGAGCTTCCTCGGACCGCTTTCGATCGCTGATGTCCGAGATCACCATGCTCATGCGGGTGCCGCCGGTTTCATCGGGCTCCAGCTGCCGCAGGGAAAGGTGCACCGGGAGCGGATCGCCGGAAGCGCAGAGCAGGTTGATCTCCCTTCGACTCTCCCCCCGCTGCGCCGTCTCAAAAAGTTCGGGCAGAAGAGATCGGTCCCGGTCGCACACAAAATCCCGGAATGAAGCTCCGAGGATCCGCTCCAGCGGAAGCCCGAGCATTTTGGAAAAATGCTCGTTCGAATAGAGAATGACCCCGTTCGAGACGAGCGTTATGGCGCCTTCACTGATGCTCTCGAGAATCACCCGGTACGGCGTTTCGGCGCCCTTCAAGGTGAACACCTGGTCGCCCTGGTCCCCGGCAACGATCAGCGCATCCACTTCCCCGCTCCTGATCGCCCGGAGCGCTTCCTCCGCCTCATCCGCCTTCGCTCTCAGCTCCCGTATCTCTTCGATCAATTCACTTTTCTTTTTTCGAGTCATAACGCAGTGGAGCCCCCTCCGGCAGGAGCCGGAGGCTCCCTTCAACATCGCGACCTCCCGGCTTGCACCCGACGTTTACGGAGTGCGAAGCGCTAAGTGTCGGGCGAACTGCTTACTCGCGACGCCTCATTCTTCACGGGCGCGAGGAAGCGCTTTCCACCCCCGGTCTATACAGGGAGCCGGGGGATGCCAAGGCGCGGGATTGCATGAGGATACAGTGCCATGAGGTTCGACAGCTGAAATTCCGGGAAAAGCGCGATCATCGCCGTAATTCGCGGTGCGTTCCCAGGACGTTTCTTTTCAGCCCAGTGCCGGGGTGAACAAGTGATTTTCCCCGACTGAACCATAAAGAACATCATATTGGCAGCACAATACAGGTCTGCGGACACTTCTTTTTTGGCGCATTATAACTCACCATCAGGCATTGCCGAAGAGATTCTTGAACGGCAAAAGAAACCTGTAACAAGAGACAGGGGATTTTTCGTTAATGCATTAGTCGTATCACTGATGCTGTCTGAGGCAAATGAAGGCTCGTACAGGCTTCTGCAGGGCATGCCGATTCATAAGGTTGGAAACATCGCCGGATTTGCTCGCTATACCGTCTGCACCGGCGGCGTAGCGCGCCGGAACCATCCCTCTCACGCCCCTTTCCTTGAAGGAGAGGGGGGGCCGCACGATGCCCGCGCAGAAAAAAACTCTTGACCTGTCTACTACTTCATAGTTTATGCTACACTCCAGATGCAGGAGGTAAACATGTATACCATCGGACAATTGGCGAAAACATCCGCTCTCTCCCGCAGCACCCTGCTTTATTACGATTCCATCGGTCTTTTTTCTCCCTCCGGAAGAAGCAGTTCCAATTACCGGACATATACCGACGCCGACCGGGCACGTTTGGAACAGATCTGCACCTACCGAAGGACCGGACTGTCACTCAGGGATATAGGCAGGATCATGAAAACGAGAGGCAGGCAGGGCCTCGTTCCGCTTCTGGAAAAGCGGCTCGACGAACTGAGCCGGGAGATCCGCGCCCTGCGCAGCCAGCAGCATTTTATCGTAAAGCTGTTCAAGAACGACCGCGCGATCTCGAGGATCAGGGTCATGGACAAGGGGAGCTGGATCAAGCTGCTCGAGACCGCCGGGCTGGATGAGGCGGCCAGGGACAAATGGCACGCGGAATTCGAGAGACTCGCTCCCGAGGCTCACCAGGACTTCCTGGAAGCCCTCGGCATTCCGGTAAAAGAGGTCGCGCTCATCAGGAAGTACTCGCGAGGCGGACGGCGGGAATAAGGCATTTCTCTGTAATTGCTAATTTCTAGTTCTTAATTGCATTTCCACAGGAGGTTTAGATGAAAAACCGGATCATGCTGGGGTTATGGAAGTACATGCTGAATGTCCCGACCTTCCTTTTGGACCCGAAGAAGCAGCTGATGCGCGAAAAAATGAGATTCGGGGCTGCCATGGGTTTTATGACCGAAGACCATCGCCGGGTGCATCATTTCGCGGTCAAAGAACTTCCCCACGTAAAGCAACCCCTCTCCCCTGATTTGATCGCGCAGAAGCTTGATCTATCCCGGGACGAGGTCGTGTCCGTTCTGACCGACCTTGAAAAGCACATGACCTTCCTTTTCAGGAACAAGCAGGGAGAAGTAACGTGGGCCTATCCGGTGACCGTGGACAAGACGCCCCATCACCTGACGTTCAGCTCCGGCGAGCAGGTCTACGCGGCTTGAGCAGCGGACGCGTTTGCCACGCCCTTCGTGCAAGGGCGCCTGCGGAACGAGCAGCTTACGGTCGCGGTCCGGACCGAATGCGCACACTGCAAAACTCCGATGGAGCTGATGATCGACAGCGATCTGAATTACACGGTCAGGGAAAGAGGCTGCGAGCCCATGATCTTTATGCCCGATGTGGACCTCTTGGATCTTGATGACGAGAACATCATCAACGCGTTCTGAAAAGAGACCGTCTTCTTCTGGTCAGAAGAACACGCGAAAGAGCACCGAAGGAAAGTACACAGGCTGCGAGGGGTATATTTGACCGCGGAGCAGATGAAGGAAGGGACGAAGATCATCCAGAGCGTGCTGTTCGGGTTTCAGCAAGGATCTGCGCATCAAAAAGTTCGTGAAGCCCGAGCCGCAGGAACTCCTGCAGCTGCTCAAGACCAGGTCGAAGCAGAATAAAAATGAATGATCGAGTCGGGCAAGGCCGCCCATCCTGGAGCACGTGAAAACAAAGCGAGGAGCACTGTAGTGGCGGCAAATTTTAGATACTTTAGTACTTTTTTTTTATCCCTCGTTTCCTCCTTGACTTTGCATCTCCTAAAACTTAATATGTCCCGCGTTCTTCAATAACTTGCGGTTTCAAGGAGTTTTTTTACATGCTGAATAAAGTTCTGATACTCGATGATTCTGAACCCCTCCATCAGATCTACAAGGTCACTCTCAACCGGTACAAATGCGAGATCATCGCCGCGTTAAAAAGAGAGGACGGACTGAAGAAGCTCGAAGAGCACGCCGGTGTGGATCTGATACTGGTCGACATGAATATGTCCCTCTCCCGCATGAGCGGTCTTGAATTTATCAAAGCGGTCAAGGCGCGGCAAGACTGCGGCGATGTTCTCATTGTCCTGGTAGCCACCAGGGGCAGAGAAGACGATGCAAAGGAAGCTCTCCCCTTTGCAAACGGCGTTCTCGTAAAACCGTTCACGTCGAATGAAGTGCACAGGCTGATCGAAAAGCTGTTTCCGCAGGCTGTTTCCGCCTGAGCCGGGGAATCCGCGATCATCGCGGGCGGGCAGTTCTGCCTGGTTGCCATTTCCGCAGTTGAATACATTGACGGGAAAGCAGTTCTGCCCCCTCTGATGCGGGACGAACCTTACGCCGCTTTCTTCACTGCATATTCAACCACGCCTTGAAAATCCACGACCACGGCCGGTTCATTCCCGACCACCCAGGCGTCATGGCCTGTCGGCAACAGATCTGTCGCGTCGGGATCAGAGAGAAGGATCAGTTTGATTCCCTTCCTGCCGATTAACCGACCTGTGGATACCTCCTCTTCCACGAGCAGGCCGAGGAAGCAGGAAAGCAGCAGTCCCATGGCGGAGAGCGGTGAGAGGAACCGGCTCGCAAGATTTGCCGCAAGCAGGCTGAAGCCGCCGGTCCTGCCTTGTGATGCATGGTGGACTTCCACGGCCATGCCGACTACCGCGAACATCTGGAAGAATGTCAAGAGCCGGGAAATGATGTCATCGGTGTCGAAGCGTGTGGAATACACCGTATGTCCGGCCCAGACCCAGAACACGGGAATGAACAGCCCGGTGAACACGAGCATGCCGGGGACCGAGTGGTCCTCCGACAATGCGTTGGAACGGTTCATAAAACTGAGGCTGCGTGGCCTCCGCTAAAATCGAATTGTTACGCCCTCTTCCGCGGACTTCGCGTCTCTGCGATAAACAAGCTTTTTCACGTTTCGCCTTGCTTCCCGGTTCAGATTTGTATCTAAGACTGTGTATTCTGTCCGAAATTGACGCTGAGCGGGACAGGACCCGGTTTTGATCGTGGTTATCCCACGGTTCATGCAGCGCACTTTCGGGCGATTATCGTGTGTTCAAGCGCCGCGCGGTCCCAGTGACCGAGCCCGGCAGCGGCTTCATAAGTGCTCTGGAGGAATTCGAGAAGTTTGTCGTCCGGGGATTTCGCGGTGCGGACCGCGTCGTATGGCAGAATGAATTCGCGGAGATCGCTGTTGTAGAACGCCTCATCCGGCCGGACCCGTGCTGTTGCAAACCCAGGCGGTTGCGGATAGGCATAGGAATAGAAGAGAGGATAAGGAATGGCGCCCCCGCCCGGCCAGAACCCGCAGCTGCACACTTCGTGGGAATAAGCCTCCCGCGTAATCCAGTCCGGCAGATGGGGGATCCCGCCCGGATGTTCAGGGGCCTTTCTCCCTGAAAACCGGGTGACTGCCAGGTCGGGTCCGCCCCAGAAAAAGTGCACCGGGCTGCATTTGCCGATGAACCGTGCACGGAATTCCTTAAACACCCGGTCCGCCTGGACGAGGACCCTCCAGAAGCGGTTGGCGTATTCGCGGTCGTAGGTCCGGTGGATTTCGTCCCTGTCAAAGGAAATCGGGTCAGCAACCTCGTTCGGCAGTTTACAAATGCTTACCTGCAAGCCGAATTTTTTCAGCTCATCAATCAATTTCCGATAGAATGCCGAGACAGGCTGCGGGTTGAGCAAGACCCGGCCCGCGCCGCCGTCATTCGTCTGCACCGTCAGACAGTGTTCCACGAAATCGAAATCCATCTGGAAGGTCCGCGTTCCATAGGGTATAGGCGATGTAGTAAGGCCTCGCGCGGTCACATACAAAGTGACCGACCAGGAGTGATTCATCCAGGGACTTTGTGCAAGCCGGATCTTGCCAACGATCTGCATCCACAGGTGCAATGTCGCATAGGTCCCGCTCCAGGCCTCCAGGGGCAGGCTCGGCCATGCTTCCGATCTTGTGTTGCCGGGCACGTTCATTTTTTCTCCTGTCGCGGGATCATGTTACAAGTTTATCTCGAATTTGCTGATGCCCTCGATCGTAATGTGATTTATGAACCTTATCGCTTCAACGGATCCCCTTCTCCCTGAACGGATGATATTTCATCAGGTATCGCCCTTTCCCGGCGCGCGAGCAGGATGAAAGGAACGGCCAGCGCCTGGATCGCCGCGCTGCCGGCATAGGAGGCCGGGTAGCTCCAGGCGTCCGCAGCCTTGCCGAGTACGGGTTGAACAACAACCCCTCCGCTCGAACCCAGCAGGGAGTCGAAAGACAGCACCGTGGCGCGTGCCTGGGAAGGGATAAGACCATTCAGATACGCCTTGCGTACAGGCATGACTGCGGAGAACATCAGTCCCCAGAAAATCAAAAGGACCATGGCCGTCCAAAAGTGCGGAATGAGCCCGATAAGCAGCAGTGAGGCAGTACTGAGCAGGGTACCTGCCAGGAGTATCGAAGTGCGCCTGCGAAAGATGCGGGTGACCCAGGGCACGAGCAGCCCTCCGGCGATCTGCGCTCCACCGACCGTTGCAGCGGCCAGCCCGGCGATGCCGTACGCTTGATCGTTGCCGTACAGCTCCAGCAGGTAAGGCTGCATCGCGTAAAAAGCGTAAATGGAAACGCCATCAATAAAAGGCGCTGCAAGCATGACCCATCTGACCGGCGGGGTTCCCAGCCCGTGCCGGAGGGAGCCCCTCAAGACACTCCTTACCTCTTCAAGCAGGTGTTTGCCGCGGGAGGGGATAAATCCCGTGTCCCGCATCAAGAAAAAGGCGAATGCGAAGGTGACGCAAAGTATCACTGCGCGAACAAGATACGGGATTCCCAGGTTGGTTGCCTCCGCTAGTACCCCTCCGGCGATGGATCCGCCCAGCATCGCGGACCCTTCGATGATCTCGCCTTTGGCAAAAACCCCATCCAGACTTCCCTTAAAACCGCTGAACCGGAGCGCATCGACCAGCCAGGCCTCGACCGCTCCAGAGAAGAACGTAAAGCCCAGACCGAGGAACAGGGAAGTAAACGCCCAGGCCCAGAAGGGCGCGGACACGCGCCACATCAGGAGATAGAACAGGGTGGAGATGATGAGCGTAACGGTGCCGTACAGGTATGACGCTCGCCGGCCCCGGGTGTCGGCAAGAACGCCCGTCGGCACCTCGAAGAGCACGAACCCCGCGGTAAAGAAAGCGTTTGCCGCGAAGGCTTCCAAATTGGTCAAGCCTGCATCCAGCAAAAAGAGCGTATTAATGCCCCAGATGAATGAAGCGGCGAGAGTATGCAGCAGAAGCAAAAACAGGTAAATGTTTTGGATCCTCCGGGAAGAGGCGGCCTCCTCGCTCGGGGCCGTTTTCCCCCCTTCCCGAGACAGCCTTTGACAGATCTTGAGCGAGCAACGCAATCGCCAGTCCGACATGCCGGCTCCCTTTATGCAGCCGCAGGCCGGCGCTTATCTCGCTGCCGCTTTGCCACGGCCCGCTCAAGCGCGTCGATGAAGTCAGGCCAGCCGCCGAGAAAACCGTCGCGCTCCTCCGCTGTCTGAAATCCGGTTTCTTTCATCGTGAAAAGCGTCTTGTTTCCCTGCTTCTGAAATGTCACGACAAAATCAGTATCAAAGCTTGCCGCATCGGGCCACATGCGCGTCATCCTGAAGACAAGGCGATGCGGAGGCTCGATCTGGGCGAAGATGGACACGGCTCGATAGGGCCGGGGGTCCTTCTCGGGGCCGAAGGAAAGGTCCCACCTGCCGCCCGGCCGGAGGTCGACCTCCGAAGTGACGGCCCAATCGGGCCGATCAGCGCGGAACCACTCCCGGTGCGCATGGGGATCAATGAAGGCTCCGAATACCTCGTCCGGAGTCGAGTCGAAGACCCGCTCCAGCTTCAAATCGTAGCTCATCTTTTCCTCCTTCCTGAATTCGACCTCTACAATGGATTTTTGAGTCTGAAGCGTGGTTTCTTTAGTGGAGCCCCCTCCGGCAGGAGCCGGAGGCTCCCACAAATAACGCGACCTCCCGGAACTGCTTACTCGCGACTTCTCGTTGTTGCAAGTCGCGAGTAAGCGCTTTCCACCCCCGGCGGGAGCCGGGGGATGCCAAGGCGCGGGATTGCATTATCAGTCTTAAGGCTGTGAGTTCCGTGGGCTTCATAAAAAAGAGGCTAAACAAAATATATCAGGCTGATTTCCATTGTCAAATCTGCCGCTGTGGGTTATCGGGCATACTATCGTCCCGCGGGAAATGCGCTCGATCCAGACTCGATCCAGAATTGAAGCTTCCTGCAGCAAATGAGGTTACCTATAGGCATCTGCAGGGAATTTCGATTCCTAAGGCTGGAACACCCTGCACTCGCGGCAAGCACTCGTAAACGCGGGTGCAAGTCATTATCGGGTTCGCTCGCTAACCCCCTTCACTCGTGGTTCCACTCGTAAACGCTGGGGGCAAGTCCCCGCAGCAGGCTGCGGGGGATGCGTTCACCCAGAATTCAATTTTTTATTGCAATGTTTTATAATACAGAGGCGGAAGTGAGGGAGAAAAAAATCTTCTCGCAAAATTATGGTAAGGCGCACTGGTTATGACTTATCGTATTCTTGCCGATATCACCGTTCTTGTTCATTTTCTCTGGATAGTCTTCCTTATTGCGGGCGCCTACTGGGGCAGGAAGTATCGCGCAGTCAGGAACGTTCATCTTGCAGGGATGGGATTTGCATTGGTGAGCCAGGTCTTCGGCTGGTATTGTCCGCTCACTCACCTGGAGGTCTGGTTAAGGGCGCACCAGGACCAGGCGGCAGCCTATGCCGGTTCTTTTATCGTTTACTATACGGAAAAGCTGATATACATCTCCGTTTCACCGGCAATGATATTTGTCGTGACCCTTGTCCTGATCGGGATCAATATTTTCGTTTATGCCAGAACCTTGAGGCAAGCAGAGGGTCACTGAGACGGGCCTCGTACCGGGTCATTTTCAGATGATCACGGTCAGGAGCATCGTAATTGTTTGGTCTTTGATCAACCACCCGGTATCCTCTTT
>Ga0154473_1151_pt1 | contig 14682 bp, 10 predicted proteins | sample RifGroC2_FD_115952 | JGI IMG/M metagenome (GOLD analysis project Ga0154473, IMG submission 115952) | Nitrospirae bacterium GWC2_57_9 | reverse complement strand
TGACCGGCCACGTCGTCATCGTGGGCTACGGCCGGGTCGGCGGCCGCATTGCCGACGCTCTGATCGCAGGGGGCGTGCCCATTGTGGTGGCTGAACAAAACCGCGAACTTGTCGAAGGGCTGCGCGAACGGGGTATTCCATCGGTTTCCGGCGACGCATCCGATCCCATGGTGCTCGTTCAGGCGCACATTGCGCGAGCACGGATGCTGGTGATCGCCGTTTCGGATACCTTTCAGGCGAGAAAAATGATCGAGCTCGCGCGAACGCTGAAACCGGACGTAGAAACGGTCGTTCGCACTCACAGCGACGAAGAGGCGGAGCTCCTGCGGAAAGAAAAGGCCGGGATGGTGTTCATGGGCGAGCATGAGCTCGCGCTCGGCATGACGCGCCATGTGTTGGAGCGAATGGGGGAAAAACGGAAAAAAGCAAGATTGAGACGCCTCTAAAATAAACTGTTAATAGTTTTTTACTACTAAAGGTTTATTGACAGGGCTGCTTTGAACGACTATGTTATTAGTAAAAGCATATGAAGTTAAAATTCAAATGATCAGGAGGGGATAAAGGGGATGTCCAGGCTTAAAGAGGGGGAAATCGATGTAGTTCAAGCAATTGACATTGGAGAGTTCGGAGCGGGGCTTTCGGCGTTGCTGACTTTTCCGCCCCATGCTCCCTATAATAAAAATATCGACGCGGAAGACAGGAGGACCGGCCAGGACCGGAGGTGTACGGACCGCCGGTCGAGGGCGCGGGAATTCACGATCCCTGATCAGCAGTAACAGATCATCCTGCAAGAGGGCCTGCACCGATGTGCAGGCCCTCTTTATTCCTCACGCCAGGCAGGCACTTTCCGCCTGTTCATGATCACAACAAAAAAGACGATTCCGCTGACCAGGCCGCCAAGGGCAAAGGTCAAGGGCGTTTTGATCCAGTGGGCGACGGCCCCGGCAAACAGACTTCCGAAGGGGGTAAGCCCGCCGAAGGTAAGTGTGTAGATGCTCATGACCCTGCCGCGCAGCCGGTCCTCGGTCTCGAGTTGAATGGTCGTATTCGCCATGCTGAAGAACGTGACCAGGAACCACCCGGCGAGCACCAGCAGAACAGCGGTAACAGCGTAGGAGTTCTGGAACCCGATCGCGATCAGCGTGAGCGACAGGCCCATGCCGCCGCCCAGGAGGAGGGCCGGTGTCGGGCCCCTGCGACTGAGGAGCGCGAGGGAGAGGGCGCCCAGCAGGGCGCCAAGGCCAAAGCAGGACATGAGCAGGCCGAAGGCTGCGGCGTCCCTCTGGAGTTCCTGGCGGACGAAGACCGGAACCAGGACCGTGAAATTGGCGCCGAAGACACCGACCACGGCAACGAGCAGGATGGTGATCAATATGACCGGTTTGGTCCTGATGTACTGGAGTCCCTCTCTGATATCGCCGCCGAAGGAATAGGGGCGCCGGTGCCGGGGAGCGCTTTCTTCGAACTTCATCAGGTACAGACCGAGGATGACCGCGAGGTAACTCAGTCCGTTTACCAGGAAACAGACCGCCGTCCCGAACGTTCCGATCAGAAGACCGGCAATGGCAGGACCTGCGGCGCGTGCGGCGTTGAAGATGGACGAGTTCAGCGCGATGGCGTTCATCAGGTCCTCTTTCCCGACCATCTCGATGATAAAGGACTGGCGTGCGGGCATGTCGACGGTGTTGGCAATACCGAGGACGGTTGCGAGGATCAGGATATGCCAGTACCGGACCGTGCCTGAGAAGTCGAGCAGGGCCAGCGTCAGCGCAAGAAACATCATGACCGCCTGCGCCGTCACGATCAATCTTCTCTTGGGGAAATAATCGATGAGAACCCCCGCGGGAAAGGAGAGGAACAGCATGGGAGCGAACTGGAGCGCGGAGACGATGCCGAGCTTGAAGGACGACTGGGTCAGCTCCAGCACGAGCCAGGCCTGGCCCACATTCTGCATCCACGTCCCGATGAGGGACACGAGCTGACCGGCGAAGAAAAGACGGAAATTGCGATGGCGCAGCGCACTGAAGAGGGTCTTGATTACCGAGGTGACTTGCATGGCGTCTGTCAGAGTATATCACGACCCGCGAGAAAAAAAATAAACGGCCTGTAAAAATCGGCAGGATCCGGTTTATGTTGTCTCACCGAACCGGGATGTGGCGGTACTGACGTGTTCCTGCCAACCGCTTTTCCATAATGATTATTTTGTACGAGTTGTAGATCGTTTTTTCCTTCGTCTTCCAGCCCAGCTTTCGATAGAAACGTGCGGCAAGATCAGGGTCGGCAGTAAATAAAAATAATTTCTTGATGCCGAGTTTGCCCGCTTTTTCTTCCGCCGCTTCCATCAGGCGTGATCCGATCCCTTTTCCCCGTAAGCTCTTGACTACATACAGGCTGGTAACCCAGGGCGTCAGATCGGTTCTCGTCTCTATGTCGAATTCCTTCAGAGACACGGTGCCCACCGGTTCCCCCGATTGAAAGGCAACAAACGTAATGGGCAGCTGCTTTTTATGGAGCCGCTCGTGCAGGAAATTTTCAACGTATTGCCGTGTCTTGCCGGCATACAGAAAGGACCATTCATCGTAGATCCAGGACGCAATGATCGGTATTACTTCAGGCCGATCAGCGAGAAGGCAGATAACAACAGGGGAGATACTTTTTTTTGTCACACGTGGAGGAGCCATAAGAGGTTTCCTGCTCTCAAGCAAGATAAGAGAGCCATTGTAATAGTAATACTTTACCTCAACCTTTCCCGAATGGTATCGCATATCAAGGAGGAGTTTAAGCTACTGCGAGGGGAGATGAAAAAGGATATAAGGGCTGCCGATGAGCGAAACCATCCGGTGTTCGATTGAGGAGGTCAGTGCGAGGATCATGGAGTTGAGCGAGGAACGGCTGGCGAGACCGGAGTGACCCCGTGGCGATCAACCTCGCAGCACTCTCTTGTCTCCGATCCGCTGCGTCAGCTTCTGGGAATCAAAGTATTCCATGATGGGGACTGCGTATTTGCGGGAGGTCTTGGCCAGGTCGCGGAACTCGGCCATGGTGATTTCCTTCTTTTCCGTAAGATGTTTCTTCAGGTCCTCGCGGACCTTCTCGAGGATCTCCCTGTCGAGGTGAAGGGAGTCATTGATTCTGACGGTCCTGCCTTCGTCGGCCAGGAGCTTCATCAGGTCCTTGGCATCCTTTTCAGTGATGCCGAACAGCCCGGGCAACTCTTCACGTACCGGCGGTTGACTCCCGCCGGTCTTGATTGCCTCCACGATCCTGTTCTTGACCTCGTCATTGACCGAGCCACGCGCGGCTTTGAATCCCGGAACTCTTAACTTCGATCCCTCCGCCTCGAGCTGCTTTCTCTTGACCAGTCCATCGATGGTCAGGTTCAGCACCTTCGGGGAGAGCCGCATTCTGAGCGCGCTTTTCAGCTCTTCCTTGTCCAGCCCGGGTTTGAGCGGGTTGTCCTGGTGATACTGCTTCACCATGTCCAGGGTTTTCTTCTCGAGCCCTGCCAGGTGGGAAGTATGGACATACAGGTTGTCCACGCGCAAGAGATGTTTTTTCTGGGCAAGGGAGGTGAGTGCCGAAGCGACGTCCTGCTTGTCAGCAGCGATGCTCGCAATGATCCCGTTCTCCTCCATGCCCGCAAGACCTTTGAGCGCGACCAGTAGGCCTATGCGCGCTTCCAGGTCACCTTTTTCCAGGATGCCGAGGTTCTTCTGCGACTCCTGCATGGTTGCGTGCTTGTGCCTGCGCGGATGGGGATTCAGGACCATGCCGCCGCCCAGGGTCTCCATGGGCGAGTAGAAGCGGAGGATGAAGCGGTCTCCATTCTGAACAATGACCGGCTGCTCCAGTCTGAGCTGAACAAAGGCCTCCTGGCCGGGGTCCAGCTGGTTCTGTCCAAGGATGGTGATCCTGCCGATGGCTTCCTGGGTGGCATTATAAAAACGGATGCGCGCCCCGGTCTTGAGGCCGCGGGGGGCCTGCTTCAGAAGGCCGAGCTGTGCGTCGAGTGTCTTGGTAGGGGTGAAGAACCCGGCGCTGACGATGATGTCGCCGCGCGAGAGCTGGTCCTTTTCCACGTTCTGCAGGTTTACGGCAGTGCGCTGGCCTGCGACCGACCGGGTGACCGCCTTGTTATGGGACTGGATGCCGCGGACCTTCGTCCTGATCGTCTTGGGCAGGATCTCGACCTCCTGCTCGGTGCTGATCGTGCCTGAGAGCAGGGTCCCGGTGATGACGGTGCCGAAGCCTTTCATCGTGAACACGCGGTCGATGGGCAGGCGCAGAATACCGCTGGAAGATTTGGGAGAGACCTCGTTGGAGAGCTTTGCCAGCTCCTGGATAAGCCCCGGCAGATTCTCCCCGGTTTTGGATGAGACGGCGGCGATAGGGGATTTCTCGAGGAAGGTGCCTTTGACGAAGTCGCGCACCTCGTCCTGTACGAGGGTGAGCCAGTCCTTGTCCACAGCGTCCGTTTTCGTAAGAACGATGAGGCCTTTTTTGACATGCAGCAGGTCGCAGATGGCGAGATGCTCCCGCGTCTGCGGCATGATCCCCTCGTCTGCGGCGATCACGAGCATTACGATGTCGATCCCCCCCACGCCGGCCAGCATGTTCTTGATCAGCCCCTCATGCCCCGGTACATCGACGATGCCGAGCCGATTTCCGCCGGGAAGATCCAGAGACGCGAACCCGAGGTCGAGCGTGATGCCGCGTTCCTTCTCCTCCTTGAGACGGTCGGGGTCCGTGCCCGTAAGGGCCTTGACCAGGCTGGATTTACCGTGGTCGATATGTCCGGCTGTGCCGAGGATGATGTATTTCATGGATTTGGGATTACTGTAACCACAGGCGAACCAAGTGAAGGTTCGTATAGGTACGATGAACACAGGTGAAAGCTTTATAACCACGGATGAACACGGTAGAAAAAGAGGCAAAAGGCCATACAGATTTGCGTCAAATCATTTATCGGTTGCAGGTTCTATCTGAGTTTACCTGTATTCATCTGTGGTTAAAACTAGTTGTTTCTTTTTTCAGTCGCTCCTAACCGTGTTAATCCGTGGTTATAACTTCGTCTTATCCGTGGTTACGATAATCTCCATCGCTTCGACTATCTTCCCGATCTCCCCGTCATTGAGCGTTCGCGGATCGAACACGACCATGCCTTCCTTGATGCGGGCTATGATATGGGGCTTGTTCAAGCGCAGGGCTGACTCGATCTTGTTGGCGCTCATCCGGTCATGCCGTATGCAGACGGTCCTGGTCGGGAAGTTGCCGGTGGGCAGTGCGCCGCCACCACTCTGGGAGGTATCTTCCTGGATGGTCACGGATAGTGAGGTGCCCTGAAGCGATCTGATCCCGGAGGAGAGCAGCTCCGCCTTGCGCTCGATCTCGGCAAGGGGCTGGGTCAGCATCCAGAGCGTGGGAATGTCCCTCGTTGCCTTTTCCTTGTCGAGGTACTGAGCCAGGGTTGCATCGAGCGCGGCAAGCGTGAGCTTGTCGATCCGGAGGGCGCGGGCCAGGGGATTGGACCGGATAGGATCGAGCCAGGTCTTTCTGCCCAGGATCATTCCCGCCTGGGGGCCGCCGAGCAGTTTGTCGCCACTGAAGGTGAGCACGTCCACGCCGGAATCCACGGCCTGCTGCACCGTGGGTTCGCTGCCCGCCCCGTAGGTCGAGAGGTCCAGGAAGCCGCCGCTTCCCAGGTCCCACATCACCGGCAGGTTGTTTTTCCTGCCGAGCTTCACGAGTTCATCGGGTTCGACCTCCTTGGTAAATCCGACGATCTTGTAATTGCTCGTATGGACCTTGAGCAGCAGGCCGGTCCTCTCGTTGATCGCTTTCTCATAATCCTTGAGGTGCGTCTTGTTCGTGGTGCCGACCTCACGCAGAATCGCTCCGCTCCGCTCCATCACGTCGGGCACGCGGAACGACCCGCCGATCTCGACGAGTTCGCCGCGCGAGACGATCACTTCCTTCCCGCGCGCGATCGTGTTCAGGCAGAGCAGCACCGCGGCGGCGTTGTTGTTCACGGCAGTGGCTGCTTCCACCCCGGTAAGCCGTTTCAGTATCCCTTCCACATGTACATGACGCTTGCCCCGTTCGCCTGCGGCGAGGTCATATTCGAGATTGGAATAACCTGCGGCTGCCTCGGCTACGCGTTTGATCGCAGTCTCGGAGAGCACCGAACGGCCGAGGTTGGTATGAACGATGACGCCCGTGGCATTGATGACTCTTTGAAGGCTCGGTTCGGCAAGGTCCTTCAGGACCGCTTCTGCCTGGGACAGGATAACCGGAAGGGAGAGGTTCTGCTCGTTCAGGTTCGGAGAAGTTTGCGCCTGCAGGATCGCGTTGCGCGTCCGGTCGAGGACCGTGCGGACCGCGTCAAGCACCAGGACCCGCGGGAAGGTCTCGAGCAACTGTTTTATTCTGCTTTCTTTCAGGATTTCGTCGACGGAGGGGAGTTTCCTGAGCAGCTCTTTCATAATGTGTAACATAGCATAGGCGTGGCCTAATTTCAACAGCCCATTTTTACGCTCCCGCGGTCCCTGTTGCCGCTTTTTGACCTTGACATCACCTGGGGAATATGTCAACTTTACCCCCGTGGTCCTGCGGGCACGATGATGCCGAAATGGATACGAACGAAAGGCAGGGGGAAGCTTCTTTATGGGTATGAAGAGACGTGACTTTCTCAAAGGCGTTGCTGCGGGTCTTGCCGTGGCTGGTGCCGGCGCGGCAGGGGGCCTGTTCGTTCCCTTCGCCGAGGCGCTCGAGGTTCCGAAGTTCGCCTTTGCCCATATTACCGATCTCCATCTCGATGTGAAAGGCGACAGCACCTGGCAGTACCGGGAGAAGAGCATTCCCCTGTTCATCGACACCCTGCGCCAGCTGCAGCGCCTGCCGAAGCTCAACTTCGTCGTCTTCGGCGGCGACCAGGTCCACTACGGCCCGCACGACAAGGAGTCGCTGAATGTGTTCCAGCAGTGGACCGCCCATCTGAACATGCCCTACTATATCCTGCTCGGCAATACCGAAGTATCGCCCATCACCGGCATTTCCAAACTAGGGAGGGATGAGTACCTCAGGGCATGGGCAGGCAGGGGACTGCGGCCGGGGCATTCTTCATGGGCCTTCGACCCGGTCAGGAACGTGCGCGTCATCGGCTTTGATGTGACGGTGGACGGAAAACCTTACGGCGAGGCGAGCCTGCTGGAGCTGAAATGGCTGGAGGGCGAGCTCAAGGCGAACAGGTCAAAAAAGCTGATCATCCTCTTCACCCATCAGCTGCTCATGCCGACCTGCGAGAAGGACAGATCGCAGGAATGGTCGCTCTGGATGGTAAAAAACCACACGCGCGTACGCGAGCTGATCGAGAAGTTCCCGAACGTACGGCTGGTGGTCTCCGGCCATCACCACGCTTCAAAGGTCGAGACCGCAGGAAAGATCACTTACGTGTCCGATCCTGCCGTGGTCACCTATCCCTGTTCGTTCAGGGCCTTCTCCGTCGACCGGGAAGGCATCCATCTCCGGAACATCGGGCTCAACGACAAGGCAGCCGTGAGCCGGGCCAAGGAGCTGCTTGAATCCGATCCCTATGCGAAGATGTATGACCCGGAGCAGCCCCACAACGTGTCCGCGTACAGCAGCGGGCTTTCGCAGAGGGACCGGGAGACGAGGATCAAGCTATAAGCAGTGCGGAATGGTGAGTGGCAACGCGGAGTGCGGAGTGAAAAAACAGTAAAGGCTTTAGAACTTGTCTCAATGCCGTCATTCCCGAGGCTCTTATCGGGAATCTGGTTTCTTTTAAAGAGTCTTCACTCGCACTAATCACCGCAGGGTAAAAAAATCATATCCCCGATGGAGGCATTCGGGGATATGATTTTTTTGTGATTGATATCCCGCTTACTTTACTGCAGTCCGCAGGCTCGTTGACTCACTATTCTTTCGCCAGCGAAAAATCTATCTTCCTCCTCAGCGGATCCACGCGGTCCACGTTCACTTTTACGATATCCCCGATCCGGTATACGCGTTTTCGACGCTCTCCCCGCAGGGAGTGCTGTTTCTCCACGTAATGGTAGTAATCATCGTCCAGGGTCGAGACGTGGACCAGCCCTTCCACGAAGTACTCCCGCAGCTGCACGAAGAACCCGAACTGCGTCACGCCCGTGATGATGCCTTCATAGACCTCGCCCAGCTTGTCCTTCATGAACTCGAGCTTCAGCATGGCGATCACGTCGCGCTCGGCTTCCATGGCCGTCCGCTCCCGCTTGGACGAGTGTGCCGCCATTTCCGGCAGCCGGTCGGCCAGTTTTTCAACGTAGGCCCCATCTTCCAGTCTGCCCCGCATGTCGGCCTTCAGGATCCGGTGCACGATCAGGTCCGGGTAGCGCCGGATCGGCGAGGTGAAGTGCGTGTAGGTTTCGGCGGCCAGGCCGAAGTGGCCCGCGTTTTCCTCGGAGTAGCGCGCCTGCTTCATGGTCCTGAGCAGCACCGTGTTGATCAGCGTTTCCTCCCGGGTGCCCTTGGCCTTGGCAAGGGCTTTCTGCAAATGGATGGGCTTCAGCTTCTTGACGGCAGGCAGCGAGATGCCGAGGGTGGCCAGGAACTCGATCAGGTCCGTCAATTTTTCCTCGGCCGGCTCCTCGTGTATGCGGTAGATGAAGGGCTTCTCCTTGCTTTCGATATGACCGGCCACGGTCTCGTTGGCCGCAAGCATGAATTCCTCGATGAGCTGGTGGGCCATGTTCCGCTCGGCCCGGATGACGTCGGTCATGCGCCCCTGGAGGTCCAGCACGATCTCGGGTTCGGGCAGGTCGAAATCGATGCTGCCGCGTTTCGCCCGCTTTGCTTTGAGAATCTCCATCAGCTCGGCCATAAGCTCGAACCGGTCGAGCAGGGCCGCATAGCGTCGTCGCTGCGCGGGATCGCGGTCCACGAGGATCTCGCGCACCGACGTATAGGTCATGCGCTCATTGCTGTTGATAACGCTGTCGTAGATGTCGTACCGCAGGATGGCGCCTGCGGGAGAGATGTCCATTTCGCAGGTAAGCGTCAGGCGGTCCAGATTGGGGTTCAGGCTGCAGATGCCGTTCGAGAGCGCTTCGGGCAGCATGGGGATGGCCCGGTCGGGCAGGTAGACGCTGGTACCCCGCTGGTAGGCCTCCTCGTCGAGAAAAGAACCTTCCTTTACATAGTGCGCAACGTCCGCGATATGGACCCAAAGCCGGTACCCGGCCTTGATCCTCTCGATGGATACGGCATCGTCGAAGTCGCGCGCTTTCTCGCCGTCGATCGTGACAGTGGGCAGCTCGCGCAGGTCCCTCCGGCCCCTGCGCATGGCCGGGCTTACCTGCTGCGGCACCTGTTTGGCCTCTTCCAGGGTGGCGGGCGAGAAGGTTACGGGAATCTCATACTGCTCGATGATCAGCTCCGAATCGATGCCGGGCTGACCGGGCCTTCCGATGACGCGCAGGATGCGGCCTTCAGGCGGCCGTCCTCCCAGGGGATAGGCGACCAGTTCGGCGGACACAATGTCCCCGGGTTTGGCATTGTTCACGTTGTCCCGGTGGATAAAAACATCCTGGGTAATGCGGGGATTGGAGGGCGTCACGTAGCCATGAGTCGGCAGGTGCGATTCAGGCAGTTCAAAGGTTCCGACGATCTTGGTATGGGCGCGCTCGAGCACCCGGATGATCAGGCCTTCGCGCTTTCCCTCTTTCTGTTTCCTTCTGTCTGCAGGCGGCGATACCCTGGCCATGACCTTGTCGCCGTCCATGGCATCAAGCCTGCCCTTGAGGGGGATGAAGATGTCGGGCTTGCCCTTCTTTTCAGGGATCACGAACCCATAGCCGGAGGGATGGGCCTGGAAGGTCCCAGACTCGAGGTCCATTTTGTCGGGCAGGCCGTACCGGTTGCCGCGGGTCTTGACGATCTCTCCCAGAAGGACGAGTTCGTTCAAGGCATGCTTCAGGTCATGCCGGTCGTCGGCCTTGAGCCGGAGCAGCCGCATCAGTTCCCGCACCATCATGGGCTTGCCTGCCCTCGTCCGGAGCGCGTTGATCAGTTGTTTGTGAGTGTAGTTCATAATTCAGTTCGGAGTCCAGAGTTCAGGGCAAACCAGTTCGGAGTTCAGGGTTCGGCGTAAGGTCCTATTTAACGCTTTTACTCGTAACTCCGAACTACGAACTCATGACTGCATTCTGAGCAGCTTTCCTTTCGCTTCTGCGATCGTGACCGGACCGCGTTCGATTTTGGCTTCCGCCTGGATAAGGCGGTGCGTTTCATGGATCAGCCTGCCCGATAGGGTCAATTCGTCGCCGGGGGAGGCGGGTGTTTTGAATTTTACGGTCATTTCCGCTGTTACGGCAGGTATGCCGAGGGTAAAGGCCAGCTTGGCCATCGCTTCATCGAGCAGGGAAGAAAGGATGCCCCCATGCACGATGCCTTCATATCCCTGATGCCTGTCGGAGGGAATGAAGGTGGCCCGGATGGACCGGGTCTCACTGCTGATCACGAAGTCAACGGCAAGACCATGAGGGTTCTTCTTGCCGCATACATAGCAGCGCTGGTTGTCTCGAAGTTGGATCATTCTCTCTTTTACAATTCTGGCTTGAAGCAGCGTGCACGAGGGCTCGCTCCGGCAGCTTCCAGCTTGTATCTCTTGATACTTGCCAGTATAATAGAAAAAATGTCATTTGACAACGATATAACGGTGACGCCCGAGCGGCTGCAGGCGCTGGGCATCGTGGACGTGGAACAGGCGCGGAAGAACCTTGATCTGCTCCGGAAGGCGCTCGGGCCCTTTCCCGGCGTCCTTTCCGGGCTGCTTTCCCGGCTTTCGACCGCTGCCGATCCCGATATGGCCCTGAACAATGTCGAGCGCTTCACGGGGATGCTCGCTGATATCCCGTCCTTCTGCGCGCTCTGCGCATCGCGGCCCGATGTGTTGACCTCTCTGATGACGATCTTCGGGGCAAGCCGTTTCCTTTCAACCTTTCTCCTGAACGACACGGACCGGAGCCTTGCCCTGTTGTCCGAGCAGGCATTCACAGCGCCTTCAGCCGGGCAGGCGAATCTTGCGGCGGACCTGGCATCGCTTGTTTCGGCGGCCAACGACGACAAGGAATTCTTCCGCGCGCTCCGGCTCTTTCGGAAGCAGCATATGCTCCGTATCGGCCTGCGTGATCTCCTGCACAAGGCCGACCTGCGGGAGACCGTCGAGGACCTGTCCGATCTTGCCGAGGTTTGTCTCCAGCAGGCCTACGTTTGGGCCGACCGAGAACTGAGCGCCCGTTACGGCCGGCCGCTGCTCGAGCGGCCCGACGGAACATCGGAGCCCGCTCAGTTTGCCGTCATTGCCATGGGAAAGCTGGGCGGCCGGGAACTGAACTTCAGCTCCGACGTGGACCTCATGTACGTTTACACCGCCGACGGCGAAACAGAAGGAACCGCAGGCCCGGACAGCGCCAGAACGAACAGGATCTCGAACCATCAGTACTTCGTCAAGCTTTCAGAGAAGTTGACCGCAGCCATAGGTGAGAAGACCGGGGACGGCTTCGTGTTCCGCGTAGATCTGCGGCTCCGGCCGGAAGGGCAGCGCGGGCCGCTCGCGCAGAGCTTGAGCGGGTGCGAGATCTACTACGAGTCCTGGGGACAGACCTGGGAGCGGTCGGCCCTCATCAAGGCCCGGCCCGTGGCAGGAGCTCCGGCGCTGGGCAGGGAGTTCGTGGAGCGGATGACGCCCTTTGTCTACCGGAAGTACCTGGACTACGGCGCTATCGGCGAGATCGGGGATATGAAGCAGAAGATCAATAAGGACGTGGAGCAGAAGGGGAGGGCGCACCGCGATGTGAAACTCGGCTACGGCGGCATCCGCGAGATCGAGTTCGTGGTCCAGGCCCTCCAGTTGATCTACGCCGGGCGGGACCGTTCGCTTCGGGAGCGGAACGCGCTCAAAGCTTTGCACCGGCTGAGCCAGAAAGGCCTGATCACCTACCACGAGCAGGAGCTGCTTGCCCGCGCCTACGTTTTCCTGCGCACCGTCGAGCACCGCATCCAGATCCTGGACGACCTCCAGACCCAGACCATCCCTTCCGATGAGCGCGAGATTCGGACGCTTGCCCGGAGAACCGGTTATCTTGAACCGGAACGGGCTGCCGAACTGCTGCTCCGCGATTATGCGGACCACACGCAGAAGGTCAGGAACATCTATGACGAGCTGTTCGCCTTTACCGGGGAAGAGCGGGCGACCCGGGAAGCGCCCCGTGAATACGAACTGCTGCTCGACCAGGAAACAGCCGAACAGGAAGCGCTGACGGTGCTCGAGCGGTACGGGTTTCGCAACCCCGGTAAGGCGTACCGGAACCTGCTTCTGCTCCGGGAAGGCGCGGCCTTTGTGCACCAGACGCCGCGCAGCCGCAAGCTGTTCAACGAGATATTTCCAGCCCTCTTTCAGGAACTCGTCCAGTCGCCCGACCCCGATATGGCCCTGAACCATCTCGAGTCCTTTCTTGCCGCCCAGGGCTCATGGGAAAGTTTTCAGTCGCTGCTGAAGCTTGATACGTCAGCTGTCAGGATCGTGATCGCGATCTTTGCCAACAGCGAATACCTTTCCCGGATGCTCGTCAGTCGTCCGGTCCTGCTCCAGAACCTCCTCGAGTCCAGGAAAGTGTACGGAGCGGGAACGAAAAGGGTCTTTGCCCGGGAACTGGCCGAAGTCCTCGACCGGGCGTCAGGCATTACGGAGAAGCTCGACGCGCTGCGCCGCTTCAAGCACCAGGAAGAGATCCGCATCGGCATGGCCGACCTGCTCTCCCAGATGGACCTCCGGGGCGTTTCCCGCCATCTTTCCAAGCTGGCAGAGGTGTGCCTGGATGCCGCACTGCGCCTCGCCTTCTCCGAGGTCGCCAGGCGGTACCAGTCGGCCGGGCCCGCAGCGGGCCTCGCAATCATCGGTGTGGGCAAGCTCGGGGGACGGGAACTGAGCTACGGATCGGACCTGGATGTCCTGTTCGTTTATTCAGAAGCGCATGCGCAGACGCCGCCCGGGGGGCTTTCCGTGTTCGAGCACCTGAACAAAGCGGCTGAGAAGACCATCTCCTATCTCTCCACCCTGACGCGGGAAGGTTTCGCCTTCCGGGTGGACACCAGGCTCCGTCCCGGAGGATCCAAGGGGCCGCTCGTACAGAGCATTGACGCGTTCAGACGGTACTATGCATCGGACGCGGTAACCTGGGAGCGCCAGGCCATGCTGAGGGCCAGGCTGGTGGCGGGCGACCCCGCTGTCGGCGGAGAATTCTGCACCCTGATCACGAAGCTGATCTACCGGGACGATGGAAAGGCCGGCCTTGCCGCGGATGTTCATTCCATGCGCAAGAGAATGGAAGGGGAGGTTGGAAAAGAAGACGCGGCAGCTTACAATATCAAGCAGGGAGCCGGCGGCATGGTGGACATCGAATTTCTCGCCCAATACCTGCAGCTGCTTCATGGAAAGCAGCAGGCCGCGATCAGGGTGCCCGGTATTGTCAACACCCTGCGCGCCCTGAAAAAAGAGAAACTCCTTTCCGGCCCGGACCACGACCTGCTCCGGGATTCCTATCTGTTCTTTCGAAAACTGGAAAGCCGGCTGCGGATCCTTTCGAACCAGGCAGCGAACGAGCTGACGAAGGACCCGGAAAAGCTCCAGCCGCTTGCCCGCAGGATCGGGTACCGCGACAGAGAGGAGCCCGCAGGCCGCCAGCTGCTCAAGGATTACCAGGACACCATTTTCCGGGTAAGGGAACTTTTCAAGCATACCCTTGCACCCGGCTCTTGAGTGCGGCTGTCGTCTTCCTTCGCGGTGCCGCATCCTCAAAACCTCCTTGACAACCGAAAGTGCCTGTACTACCATTCGCCGATCCGATCATTATCGGGTTTACTGTGATTCCGTCCTTAATCATGCAACCCTTATGCAGGAGGTCTTCATGAATATTCTTTCTCGCCTGTTCGTTCCTTTCCTGACCATCTCGATCGCGCTGATCCTGTCAGCCCAACCGACGTCCGTTCTGGCAAAAAACGGAACCCTCAATCTCTCGCGGCTCGCGAGGTACGACAGCAAAGCAAAAATACCGCAGGCGGTAAGGGACGAATGCGATCTGGAGAGCAATCTCATCGAGTCCGTTCAGAAGTACGCTGAAAAGAATTACGAAAAAGTCATTCTCGTCGATTCTGCATCGGCAGGAACTGCAGGCAGCGCACTGGATATCAGGATCACCCATGCGCTTGCGCCCAAGGGCGGGACCTCAACGGGCTTGAAGGGGTTGACGATAAGAGGCACCTTGTGGCGGAACGGGAAGGCAGCGGGCAGCTTTACCGCGAAACGGGTCACCACCGGCGGCGCCGGCCTTATGGGCACCTGCAGCATGCTGCACCGATGCACGAAAAAACTCGGCAAGGACGTTGCGCGGTGGCTGGAAAATCCGACCATGGATGCCAGGCTCGGAGAGTTGAACTATTAAGTCCGCCCTTCCCCGGGTGAGCGCCGGTGAGATCCCTTCTCTCCGGTTTTTTTATCTCCATTCATGGTCCGGACAAAGACGGCTGGAATGATCGCGCGACCGGAAGTAGCTTTATAAGGCTTCCTTATAACTTGTGCTGATCATTTTATGGGATTTTTTCTTGACAACTTCTTCGTCATTATAATAACAT